>Ga0196972_1000560_pt1 | contig 17084 bp, 15 predicted proteins | sample S1v_2013CmetaG_FD_148618 | JGI IMG/M metagenome (GOLD analysis project Ga0196972, IMG submission 148618) | Soil microbial communities from Anza Borrego desert, Southern California, United States - S1+v_20-13C | ecosystem: Environmental > Terrestrial > Soil > Desert | place: USA: California...
CAGGCCCAGGCTGACACAAAAGGTCAATTAGATTGGGATATGCACTTTGTCGATGGCAGTATCATCCGCGCCCATCAGCACGCCGCCGGGGCAAAAGGGGGGATCCAGCGACCGAGGCCTTAGGGCGCAGTCGAGGCGGATACAGTACCAAATTGCACTTGCGCATTGACGGCCAAGGCAAACCGCTGTGTTTTCTCGTCACGCTTGGCCAGCAGCATGAAACGACGATGTTCGCGCCCCTCATGCAAGCAGGCGCAGTCAAGCGCAGCGGCCGTGGACGGCCGCGAGTGCGGCCAAGGCGCGTGGTGGGGGATAAAGGGTATACCGGTAGGGCCAATCGGCGCTACTTGGCCCGACGTGGTATTCGGGTCACGATAGCGCGTCAGCGTAGCGAAAAGCGCCACGGGCCATTCGACAAGGCCGCCTATCGGCAGCGCAATCGGGTGGAGCGATGCATCAATCGGCTCAAGCAGTACCGGCGTATCGCCACTCGCTACGAAAAGCGCGCTGCCAATTATTTGGCCATGCTCACTTTGGTGGCAATCTTGTTTTGACTATGAAGTTTGCAAACACGCCCTAGTGGTCCGACTCATTCCGATTTACGGTTTCCGCCGGGCGCTCGAAGAGGAGGGTCTCTATCGCACCCTGGTGCCGACGAACAGCGCGTTCTCCGTGCCGTTGACGTTGCCGACGATATACACGCGCTTCCTGGCGGCATCGAAATAGACATTGCCCGCCATGCTCTTGTTCGACAGCGGATGCGTGCCGCCCACGAATTGCAGCGTGACGATATAGGCGGCGCCGTCGCTGCGCGGCGCAAGCGTGGCCGTCACGTTGCAGCCACAGCGCAGCTTGCTGCTCACCGCGCCGGATGCGGAGATCGCCAGTTCGAGCTGGTCTTCCTTGAGACTGCGGGTGGCGATGGCACCGGCATAGGTGCCGGCCAGCAGGCTCAGCGGCGGCATCCTGGTATAGGCGTCGTTGTACGTCGTGCTGAAGGCGATCGCGCCGCGCGCCGAGGAATACGTCACCATGCCGCTGAAGGACTTGCCCGCCATGATGCTGCCGTTGAGCGTCGCCGGCGCCGGCGTTTGCGAGCCGGTGCCGATCAGGCTCAAGTCGGCGGCATCGGCCGAGGCGTAACCGCCGTTGGTCCGCGTCGCGCTGCCGACGATCGCGCCGGCCGGCGCCTGTCCGTTGCCGGAATACACGAGGTAATATGAACCGTCGTCCTGCAGCAAGGCGGTGACCGGTTGCGCGGTATCGGTGAAGCTGCCGTCGAACACATCGGACATCGTGGTCACCGGGAGCACCACGGGCGCCGGCATCTGTGCAGGCGGATCGGAGCGGTTCTTCACCACGGACGGTTCCTGCTTGCCGCTGCATGCCGAAAGCGCTATCGCGCCGCTCGCCAGCAATATCGTCCCGAGCCGCTTCGGACTTGAATACCTCATTGTTGTTCTCCCCTGGATGAAACGCAGCGCCCGATTCCTCGAGGCGATGAAGTCCCGTGTGAAGCAGGACGATTTAATCATTCCCGGCAGGAAGGAGCTTGTCGAAAGTCAGGAGCGGCGAGGGAAAAGGACAGGATTCGCGGAATCCGTGACGCATGGAAAAATCCTGGCGCGCGGCAGGCGTTCCGGCTTGGAAAGGATCGCGCCCGGCATGATGGAAATCATCCCGGGCGCCGCACGGTCACGTGTGTTGCCGGCGTTACGGCTTGCGCAATTCCTTGTACGCGGCCGGCACGTTGATCTGCTTGTGGACCCAGTCGTAGATCGCATAACCCTTGTACTGCGGAAGCTCGACGGCCGCCACGGTCTGTTCTAGCGTCATGCCTTTCTCGAGCGCCTGGGCCACCTGCATCTTCAATTCGGCGAGATAGCCGATATGCCATTGCAAGGCGTCGCGCCCGACCACCGGGCCGTGGCCCGGCACGATCCTGGCGTCGGCGGGAAGGAAATCATGGACGCGTTGCATGGTGGCGAGCGTTTCCTGCAAATGGCCGTCGAGCAGCCATGGCAAGGCCGGCTGCTGTGCGATCACCGGATTGCCCGCGAACAGCACCTTCGACTGCGGATCCCAGACGAACAGGTCGCCGCCGGTCTGGGCGAAGCCGAAGTCGATGATCTGGACGATCTTGCCGCCCAGGTCGAGTTCGAGCTTGCCATCCTTCGGCACCAGGATATCGCCGGTGCGCGCCTTGGCCTTTTCGATGCCCCGGCCTTCGCCGAATGCACCGCGCATGAATTGAACATCCTTGTCGAAGTTGGCGTCGATATAGTTCTTGGCGTTCACGTGCTGGATGATCGCCGTCGATCGCGGAAAGTACTGGTTGCCGAACGAATGGTCGCCGTGATAGCTGGTGTTGAGCGCATACCGGATCGGCAGCTTGGTCTTGCTCTTCACATGGTTCAGCACCTGATTGGCGAGCCGTTCGTTGATCATGGTGTCGATCACCAGCACGCCCTTGCTGCCGGCGATGATGCCGCTGGTGGTGGCGAGCGGCACGCCGCGATGCGCATGGTCGGCGTTCGCCGGCACGAGCGCATGGACGCCCTTGGCCAATTCCAGGCTGTTCAGTTCCACCTTGTTTGCGTCCCATACCGGTTCGGCGGCGAAGGCCGAAGCGCCGATCGCCGCCGCGACGGCAAGCAGGCCGGTGCGGCGGATCTTGTTGCTCAGCGCCTGCGCGCCGCTGTGTCTTGTGCTCATGAAGCTTCTCCTTGTGCAAATGCGGGAAGCTTCGATGGTAGAGTGACGGCACCCGGAAAGGGGCGGCCGCCGGAGAATGCTGCGTGCTGGCGGGAAGAACAATCGCGCGCCGCCGCAAGCGCAGGCGGAGCGGCGGGAGGATGAACATGCTCGATCGATTCGAGGATTTGCAAACCTTTGTCACGGTAGTGCAGGCCAAGGGCTTCGGCAAGGCGGCGCTGCGCATCGGCATCGCGAAGTCGGCCGTCAGCCGGCGCGTGCAGGAACTGGAAGACCGGCTCGGCGCGCGCCTCCTGAATCGGTCCACGCGCGCCTTCAGCCTGACGCAAGTCGGCGAGGAATTCTATGCGCGCGCCGTGCAAGTGCTGGCCGATCTGCAGGAGGCCGAAGCGCTGGCCTCGACCGGCAGCGTCGATCCGCTCGGCACGCTGCGCGTCAGCGGGCCGGTATCGTTCGGCATCCTGCACCTGGCGCCGGTGATCGGCCAGTTCCTCGACCGGCACCTGCAATTGCAGATCGATCTCGACCTCAACGACCGTTTCGTCGACCTGGTCGACGAAGGCTTCGACGTCGCCGTGCGCATCGGTCATCTGAAGGATTCGTCGCTGATCGCGCGCCGCATCGCCACCATCCGTCATGCCGTCTGCGCCAGCCCGGATTATCTCGCGCGCCACGGCGTGCCGAAAACGCCGGCGGATCTCAAGCGGCATCGCGGCCTGGTCTACAGCAACGTCGACGAAGCCGCGTATTGGCGCTTCCACGATCCGGACGGGGGCCGGCCGTACACGGCCGAGGCGGGGTCGGTACTGCGGATCAACAACGGCGACGCCTTGCGCGAGGCCGCGCTGGCCGGACACGGCATCGCCGTCCTGCCGACCTTCATCATTCATCGCGCGGTGGCGGCCGGCGGCTTGCGCATCGTGCTGCCGGAATACGCGCGCGCCGAGATCGACCTGCACGCGGTCTATCCCTCGCGCCGCAACGTGCCGGCCAAGGTGCGCGTCTTCGTCGATTTCCTGGTCGAGCGCTTCGGCGCGGAACCGTATTGGGACCGCGACCTCGAGCAAGGCCGGCGGGACGGCCGCGGCGCGCACTCCGCGCGCCGGCCCGCCGCCGACAAGTGAGGCAAGCGGAAGCCGAGAATCTCAGTAACTCAGTAACCGATACCGCCGCCGTTGCCGCCGCTGCTTCCTCCGCCGCTTCCGGCGCCACTACCGGTTCCGCCAGCGCCACCGCCGCTGCTGTTGCCGCCGCTGCCGGTGCCGCCGGTGGTCAACTGCCCACGGATCTCGCCGTTCGGAAACGCCGCGCTATGCACGTTGACGTAGTAGTTTCCCGCCAACAGCGCGTTCAATTGCGCATCGCTGAGCGCGGCGCTTGCGCTCCAGTTGCCGCTGCCGGGGGGATTCTCCGTCAAGGGAAAGACGATCGGTCCGGCCACGCCCGGCGCGCCGTCGTGAATATGGGCCATCGTGGCGGCGACGCCGGTCGTCGCCACGCTCACGCTGAAGGTCTTGGCTGCCGTGTCGACGTTTAAGGAGGCGTTGCCGGTGGCGGCGCTCGTGTTCGGCGGCGTTTCCTGCGCGCCGCTCAGCGTGGCGTTCAGCGTCGTGATCGCGCTGCTCGGCGTGACTTCACCGTTGCCGCCGGATGACGGCATCCCGCCGCCATCGCCGCCGCCGCACGATGCCAGCAATGCCAGGAGCAGCGCCGCCGGCCAGCGCGGGCGGATGTTATGCCTGCCGGGTTTCATAAGTACACCTCCAGTCGAGACTTGCAACGACTCCCTGGGTGCCCGGCCGCCATGCGCCGTTTCTTTCGCGACTTTGATATGGATGAACGCGACTCGTCGCATCCTTTCGTACCCTCGGTGGTGGTGCCTGAACGCTTGGTCCGCGGCTTGGATCTCCCGCCTTGGGGCGGCAACGGCGGCTTGCCTGCAGTAGACGAGGCCGGCCGCGCATTTATTCCGCCAACTCATTCCTATTTTCCGCAGCCGCGCGGGAATAAATCGGATGAAAATCGCGTCTTACTTTCGGACAAGAAAGGCAGCATCGGCGGAAGCACGCAAGCGCCAGGATTTCCAGCGGATCGCCTTGCCGCATCTGAATGCCGCCTACCGGTTGGCGCGCTGGTTGGCGCGCAACCATGACGATGCCGAGGAAATCGTGCAGGAAGCCTATCTGAGCGCCTATCGGCATTTCGACAGCTATCGCGGCGGCGACGCCCGGGCATGGATACTCACGATCGTGCGCAACATGTTCTACTCGGCGTTGCGCCAGCGGCAGGCCGTGACCGAGGCATTCGACGAGGATGTGCATAACCAGCCGGCGGAGTCCCTCGGCAAGGGAGCCTGGAACGGGCCCGATCCGGAGGCAGCGCTGTTGCGCAGCGAAAATGCCGCCATCGTCCGCGATGCCGTGGAAGCGTTGCCGGTCGAATTGCGCGAAGTGCTGGTATTGCGGACCTTCGATGAGCTTTCCTATTGCGAGATCGCGGCCGTCGCCAATATCCCGATCGGAACCGTCATGTCGCGCCTGTCGCGGGCGCGCCAGCAACTGGCGCATCGCCTGAAGCCGATGAACGGAGAGCCATGATGGATTGCACCGAAGCGCAAGCGCATGCGGACCGCTATCTCGATGCCGAACTGGAGCCGGCCGCCCGCGCCGAGCTGGAATCGCATGTCCAAGGCTGTCCGGCATGCGCTCCCGTCTATGCCGAGCGGCAAGCGTTGCAAGCCTTGCTGAAAGAACAGGCGCCGGCTTTCCGGGCTTCCGCCGGCCTGCGCGCCGCCGTCGAAGCGCGGTTGGCGGAGGCCGGCCATGCCGCGCAAGCCGTGCGGCTGCCGCCTCCCGGCTGGTGGGGACTGGGCGCATCGGTCGCCGCCGCCGCCGCCATCGCGGTCAGCGTGACCTGGAGCGTCGCCCAGCATCAGCGCGAGGAGGATTGGGAATACATGCTCAAGGACGATGCCGTTGCCATCCATCTGCGTTCCTTGCAGGAACGGCATCTGGTCGACGTCGGCGCGACCGAGCCCGGCGCATTGCGTGCCTGGTTCCGGCCGCGGCTGCCCTATGCGGCCGTCGTCCCCGACCTGACAGCGCACGGTTACACCCTGGTGGGCGGACGGCTCGACTATCTTTATGAGACACCGTTGGCCGCGGTCGTCTATCGCCGCGACGAGCAGATCATCAACCTGCTGACCTGGCCGATGGAGGACGAGGACAGATATCCGTCCGCCACCATGGTCGAGGGCGGCCTGCAGATCCGGTTCCTTCGGCGCGGCGGCGCGAATTTCTGCGTGATATCGAACATGGCCGCGGCCGATTTCGACCGTCTGATCGGCACTCTCGCGACCGCCGACTTGTCTTGAAGAGCTTACGCGACCGCGCTAACCATAGGGCTTGGAGGAGCGGTCGACGCGCGCCTCGGCCGTCGTGAGATAGGCCTCGACCGGATCGACGGCGGCCGTCGCGGTGCGGCGCCGTTGCGAATCGGCCGCCGCCGCCGCCAGGTCCGGCGCGATCCCTTCCAGCAGATCGGACGGCAGCGACTCGGAACAGGCGATCGCCGTCCGCCGCAGCGCCGCCGTGGCCCCAGATGGGTCGGATTCGCCCTGCGTTTCTCCGCGCTCCGCCAGCGTTCCGAAGCGGGCGCGCGCCAACTCCATGAGCGCGGCGCGCATCCTGGCCGAGGAAGGATTGACGCGCGCCGCGTCGGCCAGGCCGGCATGGTCGATCACCGGCAACTCGGCGCTCGCCGAGCCGAGCCGGGACAGCTTGAATGGATCGAAGCCGGCCTCCAGCGAATATTCGAGAAAGCGCTCATGGAATTCTCCATGCTCGACGCCGTCGAGCGCCAGGGCATGGAAGGATGGGCCGCCGCCGTCGTTATAGGCCGCCGCGCCGCGATGCGCCAGCGTCCTCAGCGCGCCCCAGTCGAAAGCGCCGGGATCGTGCTGCCACTTTTCCAGCAATTCCATGAATTCGCCGATCAGGCGGTTGATTTCGTGCGGATCGCGTTCCATGCTGCCTCCTTTGTCGCCTCAGGAATTGGGCGCGCCGAAGCGCAAAACGTTCAGTGGAGGCGCCGCCATCTTGCATTGCCGGCGGTGCGCAGCGGCAAGCGGAGCCGCCGCGGCCGGCGCATAATTGGCCGATATCCATAGTGTTGGGGAATAACCATGTCTTTCGATTTCGACTTGTTCGTGGTCGGCGCCGGCTCCGGCGGCGTGCGCGCCGCGCGTTTCGCGGCTGGCTTCGGCGCCCGCGTGGCAGTGGCCGAAAGCCGCTATCTCGGCGGCACTTGCGTCAACGTCGGTTGCGTCCCGAAGAAGCTCTTGGTCTACGGAGCCCATTTCAGCGACGACTTCGAGCATGCCGCCGGCTTCGGCTGGCAAGCCGGCGAACCGGCATTCGACTGGCCCACGTTGATCGCCAACAAGGATCGCGAGATCCGGCGCTTGAACGGCATCTACCGCAATCTTCTCGAGCAAAGCGGCGTGGCGCTGATGGAAGGACATGCGACGCTGCGCGATCCGCACACGGTCGAGATCGGAGGACGATGCGTGTCCGCCGAACACATCCTGATCGCCACCGGCGGCTGGCCGCAGCTGCCCGCCATTCCCGGCAAGGAATTCGCCATCACCTCGAACGAAGCGTTCCACTTGAAGGACTCGCCGCGCCGCGTCCTGGTCGTCGGCGGCGGCTACATCGCCGTCGAGTTCGCCACCATCTTCCACGGGCTCGGCGCGCGCACCAGCCTGCTGTATCGGGGCGAGCTCTTCCTGCGCGGTTTCGACCGCGGCGTGCGCGAACATCTGCGCGACGAATTGCGCGCCAAGGGCCTCGACTTGCAGTTCGGCGCCGACATCGCGCGCATCGACAAGCAAGCCGGCGGCAGCCTCGCCGCCACCTTGCTCGACGGCCGCGTGCTGGAAACCGATTGCGTGTTCTATGCGATCGGCCGGCAACCCCTGGTCGCCGGGCTCGGCCTGGAAAACACCGGCGTCCGGCTCGATGAACGCGGTTTCATCCGGGTCGACGAAGCCTACCGCACGGCCGAGCCCTCGATCCGCGCGATCGGCGACGTGATCGGGCGCGTGCAATTGACGCCGGTGGCCCTGGCCGAAGGCATGGCGGTCGCGCGCAGCCTGTTCCGGCCGGAACAATATCGTCCGGTCGACTACCAGCTGATTCCGACCGCGGTATTCAGCCTGCCGAACATCGGCACCGTCGGTTTGACCGAAGACGACGCGCGCGCCAAGGGACATCGGCTGAAGATCTTCGAAAGCCGCTTCCGCCCGATGAAACTGACGCTGACCGGATCGCAGGAAAGAACGCTGATGAAACTGGTGGTCGATGCCGATACCGACAAGGTGCTCGGCTGCCACATGGTCGGTCCCGACGCCGGGGAAATCATCCAGGGCATCGCGGTCGCATTGAAGGCCGGCGCCACCAAGCAAGTGTTCGACGACACCATCGGCATCCATCCGACGGCGGCGGAGGAATTCGTGACGATGCGTAGCGCGGCGCGCAGCGATTGACGGCCTTGCTCTGACGCTTGTCCGATTTATCGCGATCGATGTTCTAGGAACAGGAATTGCGCGGCGAAGAACGGCACCTGATACGCGGCAAGCAGGTGCCGGACGACATCATCGTGCGATCCGATCAAGTCCTCCCTTGACGATTCCATGCGGTCGCGGCGTTCGCGCCGGCGCGCACGCGGCTTTTTTTGACCTGTGTCATCCAATCCGGCGGGGCGGCCTTCTACCATCGCCTTATGCCCGGGAATTCCCGGCCGCAGAGAGGTTCCAACCCAGCCACCGGCATTGCCGCCAAGGAGATTGCGCATGAACACGGATTACAAGACAGTCGCGGTGCACGTCAACGAGTCGCCGCATACGCTGTCCCGCGTCAAGCTGGCGTCGAAATGGGCGGTGAAATTCGATACTCATCTGGTCGGCGTCGCCGCGACCGGTTTGCCGCCGTCCTTCTATCTCGGCGGTTTATCCGGCGAAGGCGCCGCCGTCGTGCCGGCTTATATCGACGCGCTCCGGGATCGCGCGGAAACGGCCTTGGCGATGTCGGAAGCGGTGGCCGCGAAGGATGGCGTGCGTTCGTTCGAGAAGCGCATGATCGAGGAGGAACCCGGCGTCGCCTTGTGCTTGCAGGCGCGTTACTGCGATCTGCTGATCATCGGCCAGGACGATCCGGATGACCAGGTCATGATGCAAACGAAGAAGGTAGCGGAATATGTCCTGCTGAATTCGATCAACCAGGTGCTGATCGTGCCGCATGCCGGCGAATTCGCTTCCGTCGGGCAGCGGGTGTTGATCGCGTGGGACGGCAGCATGGAAGCGGCGCGCGCCGTGCATGGCGCGATTCCGGTGCTGCGCCGCGCCGGCCTGGTGCAGGTGGCCGTATTCGATCCGAAGATCGGCGCCGGGGCGCACGGCGAAGAGCCGGGCGCCGATATCGCCTTGTTCCTCGCGCGCCACGGCGTCCGGGTCGATGTCTCGCGGCACGCCACCGGCAACGACATCGACGTCGGCAATGCCATCCTGTCGCATGCCGCCGATTACGGCGCCGACCTGCTGGTCATGGGCGGCTATGGCCACTCACGCTTCCGCGAAGTGATGCTGGGCGGCGTCACGCGCACCGTGTTGCAATCGATGACCATGCCGGTCTTGATGTCGCATTGACGCATGGAGAGGATGCCAGCCGACCAGGGAGCGCCGCTGCGAACCGCGGAGCCGGTGGCGCTCCTGCCGGGCGCGCCGGCGGATATCGAGCCGCCGACCTCGATCGACCGCCTGCTGCACGCCGGCATGGGGCGGCTGACGTTCGACATCTCGCCCGCCAGTCTCGCCCTTGCCTACTTCGACTGGGCGCTGCATTTCATCGAATCGCCCGGAAAATGGCAAAAGCTGGCGGAGAAGGCGGTCCGCAAATCCTCCCGGCTCGCGAATTACATCGCGCACCGCGCGACCGGGCAGCGCTGCGAATGTTGCATCGAACCCTTGCCCCAGGATCGCCGCTTCGCCGACGAGCGTTGGCGGCATTGGCCCTTCGACGTGTACTACCAAAGCTTTCTGCTGAACCAGCAATGGTGGCACAACGTCACGACCGGCATCGGCGGCGTGTCGCGCCATCATGAGCAGGTCGTATCCTTCATGGCGCGCCAACTGCTGGACATGATGTCGCCGGTCAATTTCATCGCCACCAATCCGGAGGCGCTCGACGCCACCATGCGCGAGGGCGGGCGCAACCTGGTGCGCGGCGCGCTGATCCTGATCGAGGACCTGGAGCGCGCGCTCGCCGCCGAGCCGCCGGTCGGCGCCGAGAATTTCCGGGTCGGCCGCGACGTCGCCGCCACGCCCGGCACCGTGGTGTACCGCAATCGCCTGATCGAATTGATCCAATACGCGCCGAAGACCAAGAAGGTGCAGGCCGAGCCGCTGCTGATCGTGCCGGCATGGATCATGAAGTACTACATCCTCGATCTGTCGCCGGCCAACTCGCTGGTGAATTTCCTGGTCAACCAAGGACACACGGTATTCATGATTTCCTGGCACAACCCCACCGCCGCCGATCGCGATCTCGGTCTTGAGGACTACCTGCGGCGCGGCGTGTTCGATGCGCTCGAAGCGGTGCGGACGATCGTGCCCGACCGCAAGATCAACGCCGCCGGCTATTGCCTCGGCGGCACCTTGCTGTCGATAGCCGCCGCTTGCCTCGCCCAGCGCGGCGACGAACGGCTCAATTCGCTTACGTTGCTGGCCGCGCAGACCGACTTCACCGAGGCCGGCGAGCTGATGCTCTTCATCGACGACAGCCAGTTGAACTATCTCGAAGACATCATGTGGAACCAGGGCTATCTCGACACCAAGCAGATGGCCGGCGCGTTCCAGCTATTGCGTTCGAACGATCTGGTCTGGTCGCGCAACGTGCGCCACTATCTGCTCGGCGAACGCACGCCGATGACCGACATCGCGGCCTGGAACGCCGACGCGACGCGCATGCCCTACCGCATGCACAGCGAATACCTGCGCCAGCTGTTCCTCAACAACGATTTGTTCCAGGGACGCTTCAAGGTCGGCGGCAAGGCGGTGGCGCTGTCCGACATCCATGCGCCGATGTTCGTGGTCGGCACCGAGACCGATCATGTCGCGCCGTGGCAATCGGTGTACAAGATCAACCTGGTGGCCGATACCGACGTCAGCTTCGCGCTGATCAGCGGCGGCCATAACGCCGGCATCGTCAGTCCGCCCGGCAAGGTGAACCGGCGCTTCCGACTGGCGCTGCGCCGGCGCGGCGAGAACTATGCCGATCCCGAAACCTGGTATCAAGCCACGCCGAGCACCGAAGGCTCATGGTGGCTCGCATGGTCGGAGTGGCTGCGGGAAAAATCGGCCGGAACGGCGGCGCCGCCGGCGATCGGCGCCGCCACCAAGGGCTATCCGACCCTGGGGCCGGCGCCGGGGAAATACGTGCAGGAACGTTGAACCCGCACGGGCACGATTCTGGCATCGGTGAGGATATCTCCTGCGGCGCTTGCCGCGGGTTAGCGTTGCCTGCTTTTCCCAGGCGGGATGTGCGGTGGAAAGGAAGCGGATCATGCCGATCATGAAACTGGAGGGCGCCCCGCTGCCCCGGCCGGCTGCATAAGCAAGCAGGGATGGCAATCATGCGCGTCATGTTCGGCGGCGACGTGATGCTGGGCCGTTACGTCGATGAATTCCTGCAACGCTATGGCCCGGAATATCCGCTGGGGCGGATCGGGCCCTTGACGGCGTCCGCCGGACTGGTGATCGCCAATCTCGAATGCGCGATCACCGGAGCGAGCGCGCGCTGGCCCGGCGCGCCGAAAGGATTTTACTTTCGCGCGTCTCCGCCAGCCGTCCATGCCTTGCTCGGCGGCGGCATTCACGCGGTGAGCCTGGCGAACAATCATGTGCTCGATTTCGGCGTCGAAGGCTTGCGCGAAACGATCGGGCTCCTGCGCCGGCATGGCATTCGTTATGCCGGCGCCGGCGAGAACGCGAACGAAGCATGGGCGCCGCTGATCGTCGAGCGCGGCGGCATGCGTTTCGGCATGACCGCCTTGTGCGATCACCAGGAAGACTTCGCCGCCGGCGCGGACACGCCGGGCATCGCCTGGCTCCGGCTCGACGACGACACGCACGCGACGGCCGTCTTGCGCGGTGCGTTGGCGGCATTGCGGCGCGCCGCCGTCGATTGGCCCATCCTTTCCCTGCATTGGGGGTCGAACATGGTGTTCGAACCATCGGCGAAATTCCGCGCGCTGGCGCGGGCCGCGATCGACATGGGCTGGAGGATCGTCTTCGGCCACAGCGCCCACGTGTTTCACGGCATCGAACTGCGCGGCGGCTACCCGATCATTTATGCGGCCGGCGATCTGGTGGACGACTATCGCGTCGATCCGGCGTTCCGCAACGATCATCAATTGCTGTTCGAACTGGAGCTTGCCGGCTCCGCATTGCGGCGCATCATCCTGCATCCGCTGTTCATCGAGAATTGCCAGGCCCGCCCGGCGGCCGGCATGCGCTTCGAGTACGTCGCCGAGCGGATGGAGGAAGCCTGCGCCGGATTGGGAACGCGGCTGCGGCGCGATGGACAAACACTCTGGATAGACGGCGCGGCGTGAGCCGGGAATGATCGATTGCTCCCGGTTTGCCGCGGTTCAAGCCTGCCGCCGGCGGGCCGGTCCGGCCGCCGTTGCCATGCTTCCCGGAACGACCTCCCAGGAGACTGCCATGCTGGTCAACGAATGCTGCAATCCGGACGTGATCTGGTGCGATCCCGACCTCGTGGTGCAGGAAGTGGCGGCGCTGATGCGCCAGCATCACGTGGGCAGCGTCATCGTCACCGACAAGGAAGACCGGCGCGTTCCGATCGGCATCGTGACCGACCGCGACATCATCGTCGAGGCGGTCGCGCCGGAACTGGACGTCAAGACCATCACCGCCGGCGACATCATGAGCACGCCGGTCGTCACGGTGCGCGACAGCGAGGGATTGGCCGAGACCCTGCGCCTGATGCGGCAGCACAAGATCCGGCGCATTCCGGTCGTCACCGAAGGCGGCGCGCTGTTCGGGATCGTGACCGCCGACGACGTGATCAACCTGTTGTCGCGCGAATTGCTGATGATCACCGGCGCCATCGCCGGCCAGCCGCAGATGGAGGCGCAGATGCGCCGGTGAGAGAGCGCTTTCAGGGTTCGAGCCTGGTCCTGCTCGCCCACGACGGCCATCCGAGCTGCTCGAACGTCGCCATCGCGAGTTCTTCGTACACGCCCAGGAATTCGACTGCCCGCGCGATCGTAGGGCAGCGGCACAGGAACTCCTGGTCGCATTTCACGCTGACCTGGAAGAATTGCCGGCCCAGGAACCGGACCGGCTCGATGCGCGCTTCGGTCTCGGTATTGATCCGCCACTCGTAGCGCTCTTCCCAATATCCTTTTTCCGCGATGGCCGCGCTCACCGCGCGCACGCGGGCGCGCGAGAAGCGCCGTCGCGCGAGCTTGCGCAGGATGGACCCGCTGAACGGCCAGAACATGGCGCCTCCCGGACGTGAGTTGCGGCGATGCCACGGCATCGATGCCGCGCGGAACCCATGGTAAACCGGTTTCCGCAATTTCGATATACTCGTGCTCTTCCATCCGCTCCCGGGAGAGGGCGGCTTCGCTCCTTGCGAACCCATGACGCGCCGCCGCGCGCAACGAATAACAACAATGAGATCGATATTGTCGAAACTGCTGTTCGCCGCTCTGGCCGCTCAGGCCGCTATCGCGCTGCCGGCGGCCGCCCAACCCGATGCCGCCGCGGCGGCCGGCATGGTCGCGGTTCGCCTTGCGCCCGGCGAGACGATCCGGCTCGACGGCAGCCTCTCCGACCCGGCCTGGCGGCGCGCGCCGGTATTCCGCGATTTCGTCGAGAAAGATCCCAAGACCGGCGCCCGGCCCGGCCATGAAACGCTGGTGCAGGTGCTCTACGACGACCAAGCCGTGTATGTCGGCATCACCGCGCTCGATCCCGATCCGCGGCAGATCCGCGCGCCGCTGGTGCGGCACGACGCGGTCATCCGCACCCAGGACTTCGTGGTGGTCTATTTCGACCCGATCGGCAGCCGCCGCTCGGCGCAATTCTTCCGCGTCAACGCGGCGGGCAGCACGGCCGACGGCATGCATACGGCCAACGACGACAGCGAGGATTTTTCGCCCGACTTCGACTTCGACGCCGCCGCGCGGCGCGACGAGCGCGGCTACACGGTGGTGCTGCGCGTGCCGTTCGCCGCGCTGCGTTTCGCGGGCGAAGGGCAGGGCACGGACGGCTGGCGCATCATGGTCGGCCGCCGCGTGCCGCGCGAACAGTTCCACCTGCATACGTCGGTGCTGATCCCGAACGATGCGCCCAGCTTCATCGCCACGCTGCAACCCCTGAACGGCATCGCCTTGCCGAAGGAGTCCGGTTTCCTCACGCTGCGCCCGAGCGTGACGCTGCGGCGGGAGAGCGCGCAAGAAGCCGGCGCCGCGCGCCACGATTCCGTCGACATCCGGCCCACGCTCGACCTGAAATGGCGGCCGCTGCCGGAGCTGGTGATCGACGGCACGCTCAAACCGGACTTTTCGCAAATCGACCTCGACGTGCCCCAGCTCGGCGGCAACAGCCGCTACGCGCTTTACTATCCCGAGAAGCGGCCCTTCTTTTTCGAGGCCAGCGACCTGCTGCGCTCGCCCACCGACGCGCTCTATACGCGCAGCTTCACCGCGCCGAAATGGGGCTTGCGCGCCACCTGGCGCGGCCAGGTCCACGCCGGTACGGCCATCGCCGCCGACGATCGCGGCGGCGGCTTGGTCCTGCTGCCAGGCGCCTACGGCACCGAGTATGCCGATCAGCCGGCGTCGCGCACGCTGGCCGTGCGCCAGCTCAGCGACCACGGCAGGTTCCAGGTCGGCGGCATTCTCGCCGCGCGCCGCTACGACCGCGGGCGCGGCGACAACGTCGTGCTCGGCCCCGACCTGGCGTGGCAGGCGAGCGACCGGCTGCGTCTGCGCGCGCAATGGCTGCATTCGCACACCACGGCCCAACCCGACGGCCACGGCGATCTGGCGCGCGGCCGCGCCGCCGACGGCGACCGCGTCTACTTTCGCGCGGTGCACCAGGCCGACACCGAGCAAGCCGACATCACGATCGACGACATCGACCGCGGCTTTCGCCACGACAGCGGGTTCGTCAACCAGGCCGGCGTGCGCCTGGCCGAGACGCATTACGGCAAGGGCTGGCGCAACCGCGGCCCGTTCAACGAGCTCTGGATCAACCTCGATCTGAACCATGCGCGCGACCGCGCGACCGGCGAGACGATCAAGACCGAGTTCATTCCCTCCCTCTGGTTCTCGTCTCCCGGCAATACCGAGGCGGAGCTCGCGCTGCACGGCTTCACCGCGCAGCGCGCGGCGCCGGGCGGACGCATGCTGCGCGAGAAATACGTGTACGGCAGTTATTCGACCACGCCGGCGATCTGGTTCCCGCTGGTCGAGGCGTCGTTCAGCGCCGGCCGTCTGGCCGACGTGGTCGCCGATGCGGTGCGGCCCGGCGCGCGTTTCAACCTGATGGCGCGCATGCGGGCGCTGCCGCAGTTGGAGCTGGAGCCGAGCCTGTCCTGGGCCGGCCTGCGGCGCGACGGGTTGCGAAGCTATCGCGAGGCGGTGGCGCAGTTGAAAGGCATCTGGTTCTTCAATGCCGAGCAAAACCTGCGCTTGATCGTGCAACGCACGACGCTCGACCGCCTGCCCGAGCCCGGCGTCGACGAGGAACGCGATCGGAGCAGGGTGGCTTCGCTCACCTACACCTGGCGCCGCTCCGCCGGCACGGTGCTGTACCTGGGCGCGAGCCGCTCCACGCTCGGCGCGGCAGCGCCCTCGCGCGCCAGCGAAGTGTTCGCCAAGCTCCAGTTCGACGTCGACGAAATCCGAAGGGCGTTCTGAGGAAGCGGCTATCCGGCGTTGCGCGCGATCCAGTAGCGTTGAACGATGCCATGCTGCTCCGGCAGGAATTCTTCGCTATCGAGCGCGCCGCCGTTGGCGAGAATCACGCGGGCCGACGCCGTATTGATTTTGTCCACCGTGACTAGCGCCTGGTTCACTCCTAGTTCGGCCGCGCGTATCAGAGCGTGCCGAAGAATCTCGATGCCCAGGCCGCGTCCGCGGGCGCTGGGCCGTATGCCGTAGCCGATATGCCCGCCGCAGCGACGCAGCTTATCGTTCAGGCGATGCCGGATATTCGCGACGCCGACCACCTCGCGCCCGTTTTCCAACAACCAGAAAGTCGAGTGCGGGACAAAGCCCTCCGGCAAATCCATTCCTTGCGCGCAGTTCGCCAGACGGGCAAGAAAAGCATCAAAGTCGCCGCAGTCGAAGCCGATCGTGAAAGGAATGGGCGGCTCGCCCCGTTCGTCGAATTCTTCGACCAGCGACAGATAGGATTTCCGGTAGCGGACGTGCGGCGCGACCAATGCGAGTGACATGCTCATGAGTCCGGTGTGTTTTCCCGAAGAAGTTCGTCAAGAATTGCGTGTCCGAATCGATGATTCTAATTCGATTATCGAATTAGCCATGTCGGCAAGGCGGTACGGTAAGATCGCTACCTTTTGACCGAGCGGGAAACAGGGAGTCGGTGGATGCACGTGGCAAAGATGTTTTGGCTGTTGGCGCTTACTCTTCTTGCCGGGTGCAGTGGAAGTGAAAACTCAAAACAAGAACCGCGGACGCGAAGACTACCGGAGGCAAGTCGGTCCGGACAATCCCATGACTATGGGAGCCTTGAGGAAATTGAGGGAATTTTTACAGAGATCGCGGTCGGTATCGCTTCGACACGTCGATCATTCATTCGATATCGCGCGACGCTCGGCATGCTTCCCGCGTTCCTAACACCCGGGCTCGTTCTTGACGCTCCCCTTCCATTTCGAATAGTCTTCAACCCTCACCGAGAAAAAGGTGAGTGGGTTTGACAGCCTGGTTAGCACAAGCGATTTGCCGCTTCGCGGCGTTTCGCTCCGCCTTTGTACGCCCCTATGGCGGGCTGGGCGGGGGAGCCGCAAGGCTCGCCGGGCTGTGCACCGGTCTGTCAACCCTGTCCAGTTCCGCCACCCTTATTTGACAGTAAGGCGCGGATTAACTTTGCACAGGAGATCCGTATGATCACTTCCGTCAACGCCGCCAGTCCGGCGCTTCGCCCACCACGCCTCATCAAAGTCTTCGAGACGTTCTACGAATACCTGCCCGGCGCTCCCCAGCCTGAACTGGTCCGGACGCCGTTCATCCTCTTGCACGGTCATTGGCTCACAGGG
>Ga0196972_1000561_pt1 | contig 17067 bp, 16 predicted proteins | sample S1v_2013CmetaG_FD_148618 | JGI IMG/M metagenome (GOLD analysis project Ga0196972, IMG submission 148618) | Soil microbial communities from Anza Borrego desert, Southern California, United States - S1+v_20-13C | ecosystem: Environmental > Terrestrial > Soil > Desert | place: USA: California...
ACGCCGCTGCTGGCGCGCCGCACCGAGCGCACCGAGACCCTGGAGGAGCTGCTGTTCGCCTTCGCCCTGCTCGGCGACGACCGGGCGATCGCGGCGACCTATTCCGCCGGCGGCAAGGTGCACAGCCGGGAATAGTCCGGCGCCCGACATCCTGCGCATGGCGACGAAGTGCCAAGGAGAAGCCTATGGATTGGGATACCGATGCGATCGGCGACACCGAACGGCAGGTACGGCGCGATCTCGCCGCCTGTTACCGGCTATGCGCGCTCAAGGGCTGGGACGACCTGATCTATACCCACATCTCGGCGGCGGTGCCGGATGAACCAGGGCATTTCCTGATCAATCCGTTCGGCCTGCGCTTCGACGAGATCTGCGCGTCGAATCTCGTCAAGATCGACCTGCAGGGAAACATCGTCGGCGGCCGCGAACAGCGCGTGAACGTCACCGGCTTCGCGATCCACGGCGCCGTGCACGCCGCGCGCGCCGACGCGATGTGCGTCATGCATCTGCACAATGTGAACGGCATCGCGGTGGGCGCGCAGCGCCACGGCTTGCTGCCGCTGTCCCAGCATGCCTTGCGTTTTTACGGGCAAATCGGCTACCACGACTATGAAGGCCTGGCCTTGTCGCCGCGCGAGCAGACGCGGCTGGTCGAACGCCTCGGCACCCATCCGGCGCTGTTCCTGCGCAATCACGGCACGCTGGTCTGCGGCCGCACGATCGCCGAAGCCTATGTGCTGATGGACACGCTCGACAAGGCTTGCGACATCCAGGTCAAGGCGCTGGCGACCAACACCGAACTGGTGGCGCCGACGCCGGAGATCTGCGCCAAAACCTGCCATGATTTGATCGGCGACGGCACGCCGGAAGGCGAACTCGAATGGCCCGCCCTGCTGCGCATGCTCGATACGCTGTCGCCCTCCTACAAATCCTGAACCACGACCAGAGAGGAAAACATGCCCACCATCAACGTCCAGATGTTCGAAGGCCGCAGCGTCGAACAGAAACGCGCCTTCGTCGAAGCCGTGACCGAAGCTGCCTGCAAGACGCTGCAATGCTCGCCGCAGTCGGTCGATGTGATCATCCAGGAAGTGAAGAAGGAAAACTGGGCGACGGCCGGAAAATTGTGGAGCGAAGCGGAATAACCGGGAAAGGCCCGCTCAGCGACGAGCCGGCGAACACGAGTATGATCCGACCAGCGTGCTGTAGGATGCGCTCTTGCCGCTGGCGCAGGCTTGGTTTGCCTTGTACTGGAGATAGAAACCCCAGGCATTGGCGCCAAGGAGAACGACGGAGCAAGCTAACAAAGTGACGGCGAGGAGCCGATGACGCTTCGCAGTAGGCATAGGACTGAGTCGATAAGATACGGCGGTTTCCGATGGGGGCGAATTTGAGGTCGCTTGCTCGGCATGCTGCCACGAGAATGTCGTCGATGCAACATCGAACGGACCGGAACGACGACCGCCGTCCTTATCCGTGCGGAAGCGCGACCAAAAAAGGCGGAGCCTCGCAAGAGACGTCCGCCTGTCAAGTCGCATGAAAATCTTCCGCGTTACACGAACTTCCCGATCTTCTTCTCCACCGCCGCCCGCACCGATCCGCTCGTGACGAACGAATGCGCCGCCGCGATATCGTCGTGGAACCAGCGGTCGCCTTCCAGCGATGCCGGGATTTGCCGGCGCACTTCTTCGTAAGCCGCTTGCGTGCCCTTGCCGAGCACGAATCCGGGCAACAAGGCTTCCGTCATCGTCAGCGCCTGCGCCGCGAGCAGCATCTCGACGCCGATGATGTATTGCGTGTTGGCGACCACGGTCGCGGCCTTGCGGGCGCACCAGGTCGAGTTGGAGATATGGTCTTCGCTGTTGCCCTTGGAAGGGATGCTGTCGACGCTGCCCGGCATGCACAGGGTGCGGTTTTCCATCACCAGCGAACTCATCGAGCATTGCACCACGGTATAGCCGGTGTTGACGCCGCGGATGCCGGTCATCAGGTTGCGCGGCAAGCCCCACGACAGGGTCGGGTCGATCAGGCGCGCGATGCGGCGCTCGCAGATGCTGCCGAGGTCGGTGATCGCCATCGCCAGCAAGTCCATCGCCTGCGCCAGGTATTGGCCGTGGAAATTGCCGCCCGAGATGATCTCGAAGCCGCCGCCGTCCTTGGAGAAGATCAGCGGATTGTCGGTCGCGGAATTGATTTCGCGCTCGACGATGGTGTCGATGTAGTCGAGCGCGTCGAACACCGGGCCGTAGACTTGCGGCGCGCAGCGCAGCGAATAGACATCCTGGATGCGCGGCGTGTAGGGAATGTCGGTGCGCCGCAGTTCGTCCGGGAATTGGACGGCGCGCGCTTCATGCGTGGTGCGGGTCGAGCCTTCGAGCAGGGTGCGCACGATGGCGGCCGTCTTGATCTGGCCGGCATGCGGGCGCGCGGTGTGGATGCGCGGATCGAAGGCCGACATCTCGGCGCGCATCGCTTCCAGGGTCAGGCCGAGCGAGAGGCAGGCGTCGGTCAGCAGGTTGCGCGCATCGTGCGCGGCCAGCACGGCGACGGCGAGCGATACGGTGCAGCCGTTGATGAGCGCGGAAGCGTCCTTCGCCTTCAGATCGAACTTGACCGGGCCGACGCCGGCTTTCTCGATCGCCTGCGGCGCCGTCATGCGCTCGCCCTTGTACATCACTTCCGCCTCATCGAAGCCGGCGATCGCCGCGCCGAGATAGGCCAGCGGCGCCAGGTCGCCCGAGGCGCCGACCGACCCCTTCTGCGGCATGATCGGATGGATGCCGGCATTGACGAACGCCAGCAGCCGGTCGACCACTTCGACGCGCGGCGCCGAGTAGTTGGAGGCGAAGGCATTGGCGCGCAACAGCATGGTGGCGCGGCTCACCTCTTCCGAGAACGGTTCGCCGAGCCCGGCCGCGTGCGCCTTAATCAATTGGGTCTGGAACAATTCGATGTGCTCGACCTTGATGCGGGTGTCCTTCAACAGGCCGACGCCGGTGTTGAAGCTGTACATCATCGGCGCTTCGTCGTGCATCCAGGTCGATTCGATGTAGTCGCGGCTCTGCCTCAGGGCGTCGCGCGAAGATTGCGCCAGGGCGACCTTGACGTTCGGATCGCGCGCCACGGCGATCACTTGCTCCGTGCTGAGGTTGAAGCCGTCGATGGTAATCGTGGTCATGATGATTCTCTTTCCGTGGATTCGTTGTGGATTCGCTGCACGTTTCTCATTTCGCGCCGGACTCGTACCAGGCGGCGACGACGGCGCGTTCCTCGTCGGTCATCTGCGTCAGGTTCCCGATCGGCATCGCCTTCAATTGCACGGTCTGCTGGTACACCTTGGCGGCATGCTGGCGCAGCAATTCCGGCGTGTGCAGCATGATGCCGGCCGGCGCGGTCGCGAATCCGGGCTGGGTCGGCCGGTCGGCATGGCAAACGGCGCAACGCTGGGCGACGATCGTCTGCAGGCTAGCCGTATCGCTGCTCGCGGCGGCCGGCGCTTGCGCGCCAGATGCCGGCTTGGCGGCGGGCTTCGGCGCGATCATGACGGCCACGACCAGCAGCAGGGCCACGCCGGCGGCCGGGTAGCCGATCGCGATCCTCCCCTTGTGCTTGAGGTTGAAGAAGTGGCGGATCAATACGCCTGCCGCCATGATCAGCGCCAGCACCAGCCAGTTGTACTCGTGGCTGTAGGTCATCGCATAGTGGTTGCTGATCATGATGAACAGCACCGGCAGCGTGAAATAGTTGTTGTGCACGCTGCGCTGCTTGGCGCGCTGGCCGTAGATCGCTTCCGGCTGGCGGCCGTTCATCAGCGCGTCGACCAGCTTGCGCTGTCCGGGAATGATCACCATCAGCACGTTGCCGACCATCATGGTGCCGATCATCGCGCCGACGTGGATGTAGGCGGCGCGCCCCGACAGCAGCTTCGACAAGACATAGCCGGCGGCGACGATCAGGATATACATGACGATGCCGAGCGCGCCGTCGCGCCGGCCGAGCGGCGAACGGCACAGCAAGTCGTAGACGGTCCAGCCGACTGCCAGCGTGCCGAGGCCGATGCCGATCGCCTGCCAGGTCGTCAGGTCGGCGACCGCCTTGTCGACCATCATGGCCGATGCGTTGAAGTAGTAGACGATGAACAGCAGCGCGAAACCCGACAGCCAGGTCGAATAGGCTTCCCATTTGAACCAGTGCAGTTCCTCGGGCAAGGTCTTGGGCGAAACGAGATATTTCTGCGGGTTGTAGAAGCCGCCGCCGTGGACGGCCCAGAGTTCGCCGGCCACGCCCTTTTCGGCGAGATCGGAGCCGGGCTTGGGAGGCTTGATCGAATTGTCGAGCCAGACGAAATAAAAGGAGGCGCCGATCCAGGCGATACCGGTGATCAGGTGCAGCCACCGCACCAGCAGGTTGGCCCACTCCACGCCGTAACTGAGCAACAAAGCTTCCATGTTTTCCTCATGATTGAAGCTCGTCTGCCACCGCGGGCGCTCCAGACGAGAGGGGAATCCCCAATGGGCCGCGAACTTTCGGAGGGTGCCTTGCCGCTCCTCATGCTCCGCTGCGACCGGTGTAGCGGCCCGAATTCACCTGGATGGGCCGCTAGACGGCTCGAACCCTATCGCGCTGCGCGCCGCAGGCTCGTCGCCGTGCTATGCAAGATATCCAAGATGTTGTTGCAAAACATCGTACATACCGTATATTTCACATAGCACTTTCAATATACCTCAGGCACTCGTTATATTGATAGGACCATGTCTGGCCTTCCCGACCATCTCGACCTGCACCTGATCCGGATACTGTATCTGCTGTTGTCCGAGAAGAATGTATCGCGCGTCGCCTTGAAACTCAATCAGCCGCAGCCATCGATCTCGGCGTCGTTGCGAAAGCTGCGCGAGCTGACCGGCGACCCGCTGCTGGTACGCGGCGCGCGCGGCATGGTGCCGACCCAGCACGGCGAAAGCCTGCTGCTGCCGGCCAAGCGCATTCTCGACGAGACCGAGCGCCTGTTCGTGCGCAAGCTGCCGTTCGCGCCGCAACAGGAAGCGCGCACTTTCCACATCGCCGCGCCCGATTATCTCGACAGCCAGTTCCTGCCGAGCGTTGTTGCGGGATTGCGACGCGAATCGCCGAAGAGCCGGATCGTCATCCACAGCCTCGGTCCCGAGATCGACTATCTGCGCCTGCTGTCGGACGGCGATCTCGACCTGGTCATCGCCAACTGGGATGAGCCGCCGCCGCACCTGCACCTGTCGAAACTGTTCGAAGACACGATCGCCTGCTTCATGCGCGCCGACTGCGCCTACGCCAAGCGCACCGGGCCGGATGACATGACGGTCGAGGACTACCTGAGCCTGCCGCACGTGGCGCCGGCGCAGACGCTGGCCGGCTACCACGGCGTGATCGAAGGCTTCCTCGCCAAGCACAACATGCAGCGCAACGTGGTCGTGCAATCGGCCTACTTCGGCCTGATTCCCTACATGCTGACGCAGACCGATCTGGTGCTCACGACCGGCCGGCAATTCATCCGCTTCTACGAGAAGAGCCTGCCGCTCAAGACCTACTCGATCCCGATCAAATTCCCGACCATGCGCTTCTACCAGCTCTGGCACGACCGCGTGCATCACGCGCCGGAGCACAAATGGCTGCGCGAACTGATCAGCACGACGGCGAAATCGCTCACCGCCCGCTGAAAGCCCGTTCGCGGCCGCGCGGAACTTGGCCTGGGAGACGGCTGCGGCTACACTCATAGCAGCCATCTTCCATCGCTCTCGGACAATATCCATGAAATGCCACCAGGCATTCGCCGGCTTCCTGCTCGCATCGCTTGCCGCGCTGGCGACGGCGCCGTCCTTCGCCTCCTGCAGCAGGACGTTGCGGCTGGCATGGGAAGATTGGCCGCCCTATTCCATCGAGGGCCCGGATGGCGCGCCGCAGGGCCTCGATATCGAACTCATCTCGCGCATCGCCGCGGAAGCCGGCTGCAAGCTGGAATACATCAAAGGCGTCCCGTCCAAGCGGCAGCAATACTATCTGCGGCAGGGTTCGCTCGACGTCCAGTTCGCGGCGTCCGACGTCGCCGAGCGCCATGCCTATGCCTGGTTCAGCTTGCCGTACCGCACCGAAATCATCCGGCTGTTCGCGCGCCCCGGAGAGGCGGCACGCTATCCGATCAAGGACCTTGCCGAACTAGCAACCCGCAAATGGACGCTGATCGCTCCGCATTCCGGCTGGTTCGGTGCGCGCTACGAATCGCTGAAGCCGGTGCTGGCGGCGGAGCGCCGGCTGTCCGCGCACTATTCGAACTGGCTCGCGCTGCAGATGCTCGAGGCCAGGCGCGGCGACCTCCTGCTCGGCGACTACTATGCAGTCATCCACACGAAGCGCGTCAGCGGAGAAACGCCGCTCGATGTCCTGCCGGTGGCGGTGAACGAGGAGCCGGTGCATCTGATGTTGAGCAGGAAGTCGCTGACGCCGGCGGACGTCGATGCGATCAATGCCGCCATCGAGCGTCTGGCGAAACGCGGCGTGCTCGAGGACATCGCGAATCGCTACGGCGTCAAGCCGCTGCACGACAAGGCGACGCGGGAACGACGGTGAGCGCCACGACTCGCGCAGGCCGGCGGCATGGCGCTCGCCGTCATCAGAACGGCATGCCGAACATATCGATGAAGCGCTGACGCTCCGCCGCCTTGGCGTCGGGATGGGCCACTGCCGTGTGCTCCAGCATCGTGAATGTCTCGAGCTGCAAGCCGATGCCGGCGAAGACCGGCGCCATGTCGAACGGCGCCGGGTCGGCGACGATGCGCTTCAGGAGCGGCGCGATATCGTGCCCGGTGGTCGCTTTCGCGACGCGGCAGATGTCGTCCAGCGTATAACGCTTGCCGGGCTGGGCGAACTCCGCGAACAGCGCCTGCATCACCTGCTGCAAGCCGTACTTGTCGCCGGTCGCGCGGCGCAGCTCGACATCGACCGCCAGCGCCGCGAGGCTGCCGCCGCTGTACACGAGCAGCCAGTTGTTGTGCTTGTCGCCGGCAGCGTCGCGGATCGGCATCTTCAGCCCCTGCGCCCGACGCGCCACGGTTTGCGCGCGGCTCAGGTTTTCCAGCCAGGTGACCAGATGGCGGTGCTCAATGAGACGATTGCGCGCGAGCGTCATGACGGTCAGGTAATCGGTGACGCCTTCCTTGAACCACTCTTCCTTGTCGTTCGCCGGCACCAGCGAATGGCCGTTCCAGAAGTGCAGCAGCTCATGCGCCAGCACCTTGCCCCACATCACGCGCGATTCCGGACGGGCGTCGCCGCGCAGGAACTGGCTGAAGCTGCCCATGAAGGCGCCGCCGTCGCCGCTGTCGCCCTGGTTGATGACGATGAGGTAGCGGTCCTGCAGCGGCGGGCGGCCGAAATAGGCCAGGTAAGACTGCAGCTGGCGCTCCAGCATCTCGCGGAATACCGCGCGTTGCGGCCAGTAGCGTTTGCCGAGCACCAGCGACAGGGTGATGCCGCCGCTCTGGAATTGATCCATCTGCGCGCTGCCGAGGAAGAACACGTTGTCGACCAGTTCGCGGCGGCTGCGGGCGACGAAGGCATTCGCGCCGTCCGCCGGGCGCCAGGGCGTACGCGCCTGCCAGCCCGAGGGCAGGCGGAATTCCACGCGCGTCTCGCCGGGCATCTTGTCGCCGGGAACCAGGAACAAGGCATAACCGGTTGACATGATGCCTTCGTCGGTGTGGTACATCACCTCCTCGACGCCGCCCGGCCAGTCGTAGCGGTCATGCTCGAGCCTAACGTCGTACTTGAGCTTGACCCGGCGGTCGCCGCGCAGCTCGAAATCGCCTTCGCCCTTGTCGGCGAGCGCGACCGGCTTGCCCTCCAGGTCGCGCACCTCGAGCCGCTCGATGAATTGCGCCTGGCCGTTCGGCAGTTGCGGCGTCGGCTGGACGCTGTACAGCGACAGCAGATTGCCCTCCACCCAGACATCGGCTTCCACATGCGCGTACTTGGCGTCCGCATCGACGCTCACGCGGTAATTGTTGGCCTGCTTGTCCCAAGCCCAGGCCGGCTGAACCGCCGCGACGGCGGCGACGGCTGCGAAGATAAAACGGATCATTTGGCACTCCCTGAAAAAAGGCCGGACGCGACGCCGGCTTCAAGATTCGGCACTGTAAACAGAACCCGCTCTCCCGGCAAAGCGGAGGCGACGGATTGCGGATTCCCGGGAATGGATGGCGAAAATGCCGGAATGGACGGATGAGGGAGCCGTTACCGCCCGCCGCGATAGCCGAGCAGCCGCGCCGGCAGGAAGAGCAAAGCGCGCAGCAAGGCAAACAAGGCGTCGAACGTGATGCCGAGCAGGCGGAAAGGCAAGGACAGCAGCCAGATCACGGGCCACAGAACCAGCGCCAGCAGGGCCAGCGGCCAGCACAGCAGGAACAGCAGGCACCAGCCGATCAATCCGAGAAAGGTGTTCATGCGCGCATCCTCCGATGCGGCGGCGCAACAAATGCCTGCGCCGCCGGCAACGCTATTTGCTCTCCGGTTCGCGGTACAGGAAGGCGGCCACGAGGCCGAGAATGATCACGAGGATCGAATCGAACACGATCTGCTTGACCACCATCGCTCCCGGCATCGGCTGCACGACGTAATAGATCGTGTACGTCGGAACGATGGTCAACAGTGAGACGGCAATGCCGAAGCGCACGCCTTGGGGCGCCCAAGGTTTCGGCTCGGCGCCGCGCCGGTAGATCCAGACCAGGGCGCCCGACAAGAACACATGGGCCAGCACCATGAGCGGAAAATACTGCTGGGCTTCCTGCTCGGGGCGGAACAGGTTGGGAAGCGTGGCGTAATCGCCGTGCAGCAGGACGCCATGCACCAGGAAACTACCGAAGAACCAGGCAACGAAAACGATCAACCAGGCGACTGCGAATTTCTTGTTCATGGATATCCTCGCTGGAAAGATGGTTGACGGCGGGACGCCGCAGCGGCTCCTCGGAGCCGGCCGGCAGAACGGGTCTGCGCATGGGCGGCCCCATTCTACCGGCATGCTGTTCTTGAAAACAAGCAACACGAATACCGTGCACCAGCGATGCCAGCGATGGCAACCTCTCGGTCAAGCGCTCCAGGCGGCCTCCGCCGGCCGGTTCCACATGCGGAACGCCAGCCAGGCGCTCACGACCACGAAAAAGCCGATGCAAAACACGCTCGCCTCCGGGCCTTTTGCGCCGCAGGTAAGCCAATGCGCCCCGACCAGGTTCGACTAGACGAGCAAGGGCGGCACGCCGGCATTGATCCCGGTAAGCGGCACCTCGAAGCCGGTCGCCAGCAGCCAGCTCCATCCCGCATGCCAACCCACGACGCCGGCGAGGTTGGTGGAAACGACGAATGCCAAGCCCAGGAGCGGAGCCAGAATGCCCCATGGAATCCAGCCCTTCGCCGCGGCCGGAGAATAGATGGTCGTTGTATTCATGCGGGCTCCTCCATGACGAGAAGCCCGAACTGTAGGCGCCGCGCCTGCGCGTCGGAAGAAGGAATGCGACAAATTGCGCTTTTCGAGGAATGGACGGCAAGAATCAGCTGCCGCGATAAGTCGAATACGCCCACGGCGACACCACCAGCGGCACATGATAATTCTGGCCCGGATCGGCGATGCCGAAGGCGATGATCACGCGATCGATGAAGCGCGGATTCGGCAGCTCCACGCCTTGTTTCGCGAAATAATCCCCGGCCGCGAACACCAGCTCGTATTGCCCCGCCCGCATCTCCTCGCCCTGCAGCAGCGGCGCGTCGCAACGGCCGTCGTGATTGGTGACGACGCTTTTGAGCAGGGTCCGGCCCTGGCCTTCGACCGCATACAACTCCACCTCGACGCCGGCGCCCGGCTTGCCCTGCGTGACATCGAGTACGTGCGTGCTGAGTTTTCCCATGATTTCTCCTGATTCGATCCGTGTATATCCTGCTACCAAAGACATTTATCAGCGAAATCTTATACCGCCGTAACGCGGCCAATATACTATCCGCCATATAGCATCCATTCCCCCTTCATGTCAGGTGCCGCATGACAGATACCTACAAGAACTACCCGCGCGACCTCGTCGGCTACGGCCGCATGCCGCCCCATGCGCAATGGCCCGACGGCGCGCGCGTGGCCTTGCAATTCGTCCTCAACTACGAGGAGGGCGGCGAGAACTGCGTGCTGCACGGCGATCGCGCTTCCGAAACCTTCCTGTCCGAGATCATCGGCGCGCAAGCCTTCGAGATGCGCCACATGAGCATGGAATCGATCTACGAATACGGCTCGCGCGCCGGCCTGTGGCGATTGCTGCGCATGTTCGAGGAACGCAAGCTGCCGCTGACCGTCTTCGGCGTCTCGATGGCCTTGAAGCGGCATCCGGAAGCGGTCGCCGCCTTCTGCGAATTGGGCCATGAAATCGCCTGTCACGGCCTGCGCTGGATCAGCTACCAGCATATCGACGAGGCGACCGAGCGCGCCCACATGGAAGAAGCGATCGCGATCATCCGGGACATGACCGGATCGGCGCCGCTCGGCTGGTACACCGGCCGCGACTCACCCCATACCCGCAGGCTCGTCGTCGAGCACGGCGGTTTCGTGTACGACGCCGACTACTACGGCGACGACTTGCCGTTCTGGACCGAAGTCGAAATCGGTGACGCGGGCAACGGCGGCGAAACGGTCAGGAAGCCCCATCTCGTCGTGCCCTACACGCTCGACACCAACGACATGCGCTTCGCCGCGATGCAAGGGTTCAACTCGGGCACGCAATTCTTCGATTACCTCAAGGACGCCTTCGACGTGCTGTATCGCGAAGGCGATCCGGACGGCTTGAACCGTCCGAAGATGCTGTCGATCGGCCTGCATTGCCGCCTGGTCGGCCGGCCGGCGCGCGCCGCGGCGCTGGCACGCTTCCTCGATTACGTCCAAGCGCACGACAAGGTGTGGATCACGCGCCGCATCGACATCGCCAACCACTGGCGCGCCGTGCATCCCTATACCGCCTGAATTCGCCGCCCGATATCCGCCATGACCACCACTCTCGACTACCTGAACAGCTGCGAGGTCGCCGCCTTCGTCGACACGCTGCACGGCATCTACGAGCATTCGCCGTGGATACCCGAACGCGCCGCCGCCCGCCGCCCGTTCGCCAACCTGACCGCGCTCAAGCTCGCGCTGCAAGCGGTCGTGAAGAACGCCACCGTCGACGAGCAGCTCGGCCTGATCCGCGCCCACCCGGAACTCGCGGGCAAGGCCGCCGTGGCCGGCCAGCTGACCAAGGAATCCACAGGCGAACAGGCCAAGGCCGGCCTCAACCTGTGCAGCCCGGAAGAATTCGCGACGCTGCAAAAGCTGAATGCCGATTACAACGCCAAGTTCGGCTTCCCCTTCATCCTCGCGGTCAAGGGGCCGCTCGGCAAGGGACTCACGCGCCAGGAAATCATCGCCGCGTTCACGCGCCGCCTGAAGAACCGGCGCGAGGACGAGCTGGCGGAGAACCTGCGCCAGATCGGCCGCATCGCCGAATTGCGGCTGAACGACCTGCTCGGCCATGTGCCGCAGCTCGGCAACCTGATCATGGAATGGAGCGAGACGATCGGCGCCTGGAGCGACGATGCCGACGGCCTGACCTGCGCCTACATGACCGATGCCCACCAAAGGACAGCGCGGCAGATCGCAAGCTGGATGCGCGACGCCGGCATGCAAGTCGAGATCGACGCGGTCGGCAACGTGGTCGGCCGCTACCTCTCCGACGATCCGCATGCCAAGACATTGATGACCGGGTCGCACTACGACACCGTGCGCAACGGCGGCAAGTACGACGGCCGCGAAGGCATCCTGCTGCCGATCGCGGTCGTGAAGCATTTGCACGAACGCGGCGAAAAGCTGCCCTTCCATTTCGAGATCGTCGGCTTCTCGGAGGAGGAAGGCGTGCGCTTCAAGAGCACCTTCCTCGGCAGCAATGCGATCATCGGCCGCTTCGACATGAACGTGCTCGACAAGGCCGATGCCGACGGCATCACGATGCGCGCCGCGCTCGAGGCCGCCGGCCATGACGTGAACCGGATCGCCGCCATCGCCCGCAAGCCGGAAGACTTGCTCGGCTTCGTCGAAGTGCATATCGAGCAAGGCCCGGTCCTGCTCGAGCACGATCTGCCGGCCGGCATCGTCACCTCGATCGCTGGAAGCTGCCGCTACCTGGTCGAGCTGACTGGGGTCGCCAGCCATGCCGGCACCACGCCGATGAGCATGCGCAAGGATGCGGCCGCCGCCGCCGCCGAGATCGTGCTGCTGGTCGAGGAACGCTGCCGGCAGGCGCCGTCGCTGGTCGGCACGGTCGGCCAACTGCACGTGCCGAACGGCTCGATCAACGTCATCCCCGGCGCTTGCAAGCTGTCGCTCGATATCCGCGCCGCCGACGACGCGGTGCGCCGCGCCGCCGTCGACGACATTCTCCGCGGCATCGAGGCGATCTGCGCCCGCCGCTGCATCGAATGCAAGCTCGATCTCGTGACCAGCGCGCCGGCCGCGCCGTGCGCGCCGTGGCTGATGCGGCAACTGGCGGCAGCGACCGAACGCGCTGGCGTGCCGGCCTTCGAGCTGCCGTCCGGCGCCGGCCACGACGCCATGGAAATCGCGGCCATCACCGATATTGCCATGCTGTTCACGCGCTGCGGCAACGGCGGCATCAGCCACAATCCTCTCGAGACCATGACGGCCGACGATGCCGAGATATCGGCGCAGATACTGCTCGATTTCCTACGCCATTTCGAGCCGGCAGCGCGTTGAGATGGCGCCGTCCCCGGGATGGCGAATGCACAACACTCGATACCGCAGTGGTGCTGGAACAACACAACCGGCTCGCCCGCGCGCTTGTTGCCGCGCCTGCTCGACGGCGATCAGTTGTTCGATTGACCCCGTTCAAGGGGAAGATTTATATTGAACAACGCACTGGACATCGACCAAAACGGCACGCCTTGGAGGGAGCGGGAATGTTGAAAAACATAACGATCAAAACGCGGTTGACCTTCGTCATCGGCTTCTTGCTGCTGCTCTTGATCGTCATCGGCGGCATGGGGCTCGCCAGCCTGCGCACTACCAACGGTTCGCTGCAAAGCCTGTATGAAGAACGCGTCTTGCCGATGGGGCGCCTGAATCTCGTGGCGCGCTACATGGATGCGACGCGCATCGCGGTGGCCGAATCGATGTACAGTTCGATGAGCACGATCGCCAATGAAATGGATGCGATCGACAAGCGCATCGGCGAAGAGAACGCGATCCTCGATTCCTATCTGAAGAGCGACCTGTCCGCAGACGAAAAGAAGCTTGCCGACCAATTCATCGCCGCGCGCCAGAAATACACCGCAGAGGGGCTGAAGCCGACCATCGCCGCCTTGCGCGTGCTCGATACCGACAAGGCCACCGACCTGATGAAGGGACCGATGCGCCAGAGCTATACCCAGGTGCAGGCGGCGCTCGACGCGATCTACAAATACCAGGCCAACGCCGCCAAGGGCGAATTCGAAAGCGGACAGAGCCGCTATGCCGTGGTGCGCAATATCTCCATTCTCGTCATGCTGGCCGGCATCGGCTTCGCTGCGGTCATGGGTCTCTGGATCATCCACGCGATCACGCGCCCGCTGGCGGAAGCCATCGCCGTGGCCGGCCGCATCGCCAGCGGCGATCTGAGCCGCAAGGTGGAAGTGCTGTCCGACGACGAGGTCGGCCAGTTGTTCCAGGCCCTGAAAGACATGAACGAAAGCCTGTCCAGCACGATCGGCCACGTGCGCGAAAGCAGCGAAGTGATGGATCAGGCGGCGCGCGAAATCGCGTCCGGCAACGCCAACCTCTCCTTCCGCACCGAATCGCAGGCCAGCTCGCTGGAAGAGACGGCGTCGTCGATGGAAGAACTGACCTCCACCGTCAAGCAGAATGCCGACAATGCGCGCCAGGCGAACCAGCTGGTGGTGTCCGCCTCCGAGCATGCCATGAAGGGCGGCCGGGTCGTCGGCCAGGTGGTCGAGACGATGGGGTCGATCAAGGACAGCTCGCGCAAGATCTCGGACATCATCGGCGTGATCGACGGCATCGCGTTCCAGACCAACATCCTGGCGCTCAACGCCGCGGTGGAAGCGGCGCGCGCCGGCGAACAGGGCCGCGGCTTCGCCGTGGTCGCCGCCGAAGTGCGCAACCTGGCCCAACGCTCGGCCAATGCGGCGAAGGAAATCAAGGCCTTGATCGTGGATTCGGTGGAAAAGGTCGACGCCGGCGGCAAGCTGGTGGATGAAGCCGGCAAGACGATGCAGGAAATCGTGACGTCGGTCCGCCATGTGACCGACATCATGGGCGAGATCACGGCAGCCAGCCAGGAACAGAGTTCCGGCATCGAGGAAATCAACCGCGCGATCACGCAGATGGACGAGATGACGCAGCAGAACGCGGCGCTGGTCGAACAGGCCGCGGCCGCCGCCGAGAGCATGCTGGACCAGGCGCAAAGCCTGATGCAGGCGGTCAGCGTGTTCCACCTGAGCGAGATGGAAAGGACGATGCGCGCACAGAAGCCGGCGGCGCGGCCGATGCAGCAAGAGGCGGCCGCGTCCAAACCGCCCGCCAGACCGAAGGCCAAGCCGGTGACGGCGGCCAGGTCCGCGCCGCGCCTTGCGGCGGTGACCAAGCCCGCCGACGGCGACGGCGGCGACTGGGAAGAGTTCTGAGCGCCGCGGGCTCCCGTTCGCCGCCACCTCCCCGTGCGATGAGCCCGCATCCTCTCGCGCCCCCAGCGCTCGCCGCGCTCGTCGCCGCGGCGCTTGCGCTCGCCGGCTGCTCCACGAGCGGTCAATCGCGCATCGGCACCGCCGCGACGACGCCGCTCAGCGACTTGAACATCGTTCGGGCCGACATCCATCCCGTGCTGGAGCAGGCAAAGAAGGAGCCTTACGCCTTGCCGAGCGAGCGCGGCTGCGCCGATCTCGCCGCCCAGATTGGGAAGCTCGACGAAGCGCTCGGGCCCGACCTCGATGCGCCGCCATCGGAATCCGAGCACGGCCTGCTCGAACGCGGCGGCGACACCCTCGAGGACTCCGCCATCGGCGCCTTTCAACGCACTGCCGAAGGCGTGATTCCTTTCCGGAGCTGGATCAGGAAACTGACCGGCGCCGATCAGCATGCGCGGCATCTCGCGGCCGCCAATGCCGCCGGCATCGTGCGCCGCGCTTTCTTGAAAGGCATCGGCGCGGCGCAGGGCTGCCCCCCGGCAACGCAATCGCCCGTCGTTCCCGCGGACAAATAATCCGGATGTCGTGATCGTTCAAGATCGCCATGCCGGTGCGATTACAATAGCCGTCATGAGCGACACGACATCTCCCCGATCGCCGGAGACGCGAATCTGGCCGCCGCACTCTCCATGGCACGATCAGGTGCGCGCCTACATCGTGCGCGACACGCGCGGCTGCGGACTGGCAGGGCACCAGCAGCTCAATCGCTTCCCGGCCAGCTCGCATTGCGCGATCACCTGGTTTCTCGAAGGCAGCGTCGAAGTCCTCTCCTACGGCGGTGTCGAACAACGCACGCCGCTGGCATCGTGCATCGTCAACGGTTGCCAGACTCTCCCCATCACGTCGAGGAATTGCGGCGACGTGAATGCCTTCATGGTCGTGTTCTATCCGGATGCCTTTCATGCCTTGTTCGGCATCTACCTGGCGCCGCTGCAAAACCGCATCTTCGACGCGCGCGAGGTATTGCCGCCGCACGGACTGGAACTGATCGAGACCGTCCGCCGGGCGCCATCCCATGAGGAGCGCCAGCATGTGATCGAACGTTTTCTCGCGCAACACGCGCCGGCGATCGCCCCCACCGTCTGGACCCGCCTGCGCCGCCTCGGCAACCGGATCACGCTATCGTTCGCCAGCGCCATGCTCGGCGTCGGCCCGCGCCAGCTGCAGCGCATCGCGCTGCGCGAAGCCGGCGTCAACCTGCAGTCCCTGATCCGCCTGTGGCGTGGCGAACGCAGCTTCATCAAGGCGCAGCGCGAATACCTGCAAGGCAAACCGATCGCCTTGGCCGACCATGCGCTGGCCGTCGGCTATGCCGATCAGGCGCACCTGGCGCGCGACTGCAAAGCGCAGACCGGACGCTCGCCGACCCAACTCGCGCGCGACGTGCAGACCGAAGAAGCCGACTGGATTTATCGACTCCCGTTTCCTACGCATGAAGATCCCCCGCCCTCCCGGTCCCCGTGACCGCTTCTTCGGCCTGCAATTGCTGCGCCGGATGGAACGCGACTACCTCGGCTTCTGGAACGACGCGCAACGGAACTACGGCGACGCCGTCTACATGCGCATCGGGCCCTTGGACACCTACGGCTTCATGCATCCGGACCTGATACGCGCGGTACTGGTCGACCAGGCCCGCTCGTTCATCCGCTACGAACGCCACATGAAAGTGCTCGGCCAACTGCACGGGCAAAGCGTGCTGATCACCGAGGGCGAAGCCTGGCAACAGCAACGCCGCATGCTGCAGCCCGGGTTCAGTCCGAAGCGCTTCGACGGGTACGCGCGCCAAATGACCGAAGCGGCCGCCGGGTTGCTGGACTCCCTGCCGGCCGATGGCCGCACGGCGCTCGACTTCGAACATGTCATGAACATGCTGACCATGGATGTCATTCTGCGCACCATGTTCGGCGCCAAGATCACGCAGGACACTTCCGATATCGAGGCCGCGGTACGCACGCTGAGCCGGCTCGGCTATGAAGAAATGTTCGATCAAGTCACGCTGCCGGACTGGCTGCCGCTTCCCGGCAAGGCCGCGAAACTGGCGGCGCTGCGGCTGCTGGACGAACTAATCTGGACCCATATTCGCACCCGCCGCGCGGCGCCGCCGGACCGGCAGGAGACGCAGCAAGATTTGCTCGGCATGCTGCTGACCGCCGTGGACGGCGAAGGCGACGGCAGCATGCTGTCCGACCGCCAGGTGCGCGACCAGCTCATGACCATCTTCCTGGCCGGCCACGAGACCACGGCCTCGGGACTGGCCTGGGCCGGCTGGCTGCTGGCCGCGCA
>Ga0196972_1000562_pt1 | contig 17065 bp, 11 predicted proteins | sample S1v_2013CmetaG_FD_148618 | JGI IMG/M metagenome (GOLD analysis project Ga0196972, IMG submission 148618) | Soil microbial communities from Anza Borrego desert, Southern California, United States - S1+v_20-13C | ecosystem: Environmental > Terrestrial > Soil > Desert | place: USA: California...
AAACAGGATTTAAAGCATTTGATCAATACTCTTAAATGGCGTTAAAAAAAACCTATCCGGCCGAAAACATCCAGTCAAACTAAAAGCTTAAGGGCTAAGATGAAAATGGTGAACGTACGGATTTAAATGCCTTCACTCGGCAAAGCTGCGCCCGGTCGGTAATGCCTAATAAATTGTGTCTTCAAATTCTTTGCTTCAAATCGTCAATTGCACATTCGCTTGAGTTTCCAAGTCCTCAATTTTCAGCACTTTCCAATCCAAATTCTATGGGCTTCCAAACCCTTCAAACGCTTGTTGAATAAAATTGCCACTTAAAATTCTCTTAGCTTTCGAACCTCCATTGTAAATTCATTTGTCATGGCTTCCCAATCTAAAATCCAAGAACGCCAAACCTTTTAAAATTGTTTAATTTCCGCAATTCAAATTTTATTAGTTTCAGATTCCCCAATTGCAAATCAGTTTGTTCATCGCTTCCCAAACCAAAATCCAATAACTTCCAAACCTTGTAAATTATGATTGTTTTAAACCCGCAATCCAAATTCCATTAGATTCCGATTCTCCAATTGCAAGTTTGTTTGCTCATCACGTCACAATTGCAAATTCCATTAGCTTCCAAATATTTCAAATTCTGGTTATTTCCAGCTCCGCGATTCAAAAATTTTATTAGTTCCTGATTCTGCAAACGCAAATTTGGTTGCTCATCATTTCCCAATCTAAAATCCAATAACTTCCAAACCTTTCAATTTATGATTGCTTTAAATCCGCAGTTCAAATTCTATTAGATTCCGATTCTCCAATTGCAAGTTTGTTTGCTCATCACGTCTCAATTTCAAATGCTATTAGCTTCCAAATTTTTCAAATTGTGTTAGATTCAGCTTCACAACTCAAAAATTTTATTAGTTCCAGATTCCCCCAATTTCAAATTTGGTTGCTCATCACTTCCCAATCTAAAATCCAATAACTTCCAAACCTTTCAATTTATGATTGCTTTAAATCCGCAGTTCAAATTCTATTAGTTTCCGATTCTCCAATTGCAAGTTTGTTTGCTCATCACGTCCCAATTTCAAATGCTATTAGCTTCCAAATTTTTCAAATTGTGTTAGATTCAGCTTCACAACTCAAAAATTTTATTAGTTCCTGATTCCCCCAATTTCAAATTTGGTTGCTCATCACTTCCCAATCTAAAATCCAATAACTTCCAAACCTTTCAATTTATGATTGCTTTAAATCCGCAGTTCAAATTCTATTAGATTCCGATTCTCCAATTGCAAGTTTGTTTGCTCATCACGTCCCAATTCCAAATGCTATTAGCTTCCAAATTGTGTTAGATTCAGCTTCACAACTCAAAAATTTTATTAGTCCTGATTCCCCCAATTGCAAATTTGGTTGCTGATTCCAAACCTTTCAATTTATGATTGCTTTAAATCCGCAATTCAAATTCTATTAGTTTCCGATTCTCCAATTGCAAGTTTGTTTGCTCATCACGTCCCAATTCTAAATTCTATTAGCTTCCAAATATTTCAAATTCTGGTATCCTCAACTCCGCGATTCAAACATTTTATTAGTTCCTGATTCCGCAATTGCAAATTCGTTAGTTCATCACTTCACTGTTCAAATTCGCTTTTTGCTTCCAACTACCCCGCCCGCGGGGCCCTCCCTCCCCCGCCTTCCAACCTTCCGTTTTTTCTGACCTGGCAATGACTATCCTGGACGCTTTCGGCGTCATTTTTTTTCAGTTCACCACCCTCCCTCTGCCCGGCAACCGGTTGTTCAGCTAATTTTTTTCTCTCTCATCATATGGATCCAAATGATCGATCAAAACACAAATCTCGTTTAACATCAATGCAAAACCATGAGAAAAAAAACGATGCTGGCGCTTTTTTCCTCGCCTATTCCTGTTAAAAACACCGCAGGTATTTCCCCTCTAAACTTGTTTAGAATCATTTTTAATCCTCATCCGAATTGAAACTGACCCCTCCCGCTATCATTTCTACTCAGGATTTTGCCTAATTGTTGCTATTTTGGGAGTACAAACCGCAGCATGAGAAATTCCATATTTTCCCTCGCCATCATTTTCTATTCATTAACGCTACCTGCCCAGGAACGCTTAATGATAGATTCCCTCAAAAAAGTTCTGGAACTCAAAAAAACCGAGAAAGAAAAAACGGAGACCCTCGACCTGCTTTCGCGCACCCTGATGAATGTAGATCTCAAGGAAGCCGAGGTATATGGCAAGCAACTAATAATGACGGCAGAAGAAAGCCGCGACCGCACCCTGATGTTTAAAGCCTATATGTCAAACGGCATTCGCTGCAGTTACTTCGCCGGTTCGCAAAATTATACTAACCGCTCCATTGAATACTTTAATAAAGCCTATGAAATAGCCCGCCAAAACAGGATGGAAAAAGAAGTTGGGGAGGCTCTGCTTAAATTATCATACGCCCACCTGTCAATCCCGGATTATGATAAAGCACTCAGCCTTTGCAACCAGGCAGCATCAATCATCACAAATTTTAAGAATGATAGTCTCAAGGCCGAAAGCCAAAATCTTTATGGCGATGTTTATTTAACTGGAAATGAAAAGATCCTGGCACTTCGGCACTATTTTAATGGCTTGAGGATAGCTGAACAAATTAAAATCCCTTCACTCATTCGAAGCTGCTACAAAAATCTTTCAGGATTCTATCTCAGTATTGGCGACCATGATAAAGCTATCGATTATGCCATGCTGGCTTACAAACAGCTCGATAAGATGAAGGATAAAAACGTTCCCTATATGAAGGCGAACGATGTAAACGCAATCGGCAATTTATATGCCGCCAAAAAAAGCCATGATATAGCCATCTCCTATTTTGAACGCTCACTTTCAATGGCAGACACACTCAAATTCTCTACCCTTAAGATACCAGGTTATATAAGCCTCCTGAACCAATATCTCAGAATGGAACAGCCACGTCGCGCATATGAATATTTTACCTCTGAACGTGGGCTCGAACTAAGAAGCCAATTAATCAAATTCGGCTTCTCAGGCGCCATTGACCAGGCATTTGCGGTAATTTATACTGACCTGAATAAGCTTGATTCAGCAGACTACTTTTTTAAACGCGCCCTTCCATATTTCGAAAATAACAGGAATGAACATGCAAGAATCGGATTTTTCACTCAACTGGGATACTACCACAAAAAAGCCGGTAACACCGCTAACGCAATAGAATACTATAAGAAAGTAAAAGAGATTGCAGACAGGATAGGGCTGCTTGAAAGCAGCGAGACAGCCGCTAAATATCTCGATACACTTTATGCCCTCTCAGGAAACTACCAACTCGCCAGCCAGTTCAACTCAATTTATTACCAATACAAAGACAGTATTGAAAAACTTAACAAAGAAAAAGAACTTGCACAGATAGAAGCCTCAGATGAGCAATACAGGCAACAAAAACTTCAGGAGCAGATAGCCGAAAACACCAGGAGAAAAAACAATATCCAGTATATGGCGATCACCATCGGAATTGCTGCACTGTTCGTAATGCTCGTTGTCCTGGGCATGTTCAAAGTTTCCGCCAATACCATTCGTCTCGTTGGCTTCTTCGCCTTCCTGATGTTCTTCGAATTCATTTTTCTTTTGTTCAAAAAAAATATTATATCCATAACTAACGGCGAACCCTGGAAAGACCTCGCATTTATGATCGCTCTTGCCGCCATACTTTTACCCCTTCACCATTACCTTGAACACCGCGTAATAAAATACCTCACTTCCCACAACCGCCTCAAAATTTCAGGCAGAACCATTATTTCAAGAGTTTTTGTGAGAAGGAAAACAACGGAAGACACCACCAAAACGTAACTTTGCAGAAATCAGATAAGTGATAGTTATTGATAATATATTAGTCAGTGATGACGTAGTGGAGAAGCAATTTGTATGCGACCTTGCAAAATGCAAAGGCGGCTGTTGCGAAGACGGAGATGCAGGTGCGCCCCTGGATGAGAATGAGCTTGCTACCATCGTTGACATGTATGAAAAAGTGAAGTCATACCTGCCTGCCGCTTCCATCAAAGAAGTGGAAAAGAAAGGAAAGTACGTCTACCATCGTGAATTTGGATGGGTTACGCCTACTTTGGGCAGTGACAAAGACATTTGCGTGTATGGATATCGCGATGATAAAGGCATGATAAAATGTGCCTTTGAACAAGCCTATTATGATGGAGTGATTCCATGGAAAAAGCCGATCAGCTGCCACCTTTATCCCATTATCGCCCAAAAAGGAAAACACGGTGATTATGAGAAAGTGAATTACGAGCCGCGGGAAACTCTTTGTAAACCCGCATGTGGCCTTGGAAAGAAATTAAAAGTGCCGGCATACGAATTCCTGAAGGAGCCCCTTATCAGGAAATATGGCGAATCATTCTACGAGCTATTGGATAAGATTGCTAAAAAGAAATATAAAGAGACGGAAAAGACCAATTAAAAAATTCCTGTAGTCGAACAACCTAAAGCGCATTAATGGCCGAACAATCCCGCACATTCATCGCGAAAAGTACAGTAAAGGCCGGTGATAAAGAACACCGGAAAAAGATCAACTTTAATATCGGCAGGTATAATTCAGCCGTTCCAAATGGCAAACAACAATATATCGATTTGGAACGAGCCAGGGAAAAGGCCAAAAACACCAAGTGGAAGGCCATTGAAACCCTTGACCAGCAACTGGAGACATTTGAATCAATCATTACACGCAGAGGCGCAAAGGTGATCTGGGCTGAAACGGCGGAAGAAGCCAATGAAGCGATCGCAGGAATTTGCAGGGAAAAGAACTGCCGCACAGTTGTAAAGAGCAAAAGCATGGTCACCGAGGAAATTCACCTGAACGAATTCCTCGAAAATAATAACATTGAAAGCATTGAGACCGACCTTGGCGAATATATTCAACAACTGGATGGTGAACCGCCCTATCACATAGTTACTCCGGCCATGCATAAAAGTAAAGAGGATGTTGCTAAACTTTTTGCCGAAAAACTGGGAACCGATCCAAAACTTACTCCAGAACAATTAACACTCGTGGCCAGGGAAAAGCTGAGAGAAAAATATTCGCAGGCAGAAGTGGGAATCACGGGCGCCAATTTTATAGTGGCTGATATAGGAGGAATTGCCATCACGGAAAACGAAGGCAACGCACGACTCAGTTCCTCGTTACCGCGTACCCATATCGTAATCACAGGCATTGAAAAAGTAATACCATCCCTCACTGATCTTGCTTTATTCTGGCCCCTGCTATCCACCTTTGGTACAGGTCAAAAAATAACAGTATACAATACCATAATTAGTGGGCCACGCGGCGAGAATGAAAAAGATGGACCAACAGACATGTACGTGATCTTACTCGATAATGGTCGTACTAACATTCTCGCAAACGCCAAACAACGCGAAAGCCTTTATTGCATCAGGTGCGGGGCTTGCCTCAACGCCTGCCCCGTTTACAAAAATATCGGCGGTCATAGCTATTCTACAACTTACAGCGGTCCTATTGGTTCTGTAATCACCCAACACCTCAAGCCTGCAGATGAATGGAAGCACCTCAGTTATGCTTCATCTCTTTGCGGGAATTGCACGGAGGTATGCGCGGTCAGGATCAACCTGCATGAACTCCTGCTCGAGAATCGACACGAATCCGTGAGCAATGGCAATTCAGAATTCTCAGAAAGGATTGCCTGGAAAATGTGGAAGCAGGGAATGTTGAGAAGAAAGTGGATGAATCTTGCCGGAGGAAAAACAAAAGGATGGATTGTAAATTCAATGATTAAAGGGTGGAAAGAATACAGGGGAGAAATAGAATTTCCGGCGCAATCATTCAACGAACTTTGGCGGAAGAAGCATAACAATAGCTAGTCTTTCATCGCAAAATCATATTCACCTCCATTGAAAAAATGATTGTATACAGCCCTGCAATATCGCCGCGACTGCAATACACTATCGATTTCATGGCAAAGGAAATGCAGGAAGCTGAGTTTCGCCTCACTGATTCAAAAGAGGAATTCCTGAATTATACGGGCGCTAAAATTAATTATAGCCACCAGCGTATAACTAACGAAATATGGATCGTTCCCTTTGGCAAAAATGGCGGTATTGTTTTCGAAACTCAAATTACGCAGCAAGAAACTCGTTGTTTCAATTATAATGGAATGAAGGCCTTTTTTAAGACTGGTGGCGATTATCCTTTTGACGTTATAGCTGCTTCATTCTATCTCCTTTCACGCTATGAAGAATACCTCCCCCATGAGAAGGATGAATACGGAAGATTTGCTCACAAAAACTCACTTGCTTACAAGGAAAATTTTCTTCACCAGCCTCTGGTAAACATGTGGATGAAGGATTTTAAAATTGTTATCCGGGAAAGATGGCCCAACCTGCCTTTAAAACCCATTACAGACCGATTCAGTTTCCTCCCCACATATGATATTGACATAGCATGGTCATATAAACACAAAGGCTTCATCCGAAATACCGGAGGATTACTGGCTGAAGTATTCAAAGGCCGCTTCAAAAGCGCATCCACAAGATTGCGGGTACTGTGGAACTCCCAGGAGGACCCTTTCGATGTTTATGACTGGTTGCATGCATTGCATGGACAATACAACCTGAAACCTTATTATTTTTTCCTCATCGCAAACAAAACCGGCAAATTTGATAAGAATATTCCCCCGCATAACCCGGCGATGAAGGAATTGATAAAGCAGCATGCGTTACATTATCCTGTTGGCATACATCCCTCCTGGCAGAGTGGTGATGAAAACTCATTGCTGAAAAAAGAGATAACCGACTTGAGCAGTATTACGGCACAACAAATACTCTGTTCCCGCCAACACTACATTCGCTTTCAACTTCCTGACACATTCAGAGCGCTGCTTGAACGAGGTATTTTATTTGACTTCTCAATGGGCTATGGTAGCATAAATGGTTTCAGAGCTTCTGTTGCGTCACCCTATTATTGGTATGACCTTCAAAAGGACCATCAAACCGAATTAATGCTGTTTCCCTTCTGCTACATGGATGCTAATTCATTGTTCGAACAAAGGCTTTCACCAGCCAAGGCTTATGAGGAAATGGAGCATTATTACAAAGCGGTGAAGGATGTAGCGGGAACATTGGTCATCATCTGGCATAACTTCATTCTCAGTGGCACTAACTCCTATGCCGGTTGGAGAGAGATTTACCAACAATTCCTGGCAAAATATTATGAAAAAGAACTTGCATTGAAAAATGAAGAGAAGAATATTCTAAAAGTATAATCTTATACTCCTTCAGCAACGGGTTGCTCAGGCGCAGGCAATGCTGCTTTAAATGCTTTATTTACCAAATAAACTCCCAGCAAAGTTATCAACCCACCCAGGGCAATAAAAATTGTCAACTGTTCCTGAAAGATCACCCAACCCAATAATATGGCAACGACCGGGTTAATGTAAGCATAGATGGAAGTCTGCTCCGTAGGTAGGTTCTGCAAGGCATAGAGATATGCTATGAATGCAATAATGGAACCGAATACAAGCAGGTATAGGATTGATGCCCACGCCTGCCAGGGAATTTCTGCAAGTGGAATGAAATAATTATTACCCGGCGAATCTATCGCCTTTGTAAGAAAGAACAGGCTGAACCCAGAAATGAGCATTTGCAACCCAAGGCTGAAATAAGGATTGAACTTCACTGCCTCCTTCTTTGTGTAAAGTGTTCCGAATGCCCACGTCCAGGTAGCAATCAGCGAGAGAAGAATTCCAAATTGAAAACCAGGTACCAGGAAATCATGAAGATGTTCGTAAAAAATTACGCAGACTCCGGCAAAGCCAACGATCAACCCGATTATCGCATTACGTGGAAGTTTAGCTTTAGATGAAAACAATCCAATCACTACCAACCACAATGGAAAGGTGGCTCCCATGATTGAACCCAATCCTGCGGAAATGTATTGCACGCCCCAGGTGCTAAGTCCATTACTCATAAGGAAGTTCAGGAAACTAAGAATGATAATGGGAATCCATTCCTTTCCCCTGGGTAAGGCTACCCCTTTAGCAAGAAAGAAGGCCACATACAGAATTCCCGCGAGTGCCTGCCTGATTCCCGCCAGTTCAAGAGCCGGCATGTGCCGGACACCTTCCTTTGATGCGATCCACGTGGTACCCCAAAAGAAACAAACAAGTGCAAGTGCGAAAACCGCCTTGGTCTTCGCTCCCTTTTTGTGAATGGTAAATGGATTGAAAATTGCAATTCTCTTCAGCGACTGGCTTGACGCTTCAACGATGAACCTATGAAAATCAGGGAACTTCATTTACTAATGCTTGAAATGCCTCATACCCGTCATAACCATTGCGAGTCCATTTTGTTTGCAGTATTCTATCGAGTCCTTATCCCTGATAGAACCCCCGGGTTGAATGAATGCAGAAATACCCGCCGCATGGCCAAGCTTTACACAATCATCAAAAGGAAAGAACGCGTCACTGGCCATCACAGCACCCGAAAGGTCGAAATTGAATTGCTTTGCTTTCTCCACAGCCTGCCTGAGCGAATCTATACGACTGGTTTGGCCACAACCTTTGCCAACCAACTGCTTGTTCTTCACAAGGGAAATTGCATTTGATTTAAGATGCTTGCAAATGATGTTGGCAAAAATAAGATCGCTCTTCTCTGCTTCAGTTGATTCGCGGCCGCCTGCCTCATTCCATTCCAGGTAATTGCCTTCATCCACTGCCTGAACCAATACTCCATTTAATATTGATTTATACTGCTCTCTTGCTGCAAAATTCTCCTTCATTTGTAACAAAATGCGGTTCTTCTTTGACTTAAGGATTTCTAAAGCTCCGCTTTCATAGGAAGTAGCAATTAATACCTCGAAGAAAATATTATTTATAGCCTCCGCAGTAGTGCTATCTATTTCCCCATTACAAATCAACACTCCGCCAAAAGCACTTTCCGCATCACCGGCCAGGGCGGCCACCCAACTCTCATGCAATTTTGCACGGGCAGCTATGCCGCATACATTTGTATGTTTAATAATTCCGAAAACAAAATCATTGTTCGCGCCTTTAGCTTTCCCGGGAAATTCAGAAATTAATTGCACTGCAGCGTCAACGTCAACCAGATTGTTATAAGACAGCTCCTTTCCATTCAATTGTGTGAAAAGCCGCGAAAGCTCGCCATAAAAAATTCCTTTTTGGTGTGGGTTTTCCCCATAGCGCATAGGCTGGGGATGAGGAACTGAATTAAAGAAATATGCCGGGGCTGATTGGTTGAAATAATTTGCAATTGCCACATCATAATGCGCAACTATCTCGAACGCCTTGGTAGCAAAACGCCTGCGCTGCTCTAATGACGTTTCACCGTTCTGCGACTTTAACAACGAAGTAAGCTCTGCATAGTCCTTTTTTGCCGCCACTACCATAACATCCTTATGGTTCTTTGCCGCCCCACGGATCATTGAAGGACCCCCTATATCGATCTTTTCAATTATTGCACTTTCGTTTCTGTCCGCACCTGATGCTACAAGCAGGTCCTGCTCCTTCAATGTTTCCTCAAATGGATAGAGATCAACAATTACCAGGTCAATCGATGGAATTTTGAACTCCTGCATCTCCTTCATATCAGTAACATTCTCCCTACGGCCGAGTATTCCTCCAAATACCGAGGGGTGCAAGGTCTTCACGCGGCCTCCAAGGATAGATGGATAGCCTGTAATTCCTTCCACGGGAAGGCATTTCACTCCCAATTTCTCAATGAATTGTTGAGTTCCGCCAGTAGAATAGATTTCAACTTTTAATCTGGTCAATTCAGCAATAATCTCTTCTAACCCATCTTTATAAAATACAGAGATCAGGGCAGAGTGAATCTTCTTGTTCATAATGGTAATTTGAAAAGGCAGGCAGTCGTTTGGGAGCCGCAAAACTAATTCAATTAAAATTCATCACAAAAGCGCCTTTTTCCGTTGTATCGTGAAAGGGTATTCCAAGGGAATCGCAATCCTTTTTCCAGTAAACAACCCTTCGCCTCGATGCCGAACCATCAACAACTACCTGCTTCAGCCTGACCTTTCCAGCCAGGTCACTCAAATAAAGCCGCGGGTTTTTAGTAATCACCAAAACATCTACTTCCTTAGTTACAGGCCTGGCAGGAACAATGCTATCAATCACCCAAATTCTTGTATTTCCAACATTCAAAAATTTATGCCGCCAAATATTTTCACCTGAAATCCGATGCATGATCCGCGAAGGCCGGAGATGGAAGGTTTTAACATACTCATCAAACAAAGCGGCTGAATCACCAATAAAAGTATTGCTCCTTGAACGGTATATCTCAATTGCTGTCAGCTTCGGTATGTTATATATAATTAATTTGTTTTGTTTTTTCGCTTTTTCAAATGAAATACTGCGAAAGCAAAAGAACGCCATGCAGCAGGCAATACTGGTCACCAATCCCGAAATCCGAAATTTTTTTTGCGCAGTTGAAAAACTGGCAAGTAAGGCCGCAATCATAAAATACAACAACATCATTTGTGAGAGGTTAATGTATAATCCACTCCAGATCGACATGGGCAGCCGCTCGATTATTCTTATGTAGTCATTCATGACCCTTATCATAAGTTGCAGTAAACTTCCAATGCCATTGGCAGCAATAGGAAGGAAAGAAACAGCGCAAAGTAGTATTTCACCCAACACAATTGCGCTCGATAATGGAACCGCAATCATGTTAGTCAGTATGAAATAATTAGGAAACTGATGAAAATGAAAAACACTCACAGGCCCGGTAAGTATCTGTGCCGCTATCGTTACTGCATTGAGCTTCCAAACCATGTCTACATATTTGTTTCGAATGAAAAAAATAGAATAAACCGGCTTCATGAAAATGACAATGCTGAGCACGGCGGTATAGGATAACTGAAAGCCTGCATCCCATAACCAATAAGGATTATAACAAAGCAAAATGAAAGCAGAAAAGGCCAGGCTATTATAAATCGAACTCTTTCTGGAAATGGTATTACCTATAATGATGCAGGTAAACATGACTGCCGAACGAAGCACCGAAGGCTGGGCGCCGGCGAGCAGGCTGAATCCCCAAAGACCGCCCATGATCAACACAGCCTGCAACCATTGCAGGTTTTTATTGCCAGCCATTGGCCTGGTTATGAAAATGAGAAGCCAGTAGATTAATCCAATGTGAAGACCTGATATTGCAATTACGTGCACTACCCCGGTATTAGAATATGATTGTACAAGACTTTTATCCAGGTCATTCTTGTAACCTATGAGTAATGCTTCAGCAAGCCCCACCTCCTCTTTTCCCTTTATGAATTTTTGCAGAATGGATATCACCTTCTCCCGTATGCGGATTAAACAGAGAGTAACGAAGGAAGTTTCCTTTTCATTCAGTGTAATGAAGTCGCGTTTTTCCAGGTATAGCTGGTGGGTTATTCCCTGGAACAGGGAATACCGGGCATAATCGAAACCTCCGGGGTTACCTGAACGACGTATGGGTTGTAACTGCGCGTTTGTGATGATTACCGATCCATACCCGATACTCTCATCCATTGAATCCTTACTGAAATAAATGATAAAGCGCCCCTTTACTTTTACAAGTTGAGAGTCTTTAATAAGATACTTTATTCGCGCATTCGCCTTAAATGACCTGTTCTTTTCAACCAGGGCCTCATCCACTACAGCAACCAAACCGGCAATCTGGTGATGGCCAAACCAGTTACTATCATTTCTAATATCATTTTTCCAGGTAAGTATGGCGCCAACCGCAGTAATCGCGTTAACTATTAACATTCCTGCAATCCAGTTCTTACTGAATCGCTGAAATAAGGGAAGGAAAAAAAAGCAGGGGAGAGCAATTACCGTTAAGACGAGAGTAAGAATCCAGGCAATTATTTGAAACTGGCAATACCATTGAATAATGATGCCCGCTATCAATGGTACCAGAAGCCGGATAAATGGAGATCTGCGAAGAAAGTAAACCTGCGCAACGGTCATAGCTGAAATTATCCGCCAATAAACCGCTTTGGCAAACCCCTGCAAGGGGAAAAAAAACTATTCCAGGAGTTTTTTCACGTAGGCTACCTGGCCGGCATGATATATATTATGCTGAATAAGCCCGTTGAGCAGGTAGGCAAAATCATACTCGCGATATTCCACCTTTTCTTTTAACCAATTATCGTCTTTGGTATCAAGCAGAGCGAGCAATTCATTATTTACCGCTTTGAATTTCGCCAAGCCCTCATTCCAGCTATGCGTTTTTTGATCAATTTTTCGCCAGTCCAATTTTTCAAAGGCGCCCATGTCAGCAATCTTTTCCTGCCTGATACGACCAAGAGTAAAATCTGCCCATGTATACATGTGGTATACGAGCTCAACTAAAGAATGAGAATTGTTGTTTGGCTGCTCATATGCATAACGCTCGTTAACCTGGTCAAGAAGCGCATAAACTGATTGTCCAAACCACGGTTCTCCGTACAGCGTATCTTTGAATTGCTGGATGAGTAGTTGAATTGACATATCAGTGTAGGTTTTCTGCTGCCAGTTGTCGGTTGCCCGTTGTCAGTTGTCAGCTGTCAGTTGTCGGGTAATGATTTTTCGTGGCACATCAGTTATCAAAGGTTAGCTTTCAATACTTATGGGCTCCTACAAATTCCGAATTCCCAATTCCTTTCAACTCGTCAGCTTGTCAGCTCGTCAGCTTTTTCCCATACCATGGTGTTGCCCATAATTCCAAATTCCCCATTCCTACTTACTAAGATACATGCTCCTATCCTTATACAACTGCCTGAAGTAAGGGTCTCTCAAATCCTTAATGAATCTTATTGCTTCTCCTGTTGACTTCATTTCTGGTCCGAGTTCCCTGCTTACGCCGGGGAACTTTTCAAAACTGAAAACGGGCTCTTTGATTGCAAATCCTTTGAGTCTCTTCACGAATTTGAAATCCTTAAGGGTTTTTTCACCCAACATAACTTTTGTTGCGATATTGAGATACGGAATCTGGTAAGCCTTGGCGATAAATGGAGTGGTCCTTGATGCTCTGGGATTTGCTTCAATCACGTAGACCTTTCCGTCCTTAATGGCATACTGGATGTTGATGAGTCCTTTTATCTTAAGGTCCCGCGCGATCTTTTCCGCATACTCCTCCATTGTCTGCACGAGCAGGGGTGAAAGATTGAATTGTGGCAATACCGCGTTACTATCGCCACTATGAATACCTGCCGGTTCTATGTGCTCCATTACTCCCATCACGTGAAAATTCTCGCCATCAAAGATGGCATCAATCTCGGCCTCCTGGCAACGGTCGAGGAAGTGGTCGATCAGTATCTTATTGCCGGGTATATGTTTGAGCAGGCTTACCACTGCTTTTTCCAACTCGTCATCATTGATAACGATTCTCATTCGTTGACCACCGAGAACGTAAGAGGGTCTCACGAGTACGGGATAACCAACTTTATTTGCAACGGAAATGGCCTCATCCACATCAAATGCGGTTCCGTAATCAGGATATGGAATACCAAGGTCTTTCAGGCGATCGCTGAATCTTCCACGGTCTTCAGCAATGTCCATGCTGTCATAAGAAGTGCCAATTATTTTTATTCCTTTATTATGTAATAGCTCAGCGAGTTTCAATGCCGTTTGACCACCCAATTGTACAATGATGCCTTCAGGTTTTTCATGTTCAACTATTTCCCAAAGATGCTCCCAGTACACAGGTTCGAAATATAATTTATCTGCAATGTCGAAATCAGTAGAAACGGTTTCGGGATTACAATTGACCATGATGGCTTCATAGCCGCATTCTTTGATGGCCTGCAGACCATGAACACAGCAATAATCGAATTCAATTCCCTGCCCGATTCGGTTGGGTCCCGAACCTAATACGATAATTTTTTTCTTTGCGGATACCTTCGATTCATTTGAACCAGCCATTCCTCCATTGTTATTGGATGGACTGTCTTCGAAGGTTGAATAGAAGTAGGGTGTTTTGGCTTCAAATTCAGCACTGCAAGTATCCACCATCTTGAACACCCGCGTGATTCCGGCTGCTTTGCGTTTGTTATAGACATCCTCATCGCTTCCCTGCTGAATGATCTTACTGATTTGCTTATCACTAAATCCGTTCACCTTTGCCTCGCGCAGTAACTCTATTGGAAGTGTTTCAAGATTGTATTTTGCAATTTCCTTTTCGATGTTTACAATCTTCTGTATTTCATAAAGGAACCACCTGTCGATTCCATTTGTAACCTTTGAAATTGTTCCTACGGAAATTCCCGCCATCAGGGCATCCTTTATCCTGAATATCCTGTCCCACTTCGGAACTTTAATATATTCCAGCAATTCTTCCGCCTGCATCATGCTCTTACCATAGTAGCCAAGACCTACTGAATCGTTTTCCAGGCTTTGGCAGGCTTTCTGAATGGCTTCAGTGAAACTTCTTCCAATTGCCATTACTTCACCTACACTTTTCATTTGAAGTCCAAGTGTATCGTTTGCGCCTTTAAACTTATCAAAATTCCAGCGGGGAATTTTCACGATCACATAATCAAGAGCGGGTTCAAAATAAGCCGAGGTTGTTCCGGTAATCTGGTTCTTGAGTTCATCAAGATTGTAACCTATTGCAAGTTTTGCCGCAATTTTTGCGATTGGGTAACCGGTAGCTTTTGAGGCAAGTGCTGATGACCGGCTTACCCTGGGATTGATCTCGATGGCAATGATCTCTTCGGTTTCCGGGTTTAAGGCAAACTGCACATTGCAACCACCCGCAAAGTTTCCAAGGCTCCTCATCATTGTGATTGCCGTATTTCGCATCAATTGCATGGCGGTATCGCTAAGGGTCATGGCAGGTGCAACTGTGATAGAGTCACCCGTATGTATACCCATGGGGTCAAAATTTTCCACACTACATATGATGACAACATTATCATTCGAATCTCTTAATAATTCCAGCTCGAATTCTTTCCATCCTAATACGGCCTTTTCAACCAATACTTCGTGTATGGGCGATGCCTGTAAACCGCGATTGAGCGCTTCATCAAGATCATTCTTATCATGTACAAAACCTCCACCTGTACCTCCGAGTGTAAATGAGGGGCGTATTACGAGGGGAAAACCAATTTCCTGGGCAAATTCCTTTCCTTCAAGAAAGGAATTAGCGGTTTTAGCGGGCGCAACAGAAACTCCCAGTTCGATCATCCATTGGCGAAACTTTTCCCTGTCTTCAGCTTTATCGATGGCTTTGATGTCAACACCGATAAGTCTTACATCATACTTCTGCCAGACGCCCAGGTCCTCAGCTTCTTTGGCCAGGTTCAACGCTGTTTGTCCGCCCATGGTTGGGAGAACGGCATCGATCTTATTTTCATCGAGTATCTGCTCTATACTTTCTACGGTAAGGGGTAACAAATAAACCTTGTCGGCCATCATGGGGTCCGTCATGATGGTAGCTGGGTTGCTATTGATAAGGATGACCTTGATGCCTTCCTCTCTCAAACTGCGGGCAGCCTGTGTGCCCGAATAATCAAATTCGCAAGCCTGGCCGATTACAATGGGTCCAGAACCAATGATCAGAACTGAGTGGATAGATGTGTCTTTTGGCATTATTTCTTGTGGTTGGGCCGGAATCACCGGAAAAAAAACAAATTGCGCAAAAGTAAGGGTTTATAGGGTTAGGGGTTAAATTTCTTTGGTATTAGTTTCTGATCATTTGGGATGAAATGAATTAATTCCCATTCAGAAAAAAGGCCGGCATTTCTGCCAGCCAATAAGTTCGACTAAAACAAATTTCCCGAGTGACGTTTTTATCCGGCCCATGATGTGCCTGTGCCTGCGCCGGCATCGGCTGCATAGGACTTTGCCTTTTGTTTTCCTCTTTCCACGGCGTCATGGGCTTCATCAGCCAGGTCATCAGCCTTCCGGCTCAGGGAGTCAACCATGTCATTGAATTTTTCTTTCAATTCTCTCCCCCTACGGGCAATGCGGTCGCGTGTGAGGGTTCCCCTTTCAGGAGCAAACAATACTCCCACCAGCAAACCCGCCGCGAAACCAATAAATAGCTTACTCATAATAGATGATTTAAAAGGGTGATCAATCTTTAATCAATTATCCCAAAATATCATGCCATGCCGGCCAAAGGCTGGCAGGAAAAATATGAACAAAATTTGCGGAGATTATTCCCCTGCCTGTCGTAAATCATTAATAATAATTGAAAGGAAATCAGGGTGTCAAAGCGTAAATTCGAATTATAATGACTGATGAATATTATATGATGCTGGCGTTGAAGGAAGCTCGCAGGGCATTTGATGAAGATGAAATACCCATCGGCGCGGTGGTGGTAATTGATGAAAAAGTTATAGCCCGGGGGTATAATATGACGGAGAAATTGAAAGACCCCACTGCCCATGCCGAAATGATAGCTCTCACTTCTGCATTTAGCTATCTGGGCAGCAAATACCTGCCTGAGGCACGCGTTTATGTAACGGTTGAACCCTGCCATATGTGTGCAGGTGCATTATACTGGAGCAAGATTGGGAAATTGATTTATGGGGCAGATGATGAGAAAAACGGTTACAAAAGAATCTGCGGTACAAACTGGCCATTTCATCCCAAAACAGAATTGATACGGGGAGTGTTAAAGGAGGACTGCGCCAAATTGATGAAGGAGTTTTTTAGGGGGAAGCGGTAACAAGAGGTTCAGGTGCATCTGGGCCGTTCAAGTCGGTCAATTCGTTCAAGATTCGTTCAAGAATCAGTCAATTCGTTCAGTCGTTCAAGAGTCAGTCAATTCCATGTCGTTCAAGATTCTGTGTTCAATCGGGAAATGGTAGACCTTTTATTTTATCCTTTTGATGGATCGTTTCGCTATCGTTTTTCGCTCGTTTTTTTGCGTTGAAAAAACTTTTTGATTCTGTGTTTTTCACCTTGTTTCACTTTCTGACGATTGTACCTTTAACTTGTTAAAATATAAAACAGGTTTGTAAGCATTTGTCCAAACCTGTTGCCCGGCGACGAAAGTCGCAAGGGGGACTGGCGAGCAGGTGGGTGGGGGTGGGGCTTA
>Ga0196972_1000563_pt1 | contig 17051 bp, 13 predicted proteins | sample S1v_2013CmetaG_FD_148618 | JGI IMG/M metagenome (GOLD analysis project Ga0196972, IMG submission 148618) | Soil microbial communities from Anza Borrego desert, Southern California, United States - S1+v_20-13C | ecosystem: Environmental > Terrestrial > Soil > Desert | place: USA: California...
AGGCGCTGGAATCCGGCATGCCGCTGTTCGTCGCGTCGATGATGGGCGTGATCACGGGCATCTTCGGCGGCATCCTGCGCGACATCGTCTGCAACGAGATACCGATGGTGCTGCGCGACGGCAAGCCGTACGCGATCTGCGCCTTCCTCGGCTGTTGGGTCTACCTGCTGATGAACAAGGCCGGCGCGCCGCCCGATATCGCGCTATGGTTCAGCGCCCTGCTGATCACCGGCCTGCGGCTGCTGACCTGGATCAAGGGCGTGAAGTTGAAGTGATGCTTAGACGGCATCCGCGCCGGTCTCGCCGGTACGGATGCGGATGACTTGCTCGACTTCGCGCACGAAGATCTTGCCGTCGCCGATCTTGCCGGTGCGCGCCGCCTTGATGATGGCATCGACCGCGCGCTCGACCACGGGCGCGTCGACCACGGCCTCGATCTTCACCTTCGGCAGGAAATCGACGACGTATTCCGCGCCGCGATACAGCTCGGTATGCCCCTTCTGGCGGCCGAAGCCCTTGACTTCGGTGACGGTCAGGCCGGTGATCCCGACTTCCGCCAGCGCCTCGCGCACTTCATCGAGCTTGAACGGTTTGATGATGGCGGTGATTTGCTTCATATTGGCTCCTTGGTTTGAAACTTGCCCCCGGCGCCGCGCCGGGAAAACTATTCGCGGAACTTCGACGTGATCGGATAACGCCAGTCGCGCCCGAACGCGCGATGCGTGACGCGGATGCCGACCGGCGCCTGGCGCCGCTTGTACTCGTTGATCTTGATCAGCCGCGTGACGCGCTCGATGTCCTCGTCGCGGAAGCCGGCGGCGCGAATCTCGGCGATGCCGCGGTTTTCTTCCATGTACATCTGCATGATGGCGTCGAGAACATCGTAGGGCGGCAGCGAATCCTGGTCCTTCTGGTCGGGCCGCAATTCCGCCGACGGCGCGCGCGTCAGGATGCGCCGCGGGATCACGTCGGAAATTGTATTACGGTAGTCGCACAGGCGATAGACGAGCGTCTTGGCGATATCCTTGATGACCGCGAAACCGCCGGCCATGTCGCCGTACAGCGTGCAGTAGCCGGTCGCCATCTCGCTCTTGTTGCCGGTGGTCAGGACGATGGAGCCGTACTTGTTCGACAGCGCCATCAGGATCGTGCCGCGGATGCGCGCCTGGATGTTCTCCTCGGTCGTGTCTTCCTTCAATCCCTTGAACTCTTCGGCCAAGGTGCTGCGGAAGGCGGCGAAGCATTCGTTGATCGATATCTCGTCGTAGCGCACGCCCAGGCGCTTGACCATGTCGCGCGAATCGAGCCAGGAGATTTCAGCGGTGTAAGGCGACGGCATCATCACGCAACGCACCTTGTCGGCGCCGAGCGCATCGACCGCGATCGCCAGCGTCAGGGCGGAATCGACGCCGCCCGACAAGCCGATGATCGCGCCCGGAAAGCCGTTCTTCCCGAGATAATCGCGCACGCCGAGCACGAGCGCCTGGTAAACCTGGGCCTCGAACGGAAGTTCGGCCTCGATGCGGCCCGGCAATGGATGCGCGCCGTCGAATTCGACGATCTCGAAATCCTCTTCGAAATGCTTCAATTGGGTCGTGATCTTGCCGGCGCGGTCCATCACGAAGGAGCAGCCGTCGAACACCAGTTCATCCTGGCCGCCGACCTGGTTCACATACACCAGCGCGGTGCCGTTCGGCACCACGTTGGCGCGCATCACGTCGTAGCGCAGATGCTGCTTGCGCAAATGATAGGGCGAGCCGTTCGGCACCAGCAGCACTTGCGCGCCGGCTTCCTTGGCCCGCGCCGGCGCGCGGGCGAACCAGGTATCCTCGCAGATGTTGATGCCGAAGCGCACGCCCTTGAGCTCGAACACGAAGGGCTGGTCGTCGGAAGAGAAATAGCGCTTTTCGTCGAATACCGTATCGTTCGGCAGATCGTGCTTGCGATAGCTGCCGACCAGCTTGCCGTCCGCCACCACGGAAGCGGCATTGAAGCGCTTGCCCTCGTGCAGGACGGGATGGCCGACGACGACATGCAAACCGGCGAACTGCGCGAGCTCGGCCGCCAATGCGTCGAAGGTTTCCTGGGTTTTTGCGTAGAATGACTGGCGCAGCAGCAGGTCTTCCGGCGGATAGCCGGTCAGCACCAGTTCCGGCGTCACGACGATATCGGCGCCCCGTTCGGCGGCGCGGCGGCAGAAATCGACGATTTTCGCGCGGTTGCCGGCGAAATCTCCGACGGTACTGTTGATCTGGGCGATGGCGACCTTGACTGTCATGGCAATGCTGTTCCGGATGCAATGGGAGTTTCGTATTGTTTGTGAATTATCGCACGCGCATCGTTTCCTCTCTGGCCGAGATCGGCGCCGCCGCCTGGGATGCCTTGGCCGCGGCGCAGGAGGCGGCCAACCCTTTTCTCTCCTACGCCTTCCTCGATGCGCTCCACGAAACCGGCTGCGCATCGGCCGCGACCGGCTGGCAGCCGCACTACCTGACGCTGTGGCGCGGCGAGCGGCTGGATGCCGCCCTGCCGCTCTATCTGAAATCGCACTCCTACGGCGAATACGTGTTCGACTGGGCCTGGGCCGACGCCTATCGCCGCCACGGCCATGCCTATTATCCGAAGCTGCTGTCGGCGATCCCGTTCACGCCGGTTGCGGGCGCACGCCTCCTGGCGCGCGACGCCGACGCCGCCGAAGCGCTGGTCGCGGCGCTGCGCGGCTTGCAAGAAACGGCCGGCGTATCGTCGACCCATATCCTCTATCCGCCGCAAGAGCAGGCCGAACAACTGCGGCGCGCCGGCTTCCTGCTGCGGACCGGCGTGCAATTCCATTGGCGGAATCGCGGTTACCGCGATTTCGATGAATTCCTCGCCACGCTGGACCAAAAAAAGCGCAAGAACATCCGCGCCGAACGGCGCAAGGTGCGCGACGCCGGCGTGGTCTTTCGTCAAGTTTCCGGCGCCGAAGCGAGCGAAGCAGACTGGCGTTTCTTCAAGCGCTGCTACGACAACACCTATGCCGAGCATTACTCGACGCCGTACCTGAACCTGCCGTTCTTCCTGCGCATCGGCCGGACGATGCCGCAGCATCTGCTCTTGATCGTCGCCGAGCGCGCGGGCCGGCCCATCGCCTCTTCCCTGCTGGTGCATACCCGCGACCGGCTCTACGGGCGTTACTGGGGCGCGCTGGAAGACCTTCCCTGCCTGCACTTCGAAACCGCCTACTACCAGCCGCTGGAATTTTGCATCGCGCGCGGCATCTCCTGTTTCGAGGGCGGCGCGCAGGGCGAGCACAAGATGGCGCGCGGCTTCCTGCCGCACAAGACCTGGTCCGCGCATTGGCTGGCCCATCCCGCGTTCTCGGATGCGATCGAACGCTATCTCGCACAGGAAGCGGGCGGCATCGACGCGTATATCGACGAGCTCGACGAACGCAATCCTTTCCGCGCGGCCGCGTCTTCGCAACAAGGACGTTAAAAAACGTTAAATATTGCAAATATACTTATTCACCCTCTTGAAAGTCCTGGCGGGGCGAGGCATTCTCACGGCACCATGACCGCATTGCAAGCACCGCCTGCCGCCCCGAAACCCGCGCACCAAGCGTCTCCTGCGATCAGTCGCATCGGCCGCTTCTACATCACGCGCGAACTCGGCCGGGGATCGGTCGGCACGGTCTATCTCGGCCACGACCCGGTCATCGATCGCGCCGTGGCGATCAAGACCTTCAACCCGGCCCGGCTGACGGCCGCCGAAAAGCGCCAGCACGAGCAGCAATTCATCAACGAGGCGCGCGCCGCCGGCCGGCTGTCGCATCCGCGCATCGTCACGATCTACGACGCCTCCAGCGAAGGCGGCACCACCTATATCGCGATGGAATTCCTGGAGGGCCGCGAACTGAACCGGATGCTGGATGGCGGCCACCGGTTCTCCGCCGACGATGTCGCGTCGATCATCTGGAAAGTCGCCGACGCGCTCGGCTACGCGCACAGGAACGGCGTCGTCCATCGCGATATCAAACCCGCCAACATCTTCATCGTCGGCGAGCGCCAGCCGAAGGTCGTCGACTTCGGCATCGCGCGGGCGCCGAATCGCGTCTCGGACCAGGCGTCCCAGGCCGAACCGTACACGATGTTCCATCAGAATCTGCTCGGGACGCCGAACTACATGTCGCCCGAGCAGGCACTGGGGCGCGACGTCGATCACCGCACCGACCTCTATTCGCTCGGCGCCGTCATGTACGAAATGCTGACCGGCAAGCGCCCGTTCCGCAACGCGAAGACCGAGGAATTGCTCGATCAGATCGCCTACAAGGCGCCGCCCGCGCCGCACGACCTCGATCCGGCGGTACCGCACGAACTCTCGCAAATTGCCATGAAGGCAATGAGCAAGAAACCGGAAAAACGCTATCAGGATGCCGAGGAACTGGTGCTCGACCTGAAGCGCTTCCTGGCGCGCGAACGGCGCCGCAGCGTCAGGCACAAGGAGCCGCCCCGGGCGGAGGACGGCGCGCGACAGACCGCTCCGAAGCCGGCTTCGCCTCGTCCGGCGCGCTTGCGGGGAATCGTGATCGCTGCCGCGCTCGTCGGCGCGGCTTGTCTTTCTTATCTCTGGTTGCGCTAAAAACCAACAGTGCATACCCGACGTTGCTCGACAAGCGAATCGGGCGAGCAGTAAGCTATATTGCCGTCCCGAAACGTCATCCCGATCATCACGTCACTCCGCGCCGGCCGATGCCGATTGCCTCTTGGGCACTCCGCATCCAGGCCAGGCTTGCGCTCTCGGGCATGCGGCGAGTGGCTGCACACGAGTATCCATACGCATGGCTGAACTGGACGAACAGCGTCACCGCCTGACGATCAAGCTTGTCTACTACGGCCCAGCCCTGTCCGGCAAGACAACCAATCTGACGCGCCTGCACGATTTGCTGTCGCCCGAATTGAGCGGCGATATCATGACCCTCGAAACCGAGGGCGACCGTACCCTGTTCTTCGATCTGCTGCCGCTCGGCTTCAAGGCGCCGTCCGGCCTGCTCGTCAAGTTCAAGGTCTTCACCGTTCCCGGCCAGGTCGCGCACGACGGCACGCGCAAGGCGGTGCTATCGCGCGCCGACGGGGTCGTCTTCGTCGCCGATTCGCAGCGCAACCAGGCGATCAACAACGGCGCCTCCTTCGACAATCTGGCCGACAACGCCAAGGCGCTCGGCATGCATATCGAAAGCCTGCCGCTGGTGGTGCAATTCAACAAGCGCGATCTGCCCGACATTCAGAGCGAGGAAGAGATCCGCAAGCGTTGGGCCGACGCGCCCTGGCCGCTGTTCTTCGCCTCGGCGCTCGCGGGCGAAGGCGTGACCGCGACCTTTCGCGCCCTGCTCGAATCGGTCCATGACAGGCTCGACAAGATCTATGGACTGAGTACCCGGCACGGACTGTCGCGCGCGGATCTCGTCGCCGCCATCGGAGGACGTTCATGAACGAACTGGCGCGCTTCGACCGCGATCTCACGCTGGCCGAACTGCTGCGCGCCACGCCGCGCGCCAAACTGGAGCGCGCCATCGACAGCCTGGCCGGCAACGGCTGGCAACTGGTCGATGCCGAGGGCGTGGCGCTGCTCGGGCCGGGAGTGGCGAGCGAAGAGAATGTCGCGGCGATCGACATCCGCGTCGATGTCGAAGTCGTCGGCCGCTTGCTGGTCGCCGGCGCGGCGCGCGAGCGGATCGACATCCTGGGCGCGTGGATCGACATGGCTTTCGCCGGCGCCAGCCGCTATCAGATGGCCTCAGACCTGCACGTCGAAGCGGTCGCCGCCGATTATACGGCGCTGCAAGAAAAGCACGCGGCGCTGCTGGCGTCCGAAGCGCGCTATCGGGAACTGTCGGAACACCTCGAGCAGCGCGTCCGGGAACAGGTCGAAGTCATCGAGCGCGCTCAGCGCCAGCTCTATCAAGCTGAGAAGATGGCGTCGGTGGGCAGCCTGGCCGCCGGCATGGCGCATGAAATCAACAACCCCATCGGCTTCATCCGCAGCAATCTGACGACGGCCCAATCCTATGTCGGCAAGTTGCGCCAGGCGCTGCTCGCCTTCCATCGCGGCGATGCCGGCGCCGCGAAGCTCTGGCGGGAGCTCGACATCGAATTCGCGCTGGAAGACTTTCCCGTCCTGCTGGCCGAATCGGCCGCCGGCGCCGAACGCATCGCCCGCATCGTCGCCAACCTGAAGGCCTATGCCAGCATCGATTGCGTCGACGCCGTGCCGATCGACCTGAACGATGCGGTGCGCGCGGTCATGGCGGTGGCATCCGACCAGCTGCCGGCCGGCATCTCCTTCGAGACCGACCTGCAGCCGCTGCCGAGCATCGTGTGCGACCAGAGCCGCATCAACCAGGTATTGTTCTCGCTGGTGCAGAACGCGCGCCAGGCGATGACGAGCGGCGTGATCCATATCTCGACCCGCATCGCCCAGGACGAGATACGGATCGCGGTGCGCGACGACGGCTGCGGCATCGAGCCCGCCATCCTCAACCGCATCTTCGATCCCTTCTTCACGACGCGCGACGTCGGCAAGGGCATGGGCCTCGGACTCACCGTCAGCCGCGATATCGTCAATGCGCATCAAGGCTATATCGAAGTCGATTCCACGGTAGGCGCCGGCAGCACGTTTACGGTCTGCCTGCCCTTGCAATCCGTCCGGCGCTCCGACGCCCCGTCCGACCATCAACCGGAAATCCAGCCATGAGTTACGCCCATCTTTTCACCGGAGAACCGGCGGCGCCTGGCCAGGAGGCCCTGCTGCCGTCCCGTTACCGCATCCTGCTGGTGGACGACGAGCCGCACGTGTTGTCGGCGCTGCGGCGCGTATTCCACCACGAGGATTACGACGTGGTGCTGTGCCCGGACCCGAAGGAAGCCCTGGCGCGCATCGGGCGCGAAACCTTCCAGCTCATCATCAGCGATTACATGATGCCCGGCATGAACGGCGGCGAACTGCTGCGCCAGGCGCGCTCGGTGCAGCCCGACATGCTGCGCATCATGCTGACCGGCCATGCCGACGTCAACGCCGTGGTCAGCGCGGTCAAGAGCGGCGCCGTCTATAAGTTCATCCTCAAGCCGTGGAACGACGACGACCTGCGCGTCACGGTCGCGCTGGCCCTGCAGCAGTACGACCTGATGCAGAAGAACAAGGCCCTCAAGCGCGAGAACCAGGACAAGGCGAAGGAGATCGAGCAGCTCGCCAAATTCAGCGTCGCCAGCCGCAGCCAGCTCGCGATCATGCTCAACAAGCGCGGCCTGCTCAATGCGCAGCAGGTGCAGGAACTGATGCGCATGCAGCAGCAGCGCAAGGATTCGCTGCTCAAGCTGATCCTGGCGCGCGAATGGGCGACGGAGAAAGCGATCCACGACCTGCTGGCGAAAGAGCTGATGCTGCAGCAGGTCGCCTTGAACGAATTCACGGTCGATCCGGCGGTCGCGGCGCTGGTGCCGGCCGCGCTGTGCCAGCGGCAAGCCATCTTGCCGCTCAGGGTCGAAGGAAAGCGCCTGACGCTGGCGATGGCCGATCCGCTCGACGCCGGCCTGCTCGACGACCTGCGCTTCGTGACCGGCCTCGACATCATCCCGGTGCTGGCGCCGATGGCGGCGATCGAAGCCAAGGTCGCTGAAGTCTACAAGGTTGGGACGGCCGACATCACCGACCTGGCCGTCAACCTCGGCACCGTCGACCCGTACGAAGGCATCGAGATCGTCATCGAGGACGACGACGAAGTCCGCTCGCTCGAAGACCTGTTGCAAGGCACGGACGAGCCGCCGGCGATCCGGCTCGTCAATTCGATCCTGCTGGAGGCGATCCGTCTCGGCGCGTCCGACATCCACATCCAGCCACGCGCCAAGAACGTGGTGGTGCGCCTGCGCATCGACGGCGTGCTGATCGACAAGATCCAGATCCCGCACAACATGCATCAGGCGATCGTCTCGCGCATCAAGGTGATGGCCGAACTCGACATCTCCGAGCGGCGCAGGCCGCAGGACGGGCGGCTGGCCGTGAAGACGCCGCAGCGCGTGGTCGACCTGCGGGTATCGACGCTGCCGACCATCAACGGCGAGAAGATCGTCATGCGGATACTCGACCGCAACTCCGCCGTGCTGAGCCTGGACGCGCTCGGCTTCGGCGCCGCCGACCTCGACAAGATCCGCCACGCGAGCGACAAGCCGCAAGGCATCGTGCTGGCGACCGGGCCGACCGGCAGCGGCAAGACGACCACGCTCTACAGCCTCTTGCAGAGCAATGCGACCGCCGAAAAGAACTACATCACGATCGAGGACCCGGTCGAATACTATCTCGACACCGCCGGCCAGGTGCTGGTTCGGGAGAAGATCGGCCTGACCTTCCCGCTGATCCTGCGCGCCATCCTGCGCCAGGACCCGGACGTGCTGCTGATCGGCGAGATCCGCGATTTCGAGACCGCCGAAGTGGCCTTCCATGCGGCGCTGACCGGCCACCAGGTGTTCTCGACGCTTCACACGAACTCGGCCATCGACACCGTGTCGCGCCTGTTCGATCTCGGCCTCAAGCCCTTCGTCGTCGCCACCGCGCTCGAAGCGATCGTCGCGCAGCGGCTGGTGCGAAAGATCTGCGAACAATGCCGCGCGCCGGTCGCGCCCGATCCCGACCTGCTGCGCCGCCTCGGGGGACGTTTCACCGGCGGGCTAGGTTCGGCCTACAGGGGCGCCGGCTGCCCGGCCTGCTATCAATCGGGCTACAAGGGCCGGCTCGGCCTCTATGAAGTGCTGCGGCCGGACACTCATATGCGGCACCAGATCGCGACCAAGGCGGCGATCACCGAGATCACCCAGCATGCGCGCGACAACGGCTTCAAGACCTTGCGCGACGATGCCTACGACAAGGTCGCGAACGGCCAGACCACGCTCGAGGAAGTGTTCCGGGTGCTGGGCCCCGAGTAACTCAGCGTGAATGCAGGACCGTCAAGACCTGGCGCTTCAGAGTCTTGATCAGCGCCGTCTCGTCGGCCGGCACGCCTTCGGTTGCCGGCTGGGCGCGGTCGGCGTAGAACAGACCCAGCGGTTTCCTGTGCACCACCAGCGGCAGCACGATGAAGCTGCGGGCATCCGGCAGCAGCGCGCGATGCCAGGCCGGCACCAGGTCGCGGATCTTGGGATCGGTCGCTTCGGAGATCAGCAGATCGGCATCGTTTTCCATCGCCAGGTGGAACAGATCGCGCGCGTGCGCCGCCGGAAACACGAAGCCGGCCTGGCGCTCGGCATTCTTTTCGCCGAGCGTGATGCGGGCGCGGTACTGGTTCGTCTTCATGTCCTTCAGGCATACCGTGGCGAAGCGAAAGCCGAGGCTGCGGTACAGGGTTTCCAGGACCAGCAGCACCAGGTCGTTCACCGCGCATTTGCCGGAGGCCATCATCTCGGTCACGTCCTGCACGCCTGCCAGCAACAGCTCGCGCGCGTTGACCGGCTTACCGCTGGCATGGCGCTGCTCGATATTGAGGGAACCGGTCTCCGGCGCCAGCATGAGCAGGTCGGCCGGCAATGCGGATTCCCCGGTATCGAAATCGAGGCTGGCCGACAGCTCGGCGGCACGGGCGGCCGCGGCATTGTCCGCCGTCCGGCCCGGCTCCAGCGGCGGCAAGTTGATGCTGGCGGTCAGCACGCGCGCCTCTTCGGCCACGGCGGAAAACAGATGGCCGATCTTTTCCTCGTCGAGGCCGAGCGCGGCGCCATAACGCGTCAGCAAGTCCTTGCCGGCCGAGCTCTGTCCGCCGTTCGCGTTTTCGGCGAGCACGCGCGCCGCAGCGCTGCTGAAAGCGGTCACCTGCTGCATCCATTCCTGCCGGTTGCGCGCCGGCTTCAACTGCCCGTCGGGCAGCGGTGCCAGCGCCTGCACGATCGTATCCGGCATCTGCCATTCCTGCAGCACGCTTCCGGTCAGCATTTCGAAGGTGCAGCCGAGCACGTTGAGCGATGCCTGGGCCGATGAAGCGCCGGCGCCGATCATGTCCATGATCTGCCTGTATAGCACGTGGTCGTGGGCCGCGACGAAGATGCGGCCGATGTTCTTGAACAGCGCCGCGACGGCCGCCTCCTCGGCATCCTTGAAATGCGTGCGGCGCGCGAGCTCGCGCGCGAAAATGCTGGCGCCCAGGGCTTGCGCCAATTCCTGGCGCACGGCCGCGCCGCGCTTGCCCGACATGCCGTCGACCAGCATCATCGCCAGCGCGCTGGTCTTGACGGTATCGAATCCGAGCAGGAAGATCGCCTTGGAGACGGTGGTGATCGGTGTGCCGGAGCGGGTCCGGTAGACCACCGAATTGGAGATGCGCAAGACCTTTTGCGTCAGTCCGACGTCCGACAGGACCAGGTAGGCCAGCTTGCGGATGGCTTCATCGTTGGATGATGCCAATTGAACTACGCGCGACACCGAACCGCCCAGGGCCGGCAGATCGTGCTCTTCGCTGATTTTCTGGAACAGCAGGTCGCGCGCCTGGCGCGCCGAATTACTCGTCGGAATCGAATCATACGGCGCCTGCACGCCGACGTCATGGTCGTTTTGCACGTCTTCCTCCCTCTAGGAGGGTACCGCAGAAACCCCGCTCTCCCATCATGCTATGGCGAAAACGCCACAATGCAATAGGCGCAATCTGTTAAATCTCGTTACGCCTCTCGATTACGCTTTCGCGAACCCTTCCTGCACCGCGTCGAGAAACAGGCGCACCTTGGAGGAAAGATAACGGTTGGGCAGATAGATCCCGTACAGCCACTTCGCCGCGATCGCTTCGCAAGCCGGCAGCAGCCGCACCAGCCGCTTTTGCGCCAGGTCCTCCGCCGCCATGAAATTCGGCAGCAAGGCGATGCCCATGCCGCGCAGGCAGCATTGCCGCAGCCACTCGGTGTTGCCGCAGCGTACGCGCGGCTCGAGCTTCACCTCCTGCTTGCGGCCCTCGGACGCGAACCGCCAGACATCGTGCGGAAAGACCGTGGAGTGCGACAGGCAATCGAATCGCGCCAGTTCCTGCACCGACTTCGGCTTGCGGCGCCCGGCGAAATAGGCGGGAGCGGCGACCAAGCCCCACTCGATGCGATACAGGCGGCGCGCATAGACGTTCTCCGGAGGCTCGTCGACGACGCGCAAGGCGATATCGATCGACTCTTCGGCGAGATCGTAATAACGATCGGATAAGACCAGATCCAGCCGTATATCCGGATAGCGTTCCATGAAGGCTTGCACCACGCCCGACAAGCGTGCATTGGCGAGATTCGGCGGCGCGGTCACGCGCAACACGCCTTGCGGCGATTCCTGGCGCAGCAGCACTTCCTGCTCGGCGGAAGCGATATCGGACAGGACGGCCTTGCAGCGCCGATGAAAGATCTCGCCGGCCTCCGTCATGCTGATGCTGCGCGTGGTCCGATGCAGGAGACGCGTGCGCAACTCCTTCTCGAGCGCGCCGACCTGTTTGCTGACATGGGAATTCGAGACGCCTAGCCGCGCGGCGGCGAGCGAAAAGCTGAGCGTATCGGCCACGGCGGCGAAGATGGCGAGGCGTTGAAGGTCGATCATTTCTTCCCCTTGGAAATAATCATTTTCCGAAACGATATTTAATCATCAATCGGAAACAATAGAATAGTGCGCAACGCCCTCGTCCTCTCGCCCTCATGAAACCGACCGATATCCTGCTCGCCCTCGCTACCGTCGCGATCTGGGGCTTCAATTTCGTCGTCATCAAGATCGGCTTGCAAGACCTGCCGCCCATCCTGTTCACGACCCTGCGCTTCCTGTTCGCGGCGCTGCCCCTGGTCTTCTTCGTCAAGCGCCCGGCAGTGCCGTTCAAACTGCTTGCAGGCTATGCGATGTTCCAGTTCGCGCTGCAATTCACGCTGCTGTTCTCCGGCATGAAGCTCGGCTTGCCGCCCGGCCTCGCTTCGCTGGTGGTCCAACTGCAGGCCTTCTTCACGATCGGCTTGGCCGTGCTCCTCCTGCACGAGCGCCCGCTAGCGACGCAGATGATCGGCGCGCTGATCGCGTTCTCCGGCATGGGATTGGTCGCGCTGCATCTCGAGGCGCAGGCGACCGCGATCGGCTTCGTCATGGTGGTCGCGGCCGGCGCCTGCTGGGCCGCCGCCAATATCTTCACGAAGAAGATAGGAACGGCCACGGCCGATACCGGCAAGATCAATCCGATGGCGCTGGTGATCTGGGGTTCGCTGCTGGCGACGCCGCCGCTGGCGCTCGCCTCGCTCGTCATCGAAGGGCCGTCGGCCTGGGCGCAGGCAGCCGCGCAATTCGGCTGGATGACCGCCGGCGCGGTATTTTTCCAGTCGTATCCGAACACGATCCTCGGCTTCGGCATCTGGTCGCTGCTGATGCGCAAATACCCGACCGCGACGATCGCGCCCTTCACGCTGCTGGTGCCGGTGACCGGCATGCTCAGCGCCGCGCTCGTGCTGGGCGAGCCCCTGCAATGGTGGAAGATCGCGGCCGGCCTGCTAGTGCTGGCGGGCCTGGCGCTCAATCAATTCGGCGCGCGCCTGCCGCTTTCCGCGACGCGGCTGCGTTGAGCGCGCCGATGTCGCGCGGACAAAAAAATGGCGTACCTCGGTACGCCCAGACTGCTGACAAACCCTCGCCATGTGCGAGGGTTTTTGTTTTAATGGCGCATGCTCAAGACGCCCACCCCCGCCCAGCACGAACTGGAAATGGTCACGCTGGAAGAACTGGTCCCCAAGGACCATCTTCTGCGCCTGATCGAGCGCCACATCCGTTTCGATTTCATCCGCGAACAAACCGCCCACCTGTACTGCGCCGACAATGGCCGCCCGGCCCTCGATCCGGTCATGCTGTTCAAGATGCTGTTCATCGGCTACCTGTTCGGCATCCGCTCCGAACGGCAACTGGTGCGCGAGATCGCCGTCAATGTCGCCTACCGCTGGTTCCTCGGCCTGCGCCTGACCGACAAGGTGCCGGACGCCTCGACGCTGTCGCAGAACCGCCGCCGGCGCTTTGCCGGCACCGAGATCGAGCAGGCCATCTTCGACGCCATCGTCGAGCAGGCCATCGGGCACGGCCTGGTCGGCGGGCGGGTGTTCTACAGCGACAGTACCCATCTGAAGGCGTCGGCCAACAAGAACCGCCACGAGGTCCATCAGGTCGAGCAGAAGCCGGCCGAGTACCTGGCCGAACTGAACGCGGCCATCGATGCCGACCGCGCCGAACATGGCAAGAAGCCGCTGCCGCCGGATGACGACGAGCCGCCCACGAAGGAGGTCAAGGTCAGCCCGGCCGATCCGGAAGCCGGCTACATCGTGCGCGACGGCAAGCCGACCGGCTTCTTTTACCTGGACCACCGTACCGTCGATGGCGTGCATGCGATCATCACCGACACGCATGTGACCGCGGCCAACGTGCACGACAGCCAACCCTACCTGAGGCGGCTGGACCGCATGCGCGAGCGCTTCGGCTTCGACGTGGCGGTGGCGGGGCTGGATGCCGGGTATTTCACGCCGCACATCTGCAAGGGGCTGGTCGAGCGCGGCATCTTTGGCGTGATCGGCTATCGCCGGCCCAACCATCGCGACGGCTACTTCTACAAGCGCGAGTATGTCTACGACCATGAGCGGGATGGCTATGTGTGTCCGAACGGTGAGTTCCTGGCGTACCGCACCACCAACCGGCTGGGCTACCGGGAATACGCGTCACAGGCCAGCCAATGCGAGAGCTGTCCGGTCAAGGGGCAGTGCACCAGCAGCCGCAACGGGGTCAAGGTTGTCACCCGGCACGTCTGGCAGCACTACAAGGAAGCGGTCGATGCGAACCGGCTCACCGACAAGGGCAAGGAACTGTATGCGCGGCGCAAGGAAACGGTCGAGCGCAGCTTTGCCGATGCCAAGCAGCTGCACGGCCATCGCTATGCGCGTTTCCGGGGGCTGGCCAAGGTGCGCGCGCAGGCGCTGCTGGCAGCCGCCTGTCAGAACATGAAGAAGATCGCGCGCCTGCTGGAGCAGGCTTTGCGCCTTCTTTTTACGGTCATGATGCCCTCCAGACGGTCATCAGCCACGCCTTGGGCTTCGCGCATTCTCACTTTGGCAACCATCCCGAATTTCCGACAAAAGCCTCTCCCAACCTTCCTGGCTGCTTAACAACAAAGAAAAACCCCGCCTTCCGAAAAAGACGGGGTTTGTCAGCGGTCTGGGCGTACCTCGGTACGCCATTTTTCATATCCGGTCGCGCGACTCAGAAATTCGGCTTCTCGGCCGCCTTGTTGTAGTTCTCGACACCGGACAGGATTTCGGCCTTGGCTTCCTCGGGGCCAAACCAGCCCTCGATCTTGACCCACTTGCCCTTTTCCAGGTCCTTGTAGTGCTCGAAGAAATGCTGGATCTGCTTCAGGCGCAGCTCATTCATGTCTTCCGGCTTTTGCCAGTGCGTATAGATCGGCAGGATCTTGTCGACCGGGACCGCCAGGACTTTCGCATCGCCGCCGGCCTCGTCGGTCATCCTCAGCACGCCGATCGGGCGGCAGCGCACCACGACGCCCGGAATCAGCGGGAACGGCGTGATCACCAGCACGTCGACCGGGTCGCCGTCGGCGGAAATCGTGTGCGGAATATAGCCGTAGTTGCACGGATAGTGCATCGCCGTACCCATGAAGCGGTCGACGAAAATCGCGCCGGTTTCCTTGTCGACTTCGTACTTGATCGGGTTGGCATTCATCGGGATTTCGATGATGACGTTGAAATCGTTCGGCAGATCGCGGCCGGCGGGGACGTTGTTCAGACTCATGTTGCTTTCTCGTTCAAATAGAAAATGCTTGCAAACCTGGAATTATAGCGGCTTTTACAACCCGATTTTGCGTCGCAACACATCGGCCGGCGAACGACTGACGGCGGACGGTGGACAGCAGGAAGCGCGCAGCCGGTCAGAGCATGGTGGTCAGCGCGCATTGGCGGTAATGCGTCGCGGCTTCCCCGTCCTGCCCGAGGGCCTCGTGCAATTGGGCCAGTTTCAGGTGCGCTTCGCGCGCCATGCTCGACGCCGACGCATCGGACAGCGCCTGTTCGAGATGGCGCTGGGCCTTGCCCCAGAGTTTCTGGCGCAGGCAGAGCGCGCCGAGCGTGAGCGCCAGTTCGGGATCGGTCGGCTGCCGGTTCAGCCATTCCTCGCAGCGTTCGATCTGCGCCAGCAATTCCGGGGAGCCTTCGGGCGCCGCCGATTCGCGATAGGCGCGCACCAGGCGATCGTCCCACTCGGCGGCCAACGCCTTCTCCACGACTTCGCGCGCTTCTTCGTGCAAGCCGCGCGCATTGAAGACGCGTGCCGCGCGCGCCGCGACGAAAGGCTGGATGCGGTCGGAAGACGGTATCGTGGACCAGACGCGGCGGATCGATTCGGCATCGTGCGAACGCGCGGCCAGCATGTCTTCATAGGCCAGCTCGCGCAGGCGGCGCGAGAGCGCCGGATGCAAGGCGTTGTGCTTGTCGAGCAGGCGGACCAGGCGCAATACCTCCGGCCAGTTGCCGGCGCGCTGGTTCGCCTTCAAGGCCAGCCGCAGGGCATGGATATGGCGGGCGCCGGTCGCGTTCAATTCCTTCACCGCTTCGAGCGCCTGCTCAGGCTGGTGTTCGTCGACCTGCAATTCGATGGTCGTCATCAGGCGCGCGATCTTCAGGGAAGAGTCGGACTGGACTTGCGACAGCCACGCGTCGCGGCGCTCGGTCTGGCGCATGCGATGCGCCGCGCGTGCGCCGATCAGGGCGGCCAGGCCGGCGTTGTCCGGCCATTCCGCCGCGCGCCGCGCCGCCTTTTCCGCCTGGCCGTAACGGCCTTCGAACAGGGATTTCAAGGCATCGCGCAGGGCGCGGTTGCCTTCGCGCTCGCGCTTGTCGTTGCGGTAAGCCGCGACCTTGGCCGGCATTTCGCGCGTGATGTCGATCGTGCGCAGGATGACGTGCAGCACCAGGAACAGCGCCAGCGCCAGCAACAGGAAAAGATTGAGCGACAGATCGATCCGGTAAGGCGGGTAGAACAGGACGACGTTGCCCGGGTTGAAACGCGCGGCCACCGCGAAACCGATCGCGGCGGCGAACAGGGTCAATAGCCAGAGGAAAATACGCATGGTCGGTCGCTATCCTAGATCGCTACGGCTTGGCCTTGTAGTTGCGCACGGCGTTGATGCTTTCCGCCAGTGTCGGCATCTCGATCGACAGATTGCTGCCTTGCACCTGCTTGAGGATCGCCTGTGCGACCTGGGTCTGCTTGGCGCGCGTATCGAAATAGCGCGTGATCGCGTCCTGGGCCGCGAGCAGGTCGCTGCGGAACGCCGACTCGTTGCGCGACAACAGCGCCAGGCGGGCGTTCATCAGGCGTAGCTTGAGGTTTTCGCGCACGTAGTAGGCCTGGGTCGGCGACAGCAGCAGCGCTTCCGGCGTATCGACGCTGCGGATGCGGATCAGCTGGCGCACGTCGGTCCACATCTCGTTGCTCCAGCTTTGCCATTTTTCGTCGAGGCTGGCGAGCCATTCGGATGCCGTGCCTTCCTTTTCCTTGTCGCCCTTCGCCCCGCGCGCCGCCATCTTGTCCGCCCGGCGCGATGCCTTCGGCGGCGTGGCCGGCACGGCCGGTTTCTCGTCGGACAGGAGCGGCATGCCGTCGATCTGGGCAATGGTGCTGTCCAGGCGCAGCGCGATGCCGGTGACGTCGAGGCTGGGCAGGGACTTCAGGCGTTCCTGGTCTTTCGCGATCGCGCGGCGGATCGTGATGAACTGCGGCTTGTCGGAACGCGACAGGCGGGCGTCGGCATTCTGCAGGGCGATCAAGGCGCCTTGCACATTCCCGGCCAGCTGCAATTGCTGGCTCGCGGTCGACAGCACCTGCTCGATTTCCGCCAGCGCCCAGTCGTCGCGGCTGCGCGACATCTCCTGGTACAGCTGTTCGAGCGCCAGCTGCTGATTCTGCGCCTCGGCCTGCTTGTTCTCGAGCACGCTCAGCTTCGCCTGCATGTCGCGCATATTGTCCTGCAGCGCCTTGACCAGCACCTT
>Ga0196972_1000564_pt1 | contig 17029 bp, 16 predicted proteins | sample S1v_2013CmetaG_FD_148618 | JGI IMG/M metagenome (GOLD analysis project Ga0196972, IMG submission 148618) | Soil microbial communities from Anza Borrego desert, Southern California, United States - S1+v_20-13C | ecosystem: Environmental > Terrestrial > Soil > Desert | place: USA: California...
GCCAACCTGGAAGCCGTTCAGGGTCAGGTCGCCGGCGGTCAGGGCCGTGGTCGTTGCGCTGGTCGTCTTGTTCGCTGCGTAGCTGGTGCCGACGCCGCCAAGCGCGGAAGTGCGGGCGCTGGTGATGGCGTTGATCTGGATTTGGTCGTTCGCGGTGGCGTTTGCGCCAACCTGGAAGGTCTGGGCGTTGAAGGAGCCGTCGAGCAGCTTCACGCCGTTGAACGAGGAGTTTGCTGCCACGCGGTCGATTTCTTCGGACAGTGCCTTGAATTCGCTGTTCAGCGCGGCGCGGTCGGAAGCGGAGTTCGTTGCGTTGGATGCCTGCACTGCGAGTTCACGCATACGCTGCAGGTTGTTGCCGATCTGGACCAGATCGCCTTCAGCGGTCTGTGCCAGGGAGATGCCGTCGTTAGCGTTACGTGCCGCGACGTCGCTGCCGCGGATCTGCGCGGTCATACGTTCGGAAATCGCCAGACCTGCGGCGTCATCCTTTGCGCTGTTGATGCGCAGGCCGGAGGACAGGCGCTGCAGGGAGGTCGCCAGTGCACCTTGGGAGGAGTTCAGGTTGCGCTGTGCGTTAAGCGACGAGATATTGGTGTTGATAAAAGCAGCCATGATATTTCTCCTAAATTGACTGGGGCCTTCTGATTCCCGGTTAAGTCTTTCAACTTCGGTTCACCCCAGTTGGGCCAATTGAACCGCTGTTGATGTGGTTATCGGACGGATCTGAAAAAAGTTTAGGAATTTTTTTCCGCTTTCTTTTTCAGGTCGATCCGATCTCAACCCGGACACCTGCTTATTCGGACGGGATTGGAAAAGCTTTAGGGTGGGAACGCTTTTTTCCTATACAAATTCATGTGCCTGCGTCCGGTGCTGTGGATAAATTGGCAATCCCGGCCTGTCGTCCGTTACCGGTTCGCGGTCGGTGAAAACGCGGGGCTAAAGAAATCGGAAATCCTGCCGTTAATGCGGACCGCGCGACTTGCCTTGCGGGCGGGCGGTGCGGCGCTCCGTTGAATTGGCCGGTCTTTTGCCGTACTGTTCGGTGGATTGAGCGCGCCGCGCCGCGAGTAAACTGGCTTGTCAAAATGCCGGTAGTACCGACCAAACAAGACTGCTCCGCTAAATCCATGACTAGTTCGCCAATGCCAATCCAGCAAGACCTGCGCGTGGAGGACACCTTGCATACTGCCGTGACTCATCACAGGGCCGGCCGCATGCAGGAGGCTGAGGCGTTGTACCGGTCTATCCTTCGGGCGCATCCCGAACACCCGGATGCCAACCATAACCTGGGCGTGCTGGCGGTGCAGATGCAGCAGCCCGGCGCGAGCCTCCCCTTCTTTAATAGTGCCCTCAAGGCGAATCCGGCGTCCGAACAATACTGGGTTAGTTATATAGAGGCCTTGATGCTGGCCGGCGAGCCGGATGTCGCCCGCCGGATGCTGGAGCTGGGTCGCAGCCACGGGATGCACGGCGAGAAGCTGGACGCGCTTGGGGCGCGCTTGTCCGTCCCTGCGGATGCCGGCCCGCGCGAAACCGATCAGAAGAAGGAAGAATCAGTCGGAAGGCCGGCGCGTACCGGCAGCACCAAGGCGCCGCCAAAAAATGAAGTCGATACGTTGACGGCCCTGTTCAACCAGGCGCGTTACCCCGAGGCGGAATCGCTTGCCCGGTCGTTCACCGACAGGTTTCCCGGATATGGCTTCGGCTGGAAACTGCTCGCGGTGGTGCTTCGCCAGCGAGGGCGTGCGGCAGAGGCGTTGCCGGTTGCGGAAAATGCCGCGGCCTTGCTGCCCGCGGACGCCGAATCGCACGCCAATCTTGGCAATGTGCTGAAGGATCTCGGCAAGTTCGAGGCGGCCGAGGCAAGCTATCGCCGCGCGCTGCAAATCAAACCGGATTATGCCGAGGCGTATAACAACTTCGGGAGCATGATGCGCGCCCGGAATCGCCTGGACGAGGCTGAAACCTACTTGCGGAAGGCGGTCGAGTCGAAGCCTTCCCTGGCAGCGGCACACAGCAACCTTGGAAACATCCTGTTCGATCGCGGCCGGTTCGACGCCGCGGTATCGAGCTTCGCCCGCGCCGTCGCCCTGAAACCGGATTTCGCTGAAGCGTATTACCACCTCGGCAATGCCTTGACCGTGATGGGAGAAGTGCCGGCGGAGGTGCGTCACCTTGTTGCCGGCGCCACTCCGCTCGAGGCGGCCATGTCGTGCTACCGCCGCGCGCTGCAGATGCGCCCCGGGCTTGCGGACATCCACTACGCCGTAAGCCTCTTGCACCTGCATATGGGCGAACTCGAGGAGGGGTGGGAAGGGTATGAATACCGGTGGACGAAGGCGCTGAACCCGTCCGCCGACCGCAACTTCCCGTATCCGCGCTGGAATGGCAGCTCGCTGGAGGGCAAACGCATCCTGATCTGGGGCGAGCAGGGCGTCGGCGATCAGCTTCTTTGGGCAAGCATGTTCCAGGAGATCATCGATCAAGCAGGACACTGCGTCATCGAATGCGCCCCCAAGCTTGTGCCTTTGCTCGGCCAATCCTTTCCGAAGGCGACGGTCGTGCCCGCGCGCACGCCGCGCCACCCGGCCACCTTGCAAGGCTTCGACTTCCAGTGCGCGATGGGCTCGCTGGCTCGCTTCCTGCGACCGGGCCTCGCCAGCTATCCTGCGCGGAACCGGTACATCGTCGCGGATCCCGCACGCGTCGAGTATTGGAAGGCGAGGCTGGCGTCGCTGGGAGAGGGTCCGAAGGTCGGCATCAGCTGGCGCAGCCTGAACGCAAGCGGCGACCGCAACCTGAACTACACGACGCTCGACGAATGGGGGCCGGTCTTCGCGGCGCCCGGCGTGCACTTCATCAACCTGCAATACGACGAATGCACCGCAGAGCTTGACGCGGCGCGCCGGCAATTCGGTGTACCTATCCATGTGTATCCCGAAGTCGACCTGCTCAACGACCTCGCAGAAACGGCGGCCCTGACCCAGGCGCTGGACTATGTGATCGCTTCATTCACCTCCGTGTACCCGATGGCTGCAGGCGTCGGCGTGCCGACCTGCACGATGTACTCCTGGAGCGTCGGCTGGGCGACGCTGGGCGGGAAGTCCATTCCCTGGTGTCCGGAAATGCAATGCTTCACGCGTAAATGGAACGAGCCGTGGAATGAAGTGATGCAACAGGTTGCGCGCGAGATCCGCGCGATTCCTCGCTGATTTCCGGGGCATGTCATGAAGAATTTCAGCAATGGCAAATAACAGAATCCTGGTCACCGGCGCCGACGGCTTCATCGGTTCGCACCTCGTCGAAACGCTGGTGCGGCGCGGCTATCCCGTGCGCGCCTTCGTCTACTACAACTCATTCAATTCCTGGGGCTGGCTGGACCACGCACCGGCAGAGGTCAGGGACAGCATCGAGGTATTCGCCGGCGATATCCGCGATCCGCACGGCGTGAAAAAGGCCATGTCGGGATGCGACATGGTGATGCACCTCGCCGCCTTGATTGCCATTCCGTACTCCTATCACTCCCCGGATACCTACGTCGACACAAACATCAAGGGAACGCTCAACGTGGTCCAGGCAGCGCGCGAGCTTGGCGTGCGCAAGGTGGTTCATACGTCGACCAGCGAGGTGTACGGGACCGCGCGTTTTGTTCCCATCACCGAAAGCCATCCGCTGCAGGGACAGTCTCCCTATTCGGCGACGAAGATCGGCGCCGACCAGCTCGCGATGTCTTTCCATTCGGCGTTTGATACACCGGTGGCCATCATCCGTCCGTTCAATGCCTATGGTCCGCGGCAGTCCGCGCGGGCGGTGATCCCGACGGTCATCACGCAGATCGCCAGCGGGAAAACGAAACTCAAGCTGGGCGCGTTGGCGCCGACGCGCGACTTCAATTATGTACAGGACACGGTCGACGGATTCATTGCCGTCGCGGAGTCGGAGCGCACCATCGGCGAAGTCGTCAACTGCGGTAGCAACTTCGAGATTTCCATCGGCGACACCGTCAGGATGATCGCCGAAATCATGGGCGCGACTATCGAGATCGAGACCGACTGCGTCCGGCTGCGTCCGGAGAAAAGCGAAGTGGAACGCCTGTGGGCGGACAACGCGAAGCTGCGCAGCCTTACCGGCTTCAGCCCGTCCATCCCGCTGCGCGAAGGACTGGAAAGAACGATTGCGTGGTTTGCCGATCCCGCCAACCTGAAGCACTATAAACCGGATATGTACAATGTCTAAGCGCGCAGTCATCCTCGCCGGCGGCCGCGGCACGCGGCTTCGTCCCTACACGGTGGTGCTGCCGAAGCCGCTGATGCCGATCGGGGAATGCCCGATCCTGGAAATCATCGTCAGGCAACTCGCGCACTACGGCTTTCGCCACATCACGATGGCGGTGAACCACCAGGCGGAAATCATCCAGGCCTTCTTCCAGAATGGCGAGAAGTGGGGCATCAAGATCGATTACTCGCTCGAGCACAAGCCGCTCGGGACCATGGCGCCGCTGCGATTGATCCGCGATCTGCCGGACGATTTCCTCGTTATGAACGGCGACATCCTGACCGACCTCGACTTCGCCGAATTCTTCGACAATCACGTGGCATCGCGGGCATTGTTCACCATCTCGTCCAAGGTCAGGAAGCAGAACATCGACTACGGCGTGCTCGATACGAACGGGCGCGGGAAGCTGGTCGGATTCCGCGAGAAGCCGAGCTTCGATTACGAGGTCAGCATGGGCGTGTACATGGTCGGGAAGGACGCGGTGAACGCAATACCGGAGGATGCGCCTTACGGTTTCGACACGCTGATGCTGGACCTGCTGGCAAGAGGGAAAGCCGTCAATGTCCGCAAGTTCGATGGCTACTGGCTCGACATCGGGCGGCCGGACGACTACATGCAGGCGATCGACGAGTTTGAATTGATGCGCAAGAGATTCCTTCATGATTGAAGTCCTGGTCACCGGTTCGAAGGGGTTCATTGGCCGCGCACTGGTCGGCCGGCTCCGGGAATCGGGGCACAGCGTGCTCGCGATCGGGCGCGACGAAGGGGATGTGGCGCTGCCAGCCACATGGGATGCGCTGCCGCCGGCAAAGTACGTATTCCACCTCGCTGCGCGCAGCTATGTTCCCGATAGCTGGCAGGATTCCGCCGGCTTCATGCATACCAATGTCACAGGGACGCACAGGGCGCTGGATTACTGCCGGCGGCACGGCGCAAGGCTGGTCTTTGCCAGCGCGTACCTGTACGGGATACCGGCACGCCTGCCCATAGCCGAAAGCGACGCGGTCCATCCCAATAATCCGTATGCCCTCTCGAAACACCTGGCCGAGCAGCTCTGCGCGTTCCATGCGGCGCATTTCGGGACGCCGGTCACGGTCATCCGTCCGTTCAATGTCTACGGGCCGGGGCAGCGGGAGGAATTTCTCATTCCGCATATCATCCGGCAAGTGCGCGCCGGGCAGGAAATCCGCCTTCAGGATCTCGCACCGAAGCGGGATTATGTGTACGTCGACGATCTCGCGGAGGCCCTCGTGCGGTGCATGCAGCTCGACGCCGGTCATCATGTCGTCAACATCGGCTCCGGCACGTCGTACAGCGTGCTCGAGCTCGTCCGCATGATCCAGCAGGCCGCCGGTACCGACCTTCCGGTCGTTTCGGCAGCGGCGCCGCGGCAGCAGGAAATTCCCGACGTGCGCGCAGATATTTCCCGGGCCGCTGAATTGCTCGGATGGAAACCGCGTCATGCCTTGGCGGAAGGCATTGCAAAATTACTGAGGGAGCACTCGCCGTGAGCGATCGATACATTCCCATCAACAAGGGAAACTATTCAATGGACACTCCCGAGCGGGAAGCTGCCTTCGAGGAGGCACGCGGCGCGGGGTGGGAGGCCGAGTATGCGGAGTACCGCAGCAACTGGTCGGCATATCCTGCGCGGCTGCAGGTGTCGGAGTATCCTTTGCTCGTCGATCTGGAGCTGTCGTCGCTGTGCAACCTGCGTTGCCCGATGTGCTACACCATCACGGACGAGTTCAAGGCACAGGTCAATACCAAGCGCATGGACTGGGATCTGTACTGCAAGATCATCGACGAGATCGGCGGCAAGGTTCCCGCCATCCGCTTGAGCCTGCGCGGCGAAGCGACCTTGCACACCCGCTTCGTCGACTGTATCCGCTATGCGAAGGAGAGGGGCATCAAGGAAGTGTCGACCCTGACCCACGGCGGCAAGCTGACACCGGAGTACATCGAAAAGATCGTGCAGGCCGGAATCGACTGGATCACGATTTCCGTCGACGGCACCGGCGAAACCTACGAGCGCATCCGCAAGCCGATCAAGTTCGCGACATTGCTCGCCAACATCCAGGCCATCCATCAGTACAAGAAGGAACACGGACTGCGCCGCCCGGTGATCAAGGTGCAGGGCATCTGGCCGGCGATCAGGGAAAATCCCCAGGCGTATTACGATACCTTCGCGTCGTGCACCGACCTTGTCGCCTTCAACCCGCTGATCGACTATCTGAGCAAGGACACCGACATCGAATACGTCCAGGACTTCACCTGTCCGCAGCAATACCAGCGCCTGGTCATCGGTGCGGACGGCCTGGTGATGAAATGTTCGAACGATGAGGAGAACCGGGAAGTGATCGGCGATGCCAAGACGGAAACCGTGCATCAGCTCTGGCACGGGGAAAAGATGCGCGCCGTGCGGGAGATGCATCTGAGGCCGGACGGGTTCAAGAACAGCGCGGTCTGCCGGAAGTGCTACCTCCCGCGCAAGACGAAGGACGAGCAGGCGAGCATCGACGGGCGCGTGTTCATAGTCCGGAATTATGTGAACCGCAGCCAGAAGATCGGTTCATGAGGATTCCCGAACCAGGGTGAGAATATGACAACCACTTTCGACGCATTGCTGAACGTCTTCTGGCTACGGCCGGAGACGGCGCTGTGGCGCGAACTCGATATCCGGGCCATGCGGACGTTTGAATTCCGCGGTCCTTCGCTGGACATCGGCTGCGGCGACGGCATCTTCTCGTTCATTCGATCCGGCGGGCGGTTCAGCGACACGTTCGACGCCTTCCGCTCGATGTCCGGACTCGACAAGTACTTCGAGAATGTGGACGTGTTCGATGCCTGCAATCCCGCCGTGCATCCGGTTGTCACGGTCGCGCCGTCCTATCGCATCGATGTCGCCTTCGACCACAAGGCCAACCTGCTCGCCAAGGCAGGGCAGCTTGGCCTCTACGGCGCGTTGAAGCAGGGAGACGGGAACCGCGCGCTGCCGTTCGAAGACGAGCGTTTCAGTTCGGTTTTCTCGAACATCCTGTATTGGCTCGACCGCCCGCAGGACGCGCTCCACGAAATCCATCGCATCCTCCGGCCGGGCGGGCAAGCCTGCCTGATGCTGCCCAGCGAAACCTTCCCCGAGTTCAGTTTCTATAACCAGCTGTGCGTGAAGCCGGGGGACGCGAAATGGGCCTTCCTCGACAAGCTCGACCGCGGCCGGCTGGAAGTCAACAAGCGCCAGGCGCTGCCGCGCAGCGCATGGGAAGCCATGTTCGCGAAGGCTGGATTGCGGATTGCCTTCCACAAAGCGCATTTGTCGCGGACAGTGGTGCTCGGCTGGGACATCGGGCTGCGGCCGCTTTTCCCCGTGTTGCATCGCATGGCGGAAGCGGTTCCGGCAGCGCAGTTGGGCGAAATCAAGCAAGAATGGATCGCCACGCTGCGCCAATTCCTCGAACCGATCGCCGACATGGATGACGAACTGGCAAAGGATGCGACACCGGCATTCAACTGCTACATCGTGGAGAAACGGTAATGTTCCGCAATTACAGGGCCGACCGCTGCTACATCATCGCCGAGATCGGCGGCAACTTCACCACCTTGGATGAGGCAAAGCGCCTGATCGACGAAGCGGCCGCCTGCGGGGTCGACGCGGTGAAACTCCAGACCTACCGCGCGGACAATGTGGCGAGCCGCAAGGCGATCTTCGACATGGAGAACACCGGCGTCGTATCGCAGCATGAGCTGTTCAGGAAATTCGAGATCGGCGCGGCGCTGCACGAAGACGTGTTTGCCTACGCCGAATCGAAAAAGCTGGACTGGTTTTCCACGCCTTCCCACGAGACGGACGTCGACCTGCTGGAGCAACTCGGCGTCGGTGCCCACAAGATCGGTTCGGACGACGCCGTCAATATTCCTTTCCTGCGCTATGTGGCGAGGACGGGAAAGCCGATCATTCTCTCCACTGGCATGTGCACGCTCCAGGAAGTGCGCGAATCGGTGAGTGCCATCCTCGGGGAGGGCAACGACAAGCTGATCCTCCTGCATGCGGTGACCAGCTACCCGACGCACCCCGAAAATGTCAACCTCGGTGCGATGCAGGCGTTGATGTACGAATTTCCCCAACTCGATGTCGGCTATTCCGACCACACGCTCGGCCCCGTTGCCTGCCTCTGCGCAGCGGCGATGGGTGCGCGCGTCCTCGAGCGGCACTTCACCTACGACAAGAACGCGGAAGGCCCCGACCATCGGCTGTCCGCCGATCCCGCGGAAATGAAATGGCTGCTCGATTCGGTGCGCGCCTATGAAGTCATGCGCGGCAGCGGCATCAAACGCCCCGCGGACAGCGAGAAAACCACGCGCATCAACAACCGGAAAAGCGTGGTGCTGAATGCCGCGGTCAAGGCCGGAGAACGGCTTACCGCCGCCCACCTGGCCATCAAGCGCCCCGGCTACGGCATCCCGCCAAAGGAATTCGACAAAGTGCTTGGGCGTGCCGCCGCACGCGAGATGGACGCCGACACTGTCCTCGCCTGGGAGGATTTGAACTGAGCATCGGAATCATCATCCAGGCCCGCATGGGGTCGACCCGCCTGCCGGGCAAGGTCTTGCGGCCGATCGGCCACTTGCCCCTGCTTGGACACGTCCTCGGCCGGCTCGCTCTGCTGCGGCATCCCGTGCAAGCGGTGGTCGCGACAACCGGACTGCCGCAGGACGACGCGATCGCGCGCTACTGCGAATCGGCAGGCAAGGATTGCTTTCGCGGCAGCGAGTTGGATGTGCTCGACCGCTATTACCAATGCGCGCGTCAGTACGGGTTCTCGCATGTCGTCCGGCTGACTGCGGACAACCCGTTCACGGACATGGAAGAACTGGGCCGGCTCATCGCATTGCACCTGGCAGAGGGAAATGCATTCACGCATGCATTCGGCCAGCTCCCGGTCGGCGTCGGCGCTGAAATATTTTCCTTCGGTGCACTGGAGCAGAGCCACCGCGAAGGGCATGCCGCTCACCACAGGGAACATGTGGACGAATACCTGATTGAAAATCCCGGCCTGTTCAAGACCGGCATTCTGAACGTGCCGTTGTCCAAAACCCGTCCGGAACTTCGTCTGACGGTGGACACCGAGGACGACTGGCGCCTCGCGGATCGCCTCGTCCGGCAATCGGGCACGGAATGGTTGACAACGGAACGGCTGATCGCATTATGTTCGCCCTCTGCATAGAAGCATCGCATCAGCGCGGAATGGGCCATCTGTTCCGCATGCTCAGTTTCAGCGAGTACCTGCGCGCCAGGGGCATTCCCTTCCGGTTCTTCACCAATGCGGACGCGGTCGCCGAATCCATCCTTGCCCGCAACGCCTGCCCGTATGATCTCGTCGACCTCCAGTCCACGGATGGTTGGCAACAGCAACTCGTTCAACGGCATGGCGTCACGGTATGGATCGATGACAGGCTGGATACGGATGGCCGGCATGCAGAGCGCATGAAGGCGTGCGGCATTCCGCGCGTGACCTTCGACGACCGGGGCGCAGGCGCCGGCGGGGCGGACCTGAACGTGGCCGCGCTTGCATTCGATGCGAACGAAGCCCTGGCGGGAGCGAACGTCCTGCGGGGGCCGCGCTATCTGGTACTGAATGCCGGCATTGCGCGTTATCGCTACCGTCGACCAGGACCGGGATCGGTCCTGGTCTCGATGGGAGGAAGCGATACCCACGGCGCCACGATCCGCGTCGTGCGTATCCTGAAGTCGGCCGGCATCGGTGCGACCGTCGTCGTCGGCCCGGCGTTCCGGCATGAGGCGGAACTGCGGGCGGAATTGACCGGCGACTTTGTCGTCAAACGCAATCTTCCTTCTCTGTTCGAAGAATTCAGCCGCCATTGCCTGGCCATCACCGGCGGCGGCGTCACACCCTTCGAGGCGAACGCCTCCGGACTGCCTTGCATCGTCATCGCCAACGAGGATTTCGAGATCCCCGTCGCCCGCGGACTGTGCGCAATGGGCGGCGCGGTATTCGCAGGCCATTACAGCGCCATTGAGGCATGCGTGCTGACGTCCGCCTTGCCGATTGCACAAATGAGCGAAGCGGCGCTGGCAAACGTCGACCTCGACGGAGCAGGGCGCGTGCTCGATGAAATCGGGAGGCTGCTGTGAAGACCGCCGTCATCCACCAGCCTGATTTCCTTCCGCATATCGGTTTCTTCCATCGCCTGCTGCACGCCGATGTGTTCATCATCCTGGACCACGCCCAGTACGTGACCCACAGCAGCCGCAGCTGGATGAACCGCGACAAGATCAAGACCAGGAATGGCGAAGCCTGGTTGACGGTCAGCGTCCTAAAGGCGCCGCGCGATACGCCGATAAACCGGATAGAACTGGCCGACAATGGCTGGCGGCAGGACAACCTGAACCTTGTCCGGGAAAACTACCGGAATGCGCCGTACTTCGACCAGCTGTATCCGCAGCTGGAAGCGCTGTATGCGCTGCCGTGCACCCGGCTCGTCGAGTTCAACCTCGCCTCCATTAGAATGCTCCTGGACTGGTACGGCATTGCGATTCCGATAATTTTCTCCAGCGTGATGCAGCCAAGCGGCACGAAAAACGAACTGCTCGTCGACCTGCTTGGCAAGGCGGGCGCGGGGCGCTATCTTTCGGGACCCGGCGCGCGTGCCTACCATCGCGACGAGCCGTTCGCGGAAGCCGGGATCGAAGTGGTATGGCAAGAATTTGCGCACCCTGTCTACGCGCAGCAGTACGGGGACTTCATTCCCTACCTGAGCAGCATCGATTTGTTTTTCAATTGCGGCATCGAGCAATCGCGGGCAATTTTGAGGAGTATCTGAATGAATGTGTTGGCGATCGGCGCCCATTTCGACGATGTCGAACTCGGTTGCGGAGGGGCATTGGCAAAGCATGCCCGGCAAGGCGATGACGTCTATGTCTACGTTGCCACGGTGTCGGGTTTCACGAACCAGTACGACCAGACCGTGCGTTCGAGCGAGATCGCGCTGGAGGAGGCCAGGGCGGCGATGAAGGTCCTCGGCGTCAAGGAATTGATCTGCGGCGCATTCAAGACCCTGCAGATCGAGTTCGTCGATCCGCTCAATATCGAGATCCTGAAGATCGTGAAGGAAAAGCAGATCGACACGGTGTATGCGCACTGGGTCGGCGACATCCATCACGATCATCAGGCGGTGGCGAAGGCCTCGCTGCATAGCTGCCGCCATGTCCCGCGCATGCTCATGTACCGCAGCAACTGGTACCACTCGACGATGGAATTTCGTGGCAATTACTACGTCGACATTTCGAAATACTGGAGCGTGAAGGAAAACGCCATCCGCGCCCACGCATCGGAGAACGACCGCACCAGCGGACGCTGGATCACCTTCTTCAAGAACGAAGCCTTGAACGCGGGGCAGCGCATCGGCGTGGAGTACGCGGAAGTGTTCGAAGTGGTCAAATGGCTGGAAAGCTGAGCGAAGGGAGTCTTGTGTGAGGACGATAGGGACGATCGAGGCCCGCATGGGATCGAGCCGCCTGCCGGGAAAGACCATGATGCCCGTGTATCAAGGCATGCCCTTGCTGGAATGCGTGGTATGCCGGTTCCGTGCCTGCCGCAATGTGGACGAGGTGGTTGTCGCGACGACGACAGAGAAGGGCGACGACCTGATTGCCGAGTGGTGCGCGAACAACGGCGTGTCTTGCTTTCGTGGATCGGAGGAAGATGTGCTGAGCCGCGTTGCGGCGGCGGTGCAGGAATACCGGGGCGACATCGTCGTCCAGATGGGCGCGGATTCCGCCTACCTCGATTTCGAGCTGATCGATACCCTGGTGGAACATTACCGGAAAGGCAATTTCGACTACGTCTGCAATGACCTCGTCCTGACCTATCCACTGGGGATCTACGGGCATGTCGTGCGTGCGGAAACGCTGGCCGGACTGGACCGTCGCGCGGACCTGTCGCCAAAGGACAGGGGCGACGTCGTCAGGCATATCTTCGAGCATCCAGGTCAATACCGCTTGTCGAATGTCGAGGCCGCGGGCGAACTGCGTTGCCCCGAGCTGCGCCTGACGATCGATTATCCGGAAGACATGGAGCAGGCGCGGCAGGTGTACGCGCACTTCGGCAACGCACTCTTCACGACGGCGCAAGTCCTTGAACTCTACCGCCGCGAGCCGGGCATCTTCGAAAAAACGAAGAACCTGGTGCAGCAGTCCGCGCCGTTCATCAAGAAATGACTCAGCTCTCGGTCGCCATCATCGGTGCCGGCAATATCGCCGGCGGCTTCGACGAGAGGAGGCAGGGCGGCGACCTGGGCATTTACACCCATGCCGGCGCGTATGCCGCGCATGGCGGGTTCCGGCTCGGGACGGTGCTCGATGCGGACCCGGCCCGCGCCAGGCAGTTCGCGGATACCTGGAAGGCGGATGCGTGCGCGAGCGAGCTCCGCGCGCTGTGCGGAAGCTGGCACGACGTCATCAGTATCTGCACGCCCGATGCTACGCATTTCGGGATTGCGCGCACGCTGCTGGAAAGCCGCTGCTGCCGGACTATCTTTATCGAGAAGCCCCTCGCGTTCGAGGGCGACGAGATCGAGGAGTTGATGCGGCTTTCGGCGCAGACCGGAATGCACCTCGCCGTCAACTTCCAGCGCAGGTACGAGCCGTCGCACAGGGAGCTGCGGGAGCTGGTCGCTTCCCGGCCGGACGATCTGCTCTCGGTCACCGGGCATTATATGAAAGGGCTGCGGCACATCGGCGTGACGATGATCGACAGCCTGTGCTTTCTCTGCGGCTATCCGGAAGCGGTGCTGACCTTTCGCCGGGTGCTCAACGCGGAGGTCAACGATTACAGCTACGAGTTCGTCCTTTTCTACCCCGGATTTTCCGTCGTCGTGAAGACCACCGACGCCGAGCGCTTCCATTACAACTATCACCTCTTCGACCTGGATTTCCTCTTTGCCGACAAGCGTATCGCCCTGGTCGACATCTCGCAGGCAATCCGCGAAACGCCGGTGACCGACTATGCGTATTCCGGGGTCAGGGTGATGAACGAACGCGAAGCGCAATTGCGGGAAACGGGTTACAAGCGTTCGATGCTCGACGCCGCCCGTTACATCCACGACATCACGACGGGGAAGATTGCGCACGAGGTCAACACGCCGCAATCTTCCTTTGACACCCATCTCATCATCAACGCCATCATCGAGTCCTGGGAGCGCGGCTCGGTGAAACTGAATTTCGAGCAAGGATCATGGAAAAGATAAGGACTACGCCATTCCCGCCGTATAACCCGATCGGGGAAGAAGAGGCTGCCGCGGCCGCTGAAGTCGTCAGGAGCGGCATGCTGTCCGACTACATCGGGCGCCACGGCGACAAGTTCGGCGGCGGCAAGCATGTGCGCGAACTCGAACGACGCTGGGCGGAATTCCATCAGGTCAAGCACGCGGTGTCGTTCAACAGCGCGACCTCTGCTTTGATCGCAGGAATCGGCGCGCTCGGCATCCTGCCCGGCGACGAAGTCCTCGTCGTCGGATACAGCATGTGCATCTCGGCCACGGCGCCGCTGTTCTACGATGCGATTCCGGTCTTCGTCGATCTTGAAGACGACTACTTCTGCATGGATCCGAAGAGCATCACCGACCGCATCACGCCACGAACAAAGGCCATCCTGCCGGTCGACCTGTTCGGCCAGTCGACGGACATGAAGGCCCTGCGCGACATCGCGGACAAGCACAATCTCAAGATCCTCTGCGATTCCTCGCACGTGCCCGGCTGCCCCTACAACGGCGGCTTTGCCGGAACCTTCGGCGATATCGGCGTCTACAGCCTGAACCAGCACAAGATCATCCATTGCGGGGAGGGCGGCATCGCGGTGACCAACGACGATGAACTCGCGGTACGCCTGCAACTGCTGCGCAACCACGGCGAGGCGGTCGTGGACGAAATGGGGCATGCCAACCTCACCAACATGGTCGGCGGCAACTACCGGATGCCCGAGGTGGAGGCAGCGATCGCGACCGAGCAGTTGAAGAAGCTGCCGGCACTGCTCAAGCAGCGCATCGATCTCGCCGATTACCTGACCGAGCAGTTTTCGCGATTCGATTTCCTGACGCCGCCCGCCGTCCGGCCGGGAAGCGGGCATGTGTATTACCTTTACCCGATGAAGTATCGTGAAGAGGCGACAGGCATCCCGCGCGAAAAGTACATCGAGAACATACGCGACCTCGGCATTCCCCTCTACCGGTTTGCCGGCGGCTATATCAAGCCTCTGTACCTTGAACCTGTCTTTGCCCGGCGCGAACGGTTCAAGAACGGTTTTCCCTACTCCCTGCATCCGGAGAGCGAGCGGCCTGACTATGGCACAGGCGTGTGTCCGGTCACCGAGCGCCTGTACGGCAAGGAAATGATCGTGACCGCCTACAACTATCCGCCGCTGACAAAGGCCGACATGAATGACATCGTTAAAGCGTTTGCGAAGGCGGCCACGATCAAATGAGCCTCAACCACATGCGCGAGTACAACCGGGAAATCCGGGAATGGCTGTTCAAGGTATTTGCTTTCGCGGCATCGATCCCCAAGGACAGGCTGGCCATGCGCGCATGCCCGGTGTGTGCATGCCCCGATCATGTGTTCCATGCGAACAATGATCATCTCGACTATGTCCGGTGCAAGAAGTGCACACTGATCTACATGAACCCCGCGCCATCCGCGATCGCGGTGGACAAGGGATTCGAGGGGGAGGACGCGCTGCTCATGGAGTACTTCGCGATCATCCGGAAGTACCGGTCCGCGCCACCGCCGATGACGGATCCCACGTCCGACAACAAGCTCAGGGATATTTATGCAGTCAAGACGTCGGGCAGGCTGCTCGACGTCGGCTGTTCGACGGGCGAATTCCTGCACAAGGCGAAGCACTTTTATGCGGTCGAGGGCGTCGAGGTCAATCCGCACACCGCCCCGGTCGCCGAGGAGCATTTCAGGGTGCACAAGCGCTTCCTGCATGAGCTTCGCCTGCCGCCGGTGTACGACGTCGTGACGCTGCACCAGATCCTTTACGGCGTGCCCGACCCGGTCGGCCTCTTGCGCGATATCCATGCGGTACTCAAGGACGACGGCATCCTGTACATCAACTCGCCGAATGCCGACTCCTACGCCATGAGCGTCTTTGGCGGCAAGGCGAACCACCTGTACGGCTACACCACCCTGAACGTGTTCAACCGCCAGTCGCTTGCGGCCCTTGCCCGGCAGGCGGGGTTCGAGATACTGACATTCCGGACGGAGTGGCTGGATGTTTACGTGACCGATCTTGCCGAGTTCTACGATCATCCTGATCGTTTCATTCACAAGCGGAACTGCCACCTGCCGGACTACGAGGAGAAAATCCGCCAGGAGGACAAGCTTCACCAGGCATTGGACCCCGACCTCGGCCTGCGTGGAAACTATCTCGTTGCCGTTCTCCGAAAGGCGACGTTGCCTCGGACAACGTGATGCGGAAGCGGGCTCTCTTTTTCAGTTGCGAACCGGGCGGGGCAGAGGTCCTGATCCCGGTGATTGAACTGCTCGCCAGGCAGCCGGATTGGGAGGCCGTGGTCTGCACGTACGGCCTAGCTGCGCGGCGTTTTACCGACCGGGGCGTGGCCCACACCATCATCCCGCCGGTAGGCGCCGACGATAGCAGCCTGCTCGACACATGCCATCCCCATCTGCTCATTACTTCGGCCGCGAGCCTCCCGCAATGGGACATGTCCGAGAAGCATCTCTGGCGACATGCAAGCAGTGCGGGCGTCCCCAGCATGGCCTTCCTCGACCAATGGCAGAACTACGCGGTCCGGTTCAGCGGCACGCAGGGGCAGCACCTTGCCTTTCAGCCGGACTACATCAATTGCATCAATGCGACCGGGCGTGCCGAGATGTTGCGTGCCGGCTTCGAGGAAGCGCGGCTGGTGGAATTCGGGCATCCGTACCTCTCGTCACTGCGCGAACGTGCACGGAAAGTCGACCGGGCGCAAATCGCAGGCCGACTCTCCCTGGGCCACGGGGAGCAAGTGGCCTTGTTCGTTTCGGAAGCGATACGCGAGCATTACGGTAATGTGCGCGGATACGATCAATACGACGCGCTCCGGCTGTTCCTAAGCATCCTGTCACGCTCAGCCGGCAAGTTCCGGCCCTTGATCAAGCTCCATCCGAAGGATGCGCCTGCGGGCTACGAGGAGGTCTTGAAGGACTATGCGGCGCTTGCGCCGGTCGTGGTGCAGGATGGAATGAGCCCCGTCGAATGCGTGAGCATTGCGGATATCGTTTTCGGCATGAGTTCCGTCATGCTGATCGAAGCCTATGTGCTCGGCAAGAAAGTCGTTGCGCTGCAGCCCGGGCTTCGTGTCGAAGACCCGATGGTCTTGTCGCGAATGGGGTGCATTCCTTGCATCGTGAAATCGGACGCGGCCGTGTCGATGGACGAACTCGCCGGTTTCAAGGCGCGTGACGCGGACTTCGACTACGCCTTCAGGGAACGGGAGTTTCTGGATTGGATCGCTGGAGAGCTGCAGGGCGGGTAGGACTATCGGTGGGATTCGCTGCGCTCTGCTCACTTACCATCCCTTATAAGCATGGCGGTTTCGCTTCGCTCTACCCACCCTTGTATCTTTGTCCGAGTGATGGTTAGCTACCATTACTTGAGGCGGAATGAGCTTGTACCCACCCTGAAGGGATAACCTTGTAGCGTAGATGAAGCCTTCCGCCTCGCCTTTC
>Ga0196972_1000565_pt1 | contig 16972 bp, 19 predicted proteins | sample S1v_2013CmetaG_FD_148618 | JGI IMG/M metagenome (GOLD analysis project Ga0196972, IMG submission 148618) | Soil microbial communities from Anza Borrego desert, Southern California, United States - S1+v_20-13C | ecosystem: Environmental > Terrestrial > Soil > Desert | place: USA: California...
CGCGTTTCAAGCGCCCGGTCGAGCCGGGAGACCAGCTCAGGATGCAGGTCGAAATCCTGCGCCAGTCGCGCGGCATCTGGAAATACAAGGCGCAGGCGACGGTCGACGGCCAGGTGGCGGTCGAAGCGGAACTGATGTGCACCATGCGCAGCGCGGCAGACGCCAGCCAGCCAGCGGGGCAGTAATGACAGTTATTCATCCAACCGCGATTGTCGATCCCAATGCGGAACTCGACGATTCGGTCGAAGTAGGCGCGTATTCGATCATCGGGCCGAACGTCAGGATCGGCGCGCGCACGAAGATCGGGCCGCATGTCGTCGTCGATGGTCATACCACCATCGGCTGCGACAATCGCTTCCTGCAGTTTTCCTCGATCGGCGGCCCGCCCCAGGACAAGAAATATGCGGGCGAGCCGACGCGGCTGGAAATCGGCGACCGGAACATGGTGCGCGAGTTCTGCACGTTCAACCTGGGCACTGCCCAGGATGAAGGCGTCACCCGCCTGGGCAATGACAACTGGGTCATGGCCTACGTGCACCTTGCACATGACGTCCAGGTCGGCAACAACACCATCTTTGCGAATAACGCCGCGCTGGCGGGGCATGTCCACGTCGGCGACTGGGTGATCCTGGGCGGGTTTTCGAATGTCCACCAGTTCTGCAAGATCGGCGCGCATGCGATGCTGGGGATGAGCACCAGCCTCACCCAGGACGTGCCGCCGTTCGTCATGCTGAACGGGAATCCCGCTGCCGCGCACGGCATCAATGTCGAGGGACTGAAGCGTCGCGGCTTCTCGCGCGAACAGATCGGTGACATCCGCAATGCCTACAAGCTGATCTACAAGTCCGGCCTCACGCTCGAAGAAGCCAAGGCGGCGCTGGCCAAGGCCGAGGCCGACGCTCCGGATTCGGCCATCTACATCCGCATGATGCGCGATTTTCTCGACGCGACCACCCGTGGCATCGTCCGCTGAGCTTTCCATTGCCATGGTCGCCGGCGAGAGCTCGGGCGACCTGCTGGCAAGCCGACTGCTGTCGGGATTGCGTCCGCAGCTTCCCGAGGCGCGCATCCACGGGATCGGCGGGCAGAAGATGGCGGCGTACGGTTTCCAGAGCCATTGGCCGATGGAGAAGCTGTCGGTGCGCGGGCTGTTCGAGGTCCTCGCGCACTACCGGGAAATCAAGGGCATTCAAAACACGCTGCGCGACATGCTGCTGGCCGACCGTCCGGCCGCCTTCATCGGCGTCGATGCACCCGACTTCAACTTCGGCCTCGAGGCGCCGCTGAAGCAGGCCGGCATCCCGACCATGCATTTCATCAGCCCTTCGATCTGGGCGTGGCGCGGCGGGCGTATCAAGAAGATTGCCAGGGCAGTCTCGCACATGCTGGTTGTGTTCCCGTTCGAGGAAGAGATCTATCGCAAGGCAGGCATTCCTGTCACCTATGTCGGCTATCCGCTTGCCGAGGTCATCCCGATGGTGCCGGACGCCGCCGCCGCCCGAGCTGCACTCGGCTTGCCGGGGGACGGCAAGGTCGTGGCCATCCTCCCCGGCAGCCGCATGTCGGAGCTGAAGTACAACACAGTGGCCTTCATCGAGGCAGCAAAGCGACTGGTTAGCCGCGATCCGTCCATCCGCATCGTGGTACCCATGGCGGGTGAAAGGCAGCGCGCCTACTTCACCGAACTGGTGAGCAAGGCAGGACTCCAGGATGTGCCGGTGGAATTGCTGTCCGGCCGCTCGCACGAAGCGATCGCAGCCGCCGACGCTGTGCTTGTCGCCTCCGGCACGGCGACGCTGGAAGTGGCCTTGTTCAAGAAGCCGATGGTGATCGCATACAAGATGATGCGCGCTTCGTGGGAGATCCTGCGGCACATGGGTTACCAGCCCTGGGTCGGCTTGCCGAATATCCTCGCGCGGGATTTCGTGGTGCCCGAGTTGCTCCAGGATGCAGCGACGCCCGAGGCGCTGGCCGATGCGCTCTGGACGCAATTGACGGACGAACCCCTGCGCGCGCGCCTGAACCAGCGTTTTACCGAGATGCACCACAGTCTGCTGCGCGATACCGCCCGTGAAAGCGCGCAGGCGGTGATGCAGCTGATCGGCAGGAGCGCGGCATGAGCCATGAAAGCCTTGCACTGTTCTCACACGACGACGAGCTGATCTGCGGCGTCGACGAAGCAGGCCGCGGCCCACTCGCCGGGGCAGTGTTTGCGGCGGCGGTCATCCTTGATCCCAGCCGGCCGATCGACGGCCTGCGCGACTCGAAAAAGCTGACCGAGGCGCGGCGCAACGAGCTCGCGGAACAGATCAAGGAACGCTCGCTGGCGTGGTCGATCGCTTTCTGTTCGGAGACGGAAATCGATACGCTCAACATCCTGCAAGCATCCATGCTGGCCATGCGGCGGGCAGTCGAGGGATTGAACCCGGTTCCCACGCTGGCGCTGATCGACGGCAACCGCTGCCCGGTGATGCGCGTGCGGTCGGAGGCTATCGTAAAAGGGGATGACAAGGTAGCGGCGATTTCGGCCGCCTCCATCCTGGCCAAGACCGCGCGCGACGCGGCGTTGATGAAGCTGCACGAGCAGTTCCCGCATTACGCCTTCGACCAGCACAAGGGCTACCCGACCCCATTGCACCTCGAACGGCTGCAACTGCACGGCGTCTCGCCGGTGCATCGCAAATCGTATGCGCCGGTACGCGCGCTCCTCGAAGGCCCCGGCGTACAGGTGGGCAAATGAAGGCAATTACCTCGCGCGACAATCCTTTCTACAAGGAGCTGAAGCAGCTCGCGACAAGTTCGCAGGCGCGGCGCAAGGCCGGGAGGTCTTTGCTGGATGGCGTGCACCTCTGCCAGGCCTATCTGGAGCAGGTTGGAAGGCCGGCGTTCTGTGTCGTGAGCGAAGGCTCGGATGCACATGCCGAAGTCCGGCAAATCGCGCAGTCATGCGACGCGGCCCGGGTTCCGTGCATTGCCCTGCCGGAGCCGCTGTACCAGGCGATCAGCCAGGTGGAGCACGGCGTCGGCCTGATGTTTGTCGTGGATACACCGGATGCCCCTCCGCCGACACTCCTGACGGAGTCAGCAGTTCTCCTCGATGGCCTGCAGGATCCCGGCAATCTCGGGTCCATCCTGCGCTCCGCTGCCGCCGCCGGCATCGGTCAGATCGTGTGCAGCAAGGGAACCGCATTTTCTTGGTCGCCGAAGGTGCTGAGGGCGGGAATGGGGGCGCATTTCGCGCTGCGGATCGCGGAAAATGCCGATCTTGCAAGCCTGATCAGGGCGTCCCGGATTCCCGTGCTTGCAACCAGTTCACACGCAAGCCGGCGGATCTACGACATCGACCTCACGAAACCGGTCGCGTGGCTGTTCGGACATGAAGGGCAGGGCGTGTCGGAGGAACTGCTTTCGCTGGCATCGGAGCGCGTATCGATCCCCCACCTAGGGCCGGTGGAGTCCCTGAATGTGGCGGCGAGTGCCGCCGTATGCCTGTTCGAACAAGTCAGGCAACGCACGAGTTAGAAGGACTTCAGGGGTGTTTCAGGCGCCCTTGTCCTGCAAACAGGCGGGATTGCACTCCTGGTAGACCAGGCCGGGTTCAAGGCAGCGTTCGTCGGCTTCCAGGCGCATGCCGGAATCGGGAGGGCAGACGCGGTCGAACTGATACGTCCGGCCATGGATGACCGCATAGCGGAAAATCTCCGCATCGCGGTAAGTCCCGATCAATTCCTCGACGCGTTCCGGGCGATCGAACGGGTGCGGCCCATTCGGCGCCATCATGTTCCTGCCGTTGGGAACCAGGCCCATGGATTCGATATCCGACTCGACATGGCCCAGGCCTTCCTTCAGCGCCCAGAAGAAAAACAGCAAGCCGGCCCAGCAAACAAGCTCAAGCAGCACGAGATCCATAACGACTCCTCCATCGTCCTTACTCTCTTTATAATCGATTCGCAAGACGAATGTAAGTTTCGTGTAAGGATCTGAATTTTTCCTGTTTTATCTGCCTTGTTGACAATCAAACAAAAAGCGCGGCACCGGGATCACCGCTGCCGCGCCGGGTAGTGCCGGAAGGCCGTGTTTTCAGTAAGCCCGTCTGTCCGATTTGATCTCTTGAAGAATCATGGTTGCGATTTCTTCAATGGATTTCGCCGTCGACGACATCCAGCGGATGCCCTCGCGGCGCATCATCTTCTCCGCCTCGTTGATCTCATAGCGGCAATTTTCCAGGCTCGCGTACTTGCTGCCGGGGCGGCGCTCGTTGCGCACTTCCGAGAGTCTGTCGGGGGCGATCGACAGTCCGAACAGCTTTTTCCGGAACGCAGTCAACCCGGTGGGCAGCCTTCCGCGCTCGAAATCTTCAGGGATCAGCGGGTAGTTCGCCGCCTTGATGCCGTATTGCATGGCGAGGTACAGGCTGGTCGGCGTTTTGCCCGACCGCGACACGCCCACGAGAATCACGTCCGCCGCCGCCAGGTTCTGGTCGGACTGGCCATCGTCATGGGCCAGAGAAAAGTTGATCGCTTCAATCCGGTTCTTGTAATCCTCGGAATCGGCGATGTTGTGACTGCGGCCAATGGTATGGGTCGACTTTACGCCCAGTTCCTGCTCCAGCGGCTCGACGAAAGTCTGGATGAGGTCCATGTGCATGCCCTTGGACTGGCGCACCACGGACGACAGTTCGGATTTGACCAGCGTGGAAAAAACGATCGGGCGCTTGCCGTCGCGCTCGCAGGCATCGTTGATTTCGCGAACCGCTTCATACGCCTTGTCCAGCGTATCGATGAAAGGCAGGCGGACCTGCTTGAAGCGGAGTTCGAACTGGGTGAGTACAGAATGCCCGAATGTTTCCGCGGTAATTCCGGTGCCATCGGAAACGAAGAATACCGTGCGGTCGGCCGGCGGCAGAAGGTGGGCAGGCAAGTCTGGCATAATGTTGACTAACTATAAATCGTGAAAAGTTGTATCGGCAAGTTGCGGTCGCACACTGTAGAATGGCGAGCAATTTATGACACAACGCGCCCCTGAAGAATAACAAAAAGAACGTGGCAGCGAAGGCACATATGCAGATTTCCCATCATCAAAATAGGTGTAGTTATGTCCAACGCAGTAACGACCGGGGCGACCCAGGGGGCTACGTACGTAGCATCGTTTGAAAACCTGAGAATGACGGATGTCGAGTCCGTCGGCGGCAAGAATGCGTCGCTCGGCGAAATGATCAGCCAGCTGGCTGGCGCCGGCGTCCGCGTTCCCGGCGGCTTTGCCACCACCGCCCAGGCATTCCGCGATTTCCTTTCGCACGCTGCCGATGGCGGCGCTTCGCTCGCACAGCGCATCGCCGACCGTCTGGCAACGCTGAACGTCGACGACGTCCGCGCGCTGGCGCAGGCCGGCGCCGAGATTCGCCAGTGGATCATCGACACGCCGTTCCAGCCGCGCCTGGAACAGGAAATCCGCGAGTTCTACCAGCGCCTCGTGGCCGATTCCGCGGCCGAGGTGTCGTTCGCCGTCCGCTCTTCGGCAACCGCCGAAGACTTGCCGGATGCATCCTTTGCCGGCCAGCAGGAAACCTTCCTGAACGTGGTTGGCATCGACAATGTGCTCGAAGCGATCAAGCACGTGTTCGCATCGCTCTATAACGACCGCGCGATTTCCTACCGTGTCCACAAGGGCTTCACGCATGCGGAAGTGGCACTGTCCGCAGGCGTGCAGCGCATGGTGCGCTCGGATGTCGGCGCGGCCGGCGTGATGTTTACCATCGACACGGAATCCGGCTTCAAGGACGTCGTCTTCATCACGTCCAGCTACGGCCTTGGCGAAACCGTGGTGCAGGGCGCAGTCAACCCGGACGAGTTCTACGTCCACAAGCCGATGCTCGAACAGGGCAAGATGCCGATCATCCGCCGCAACATCGGCTCCAAGCTGATCAAGATGGAATTCACCGGCGAAGCCAAGGCCGGCCGTTCCGTGAAGACAGTCGATGTGCCGATCGAACTGCGCAACCGCTATTCCCTGAACGATCAGGAAATCGTCGAGCTGGCAAAGTATGCGGTCATCATCGAGAAGCACTATGGCCGCCCGATGGACATCGAATGGGGCAAGGATGGCCGCGACGGCAAGCTGTACATCCTGCAGGCACGTCCGGAGACCGTGAAGTCCCAGCAGAAATCCACGGACGCCCAGCAGCGCTTCAAGCTGCGCGGCAGCGGCACGGTGCTCGCATCCGGCCGCGCGATCGGACAGAAGATCGGTGCGGGTCCGGTACGCGTGATCCACGATCCGTCCGAGATGGAGCGCGTGCAGCCGGGCGACGTGCTGGTGGCCGACATGACCGATCCCAACTGGGAACCGGTGATGAAGCGCGCCTCTGCAATCGTGACCAACCGCGGCGGGCGCACCTGCCACGCAGCGATCATCGCGCGCGAACTCGGTGTGCCGGCAGTCGTGGGCTGCGGCAATGCGACCGACATGCTCAAGGATGGCACGCTGGTGACGGTTTCCTGCGCCGAAGGCGATGAAGGCAAGATCTACGACGGCCTGCTGGAGACCGAAGTGACCGAAGTGTCGCGCGGCGAACTGCCGGAACTGCCCTTGAAGATCATGATGAACGTCGGCAATCCGCAACTGGCCTTCGATTTCCAGTCGATTCCGAACGGCGGCGTCGGCCTGGCGCGCCTGGAGTTCATCATCAACAACAACATCGGCGTGCATCCGAAGGCGATCCTGGAATACCCGGGCGTCGAATCCGACCTGAAGAAGGCGGTCGAGTCAGTCGCGCGTGGCCACGCATCGCCGCGCGCCTTCTACGTCGACAAGCTGGCCGAAGGCATCGCGACTATCGCAGCGGCGTTCTGGCCGAAGCCGGTCATCGTTCGCCTGTCCGACTTCAAGTCGAACGAGTACAAGAAGCTGATCGGCGGCTCGCGCTACGAGCCGGACGAGGAAAACCCGATGCTCGGCTTCCGCGGCGCGGCGCGTTATCTCGCTGCCGACTTTGCGGAAGCGTTCGAGATGGAATGCCAGGCCATGAAGCGCGTGCGCAATGACATGGGTCTGACCAACGTCGAGATCATGGTGCCTTTCGTCCGTACGCTGGGCCAGGCCGAGAAGGTGGTGAATCTGCTCGCGAAGAATGGCTTAAAGCGCGGCGAGAACGGCCTGCGCCTGATCATGATGTGCGAAGTGCCGTCCAACGCGATCCTTGCCGAGCAGTTCTTGCAGTACTTCGACGGCTTCTCGATCGGTTCCAACGACCTGACCCAGCTCACGCTGGGCCTCGACCGCGACTCCGGCATGGAATTGCTGGCGGCGGATTTCGACGAGCGCGACGAGGCGGTCCGGGCATTGCTGTCCAAGGCCATTGCAGCCTGCCGTGCCCAGGGCAAGTACATCGGCATCTGCGGCCAGGGGCCGTCCGACCATCCGGACTTTGCGGAGTGGCTCATGAAGGAGGGGATTGCCTCGATTTCGCTGAACCCGGACACGGTGATCGATACCTGGCAGAAGCTCGCTTCGGCAGCGTAAATGCCTCGCCTGCATCGGAAACCTGTTTCAGATTGAAAAAGCTGTTGTAAGTCGGCAAAAAACTGAGCTGAAACATTTGAAGCACCGAGGTTTTCGATTAGACTTGAGCCAACTTGTCGCCGAACAATAACCAACAAAAACAGCAGTACCTCTGTATTGCGCCCCCGTCGCCTGCCGGCTGCGGGGGCTTTTTATTTTCCGGACACGGATAAGGGGGGACAGGAGCGCATGATGACGGATTGGATCGCCTGGTTCGCGCTAGCGGGCATACTCGTTGTGCTGGAGATGTTCACCGGCACCTTCTATCTGCTGATGGTGGCCATCGGTTTCGCTGCGGGCGGGGTGGCGGCGCTTGCCGGCGCCGGCGTGGCGCTGCAGCTGGTCGTCGCGGCGCTTGTCGGCGTCACTGCGACCTATGGACTTCGCCGTAGCAAGTGGGGTAAAACGGCGAAGCGGGACGCCCAGCGCGACCCGAACGTGAACCTGGACATCGGCCAGACGCTGTTGGTCGAGGAGTGGTTGGACGTGAATGGCGGCGTGCAGACGGCGCGCGCGATGTACCGCGGCGCCATGTGGGATGTGGAGCTCGAAGCAGGGCACGCCGGCAGGCCGGGCAGGTACGTCATCCGCGAGGTGCGCGGCAACCGCCTGGTGGTCGCGGAAGCAGGGTCGGTCAATCAATAAGAACGGAGGGCAGCATGGAGTTTGGATTCGGCAGCGTCAGTGTGGTGCTATTCATCATCGCCGTCGTTTTCGTCGTCAAGACGATCAACGTGGTGCCGCAGCAGAATGCCTGGGTCGTGGAGCGGCTGGGCAAGTACCACGCGACCCTCGGGCCGGGGCTCAACATCGTCCTTCCTTTCATCGACCGCGTCGCGTACAAGCATTCATTGAAGGAAATCCCGCTGGATGTGCCCAGCCAGGTCTGCATCACCAAGGACAATACCCAGCTGCAGGTGGACGGCATCCTGTACTTCCAGGTGACGGACGCCATGCGCGCCTCTTACGGTTCCTCGAACTACATCGCCGCCATCACGCAGCTGGCGCAGACAACCCTGCGTTCGGTTATCGGCCGCATGGAACTGGACAAGACCTTCGAGGAGCGCGATCACATCAACCGCGCCATCGTCTCTGCGATCGACGAATCGGCGGCGAACTGGGGCGTGAAGGTGCTGCGTTATGAAATCAAGGACCTGACCCCGCCGAAGGAAATCCTGCATGCCATGCAGGCACAGATCACTGCGGAGCGCGAGAAGCGCGCATTGATTGCCGCGTCGGAAGGACGCAAGCAGGAACAGATCAACATCGCCAACGGCGAGCGCGAGGCGGCGATCGCGAAATCCGAGGGCGACAAGCAGGCCTCCATCAACCGCGCCCAAGGCCAGGCGGCCGCTATCCTGGCTATCGCGGAGGCAAGTGCGGAAGCGCTGCGCAAGACGGCCGCCGCAATTCGTGAACCGGGCGGCGCGGACGCGGTCAACCTGAAAGTTGCCGAGCAATACGTGGGGGCGTTTTCACAGCTCGCCAAGACGAACAATTCCCTGATCGTGCCTGCCAATCTTGGCGATATCAGCAGCTTGATTGCCAGCGCGATGCAAGTGGTGAAAACGCAGAAGGATGCTTGAAGGATACGCGATGAAGGCGCTTAGCGGCGGTGCTGTTTCATGATCGTTTGCTGTTCGCGCTGCCAGTCGCGCTGCTTTTCGCTTTCGCGCTTGTCGTGCTGTTTCTTGCCTTTCGCCAGGCCGACTTCGCATTTGACGCGGCCCTTCGTGTAGTGCAGGTTCAGCGGAACGAGCGTGTAGCCGGCGCGCTCGACCTTGCCGATGAGTTTCTTGATTTCCTCGGCGTTGAGCAAGAGCTTGCGCGTGCGGACAGGGTCGGGGTTGACATGCGTGGACGCGGTCGGGAGCGCGCTGATGTGCGCGCCAAAGAGAAAGACTTCTCCCTGGCGGACGATGACGTAGGCTTCCTTGAGTTGCACGCGTCCCGCGCGGATCGCCTTGACTTCCCATCCCTGCAGCACCATGCCGGCTTCGTAGCGCTCCTCGATGAAGTAATCATGGAAGGCTTTTTTATTATCAACAATGGTCATGAATGTGGGAAACAGATCCGGTCAGTTAAAATTCAGCCCTCTATTCTAACAAACGGATAATTTGCAATGGCTGTCGTTCACAAGTCGGTATTGCTTGGGTACAGCGCCGAACAGATGTTCGCGCTGGTCGACGATATCGAGGACTATCCGAAGTTTCTCCCCTGGTGCGGCGGGACGGAAGTGCGCGAGCGCCAGGGCGACAAGGTCGTCGCGACGCTGAAGATCAACTATCACGGCGTCAAGCAGACGTTCTCGACCGAGAACGTGCATATCCGCCCGACCTCGATCACCATGACCCTGCTGGAAGGGCCGTTCAAGCACCTGCACGGGACCTGGACATTCAAGGCGCTGCGCGCCGACGCGTGCAAGATCGATTTCGAACTGCATTACGAATTTTCGAGCCGCGTCTTGGAGCAGGTCATCGGACCGGTGTTCAACATGATTGCCAACAGCTTCGTGGATTCGTTCTGCAAGCGCGCGGAGACGGTGTATGCCTGAGATCGCCGTGCAGGTATGTTATGCGCGCCCTGACCTGCAGATCCTGCGCGATCTGAAAGTGGAAGAGGGGTCGACCATCCGGACGGCGATCGAGCAGAGCGGGTTGCTTGACGAGGTGCGTGAGATCGACCTCGCACAGTGCCGCGTCGGTGTGTTCGGAAAGCTCAGGGAGCTGGACTCGGTTCTCCGCGAACGCGACCGGATCGAGATTTATCGCAGCCTGATCGCGGATCCGAAGGAGTCACGGCGCAAGCGCGCTGAAAAGAAAGAGAGCAAAGCCCGGTAAAACCCGGGCCGGCCTACTTGCATCCCGCGAGTGCGCGCTTGGTGGCGGCCGATTCCTGTGCGCGTTGTTCGTCTGACAAGAAGGCCCGCTCCCCATTGCTGTCTGTGCGCGCGATGCGTTGGCCCGAATCGAGCGTCCTCTGATACTCGCGGGCACGTTCACAGTTCCTGGCATTTTCCGCCACGCGGGTCGCTTCCTCCGCGGCCTTCTTTTCCTTGTCGGCCTGTTCCTGTCTCCGCTTGCGGAATTCGGCATTTTTCTCGGCGAGCGTGGGCTCGGCCCTCGCAGGCGCGGACGCCTGCTGTTCCGTCACGTCCTGCCGCTGTTCCTGCTGCTGTTCCTGCTGGGCCGGCCTCGCACCGGGTTGCTTCAGGATGCGGTTTGCCGGTACCGACGCCGGAGGCGGCATGTCCGAGAATTGCTTCGTTCCTTTCTCGTCCAGCCAGACGTATTGCGCGGCCGCCGTCGCGGGCATGATCAATATGGCAAGTGCGACGTGGACCAGGAGGTTCTGCAGCGGAGCGCGCTTCATTGGAATCCTTCGATTTGGGGACAAGGGGATTTCGCCATGCTTTGTCCGGACTGTCAACGAAACGACCTCTGCGCCGTTCCCGGATTGCATCGAAAAACGACGTATTGGATCGATTACTGTATAATCCGCTTTTGCGCCTATAGGAATCACTATGCGTCTACTCCAGAAAGCACTCACGTTCGATGATGTGCTGCTCGTTCCGGCACATTCGGACATCCTCCCCAAAGACACCTCCCTGAAAACGCGCCTGTCGCGCAATATCACGTTGAACATTCCGCTGCTGTCGGCGGCGATGGATACCGTGACCGAGGCGCGCCTGGCAATCGCGATGGCGCAGGAGGGCGGCATTGGCATCGTCCACAAGAACCTCAAGCCGAAGGACCAGGCACGGGAAGTGGCGAAAGTGAAGCGCTTCGAGTCCGGCGTGCTGCGCGACCCGATCACCATCCCCCCGACGATGCGCATCCGCGACGTGATCTCCCTGCGCGAGCAGCATGGCATCAGCGGCTTCCCGGTGGTGGAGGGCAAGACGGTGGTCGGCATCATCACCAACCGCGACTTGCGCTTCGAGGAGGACCTGGACGCAGAGGTGCGCGCCAAGATGACGCCGCGCGAGAAACTGGTGTTCGTGAACGAGGGAGCTGACCTCGCGGAGGCCAAGCGTCTCATGAACAAGCACCGTCTGGAGCGCGTGCTGGTGGTGAACGACGAGTTCGATCTGCGCGGCCTGATCACCGTGAAGGATATCCAGAAGGCGACCGAACACCCGAACGCCTCCAAGGACGAGCACGGCAAGCTGCGCGTCGGCGCGGCAGTGGGCGTGGGCCCGGATAACGACGAGCGCATCGACCTGCTGGTGAAGGCCGGCGTGGACGTGATCGTGGTCGATACCGCGCACGGCCACTCCAAGGGGGTGCTGGATCGCGTCAAATGGGTGAAAACGAATTATCCGCATGTTGACGTCATCGGCGGCAACATCGCGACGGCAGCCGCGGCGATCGCGCTGGCCGAACATGGCGCCGACGGCGTGAAGGTCGGCATCGGCCCCGGCTCCATTTGCACCACGCGTATCGTGGCAGGTGTCGGCGTACCCCAGATCACTGCGATCTCCAATGTCGCGGAGGCGCTCAAGGGCACCGGCATTCCCTGCATCGCCGACGGCGGCATCCGCTTCTCGGGCGATATCTCCAAGGCGCTTGCCGCAGGTGCATCGAGCGTCATGATGGGCAGCATGTTTGCCGGCACCGAAGAGGCGCCGGGTGAAGTCATCCTCTACCAGGGCCGCTCGTACAAGTCGTATCGCGGCATGGGCAGCCTGGGTGCGATGTCGGAAGGCTCGGCGGACCGCTACTTCCAGGATGCCGCCAACAATGCGGACAAGCTGGTCCCCGAAGGCATCGAAGGCCGTGTGCCCTACAAGGGCAGCGTGCTGGCCATCATTTACCAGCTCGTGGGCGGGGTTCGCTCCTCGATGGGCTACTGCGGTTGCGCCACCATCGACGAACTGCGCGAGAAGGCTGAATTCGTGGAAATCACCTCGGCAGGCATGCGCGAATCGCATGTCCACGATGTGCAGATCACGAAAGAGGCGCCGAACTACCGTGCGGACTGACCGGTCCCGCACCTGTAACGAAGGATCGCGTCGATGACGGCTGACAGCAGCGGGCGTAACGAGACGACGGCGCCCGCTGGCCAGCCGGAGGTTTCGTTCGGCGAAGACAACGAGCAGCTGCAGCGCATCCGCCGCCTGGGCAAGAAGTTGTTCGGCGTCGCGAATTGCGTCGTTCTCATCGGCGACGCGCCGATGGCGGGGGCAGCGGGATCGATCAACGATATCGAAACCGCGTTCTGCCTCGATATCGAGGCATCGGAAGGCGCGGTGGCGGTGCTGGACACCAGCGCCCACCGGATGGTCGGGCAGCACCGGCATGTGGCGGGCAAGCCCTATATCCGGTTCTTCGCTTCGCATCCCGTCTATGCCCCGGACAAGTCACTGGCAGGGCGGGTCTGCCTGGTCGATTACACCCCGCGGCCGGCGTTCCGGGAAGGCGACAGGCAATCGCTTGCCGACCTGGCCGCGCTGGTCGAGCGCGAGCTCGAGCTGCATTCGATCAATGCCTCCCAGCTGGACCTGCAGAAAAAGAACAAGAACCTGCGCCGGAAATCGCTGATCGATCCCTTGATCGGGACGTGGAACCGCGGCGCGATCATGCGCATCCTGACCATCGAGGCCGTCCGCTGCGACAAGGCGGGCGTGCCGCTGTCGCTGATCGTTGTGGACCTCGACTTTTTCAAGAAGATCAACGATACCTACGGCCATCCCGCCGGCGATGCGGTTCTCGTCAAGGTCGCCAGCCGGCTGCGTTCCTGCATCCGGCCGCAGGAAGCGCTCGGACGTTACGGCGGCGAAGAGTTCCTGATCGTCTTGCCGGGGTCTTCGCACAAGACGGCGATGGCGGTGGCCGAGCGCATGCGCGCGGCGGTGGCATCGCAGCCGGAGGTCGTCAACGGCGCGACGCTGAACCTGACCATGAGCGCAGGTATCGCCTCCACCGATGTCTTTCCGACGGCGACCACGGAAGAATTGATCAGCAGGGCCGACATGGCGCTGTATGCAGCGAAAGATGCGGGACGCAACCGCGTCATCAACGCGACACCAGATTTATCCTGATAGCAGAAGCACATCCATGCACTCCAAAATTCTCATTCTCGATTTCGGTTCCCAGGTTACCCAGCTGATCGCGCGGCGCGTCCGCGAAGCCGGCGTCTTCTCCGAGGTCTTTCCCTACGACGTCAGCGACGATTTCATCCGCAGCTATGGTGCCGCCGGCATCATCCTCTCCGGCGGCCCGAATTCGGTGACCGAGGGCGATACGCCGCGCGCGCCGGAAGCGGTGTTCGAGGCCGGCGTCCCGGTCCTGGGCATCTGCTACGGCATGCAGACGATGGCCGAACAGCTCGGCGGCAAGGTCGAGATGGGCAAGGTGCGCGAGTTCGGCTATGCCGAGGTACGGGCACGCGGCCATACCGCGCTCTTGAACGGTATCAGCGATTTCGTGACGGAGGAAGGTCACGGCATGCTGAAGGTGTGGATGAGCCACGGCGACAAGATCATCGAAATGCCGCCCGGCTTCAAGCTGATGGCATCGACCGACAACTGCCCGATCGCCGCGATGGCGAACGAGGAGCGCAAGTGGTACGCGGTACAGTTCCACCCGGAAGTGACGCACACCGTTCAGGGCAAGGCCATCCTCGGGCGCTTCGTGCACGAGATCTGCGGCTGCAAGTCGGACTGGAACATGCCGGACTATATCTCCGAAGCCGTCGAAGCGATCCGCAAGCAGGTGGGCGATGAGGAAGTCATCCTCGGCCTGTCCGGCGGCGTCGACAGCAGCGTGGCCGCGGCTCTGATCCACCGCGCGATCGGCGACCAGCTGACCTGCGTGTTCGTCGACCACGGCCTGCTGCGCCTGAACGAAGGCGAGATGGTCATGAACATGTTCGGCAAGAACCTCGGCGTGAAAGTGATCCATGTGGACGCCACCGAACAGTTCATGGGCAAGCTGGCCGGCGTGGCCGATCCGGAAGCGAAACGCAAGATCATCGGCCGCGAGTTCGTGGAAGTCTTCCAGGCCGAAGCAGGCAAGCTGAAGAATGCGAAGTGGCTGGCGCAGGGCACGATCTACCCCGACGTTATCGAAAGCGCCGGCAAGGGCAAGAAAACCGCGCATACCATCAAGAGCCACCACAACGTGGGCGGCCTGCCGGAAACCCTGAACCTGAAACTGCTGGAGCCGCTGCGCGAACTGTTCAAGGACGAGGTGCGCGAGCTCGGCGTGGCGCTCGGACTGCCGCACGACATGGTGTACCGCCATCCCTTCCCGGGCCCCGGCCTTGGCGTTCGCATCCTTGGCGAGGTCAAGAAGGAGTATGCGGACCTGCTGCGCCGCGCGGATGCGATCTTCATCGAGGAACTGCGTGCCGCTACCGATGCGGAAGGCCGCTCCTGGTACGACAAGACCAGCCAGGCCTTCGCCGTCTTCCTGCCGGTGAAGTCGGTGGGCGTGATGGGCGACGGCCGCACCTACGATTACGTGGTTGCCTTGCGCGCGGTCCAGACGCAGGATTTCATGACTGCGCACTGGGCACACCTGCCGCACGAGCTGCTGGGCAAGGTGTCGAACCGCATCATCAACGAAGTGCGCGGACTGAACCGCGTCGTGTACGACATCTCGGGCAAGCCGCCCGCGACGATCGAGTGGGAATAAGCATTCCCGCCCCGGCCGGCGGCCGGGCTTGAACTGAATGGGAAGATGCCGTGCGCGGATGCAGGTCCGCGGCACGGCGTGCGGCATGGGCCGCTCCCGGCATCAGGAAACGCAAATTGACTTACAGCGTTAAAGAAATCTTCTACACCTTGCAGGGGGAAGGAACCCACGCGGGGCGTCCCGCCGTGTTCTGCCGCTTCGCCGGGTGCAATCTCTGGACAGGCAGGGAGAGCGACCGCGCCTCGGCCATCTGCAAGTTTTGCGATACCGACTTCGTCGGCACGGACGGCGAGCGCGGCGGCAAGTTTGCCGGCAGCGAAGCCCTCGCCGACGTGATCGACTCCTTGTGGCCGGCGTCCTACACCCGGAGCAAGTTCGTCGTCTTCACCGGCGGCGAGCCGCTGCTGCAGCTCGACGAAGCGCTCATCGCCAGCATGCACGCGCGCGGATTCCAGATTGCGATCGAAACCAACGGCACCATTGCCGTCCCGCCGGGCGTGGACTGGATATGCGTGAGCCCGAAGGTCGGCTCCGAGCTTGTCGTGCATCGCGGCAACGAACTCAAGGTCGTGATCCCGCAGGCAAACCAGGACATCGCGCAGTACGAGGCGCTCGACTTCGAGCACTTTTACCTGCAGCCGATGGATGGGCCGGACGCGCAGCGCAATACCCGGCTGGCGATCGACATGTGCCGCAACAACCCGAAGTGGAAACTGAGCCTGCAAACACACAAACTGCTGCAAATACCCTGAATACCATGCTGACCATCACCCGCAAGCTCGAATTCGACGCCGGCCACCGGATTCCCGACCACAAGAGCCAATGCCGCAACCTGCACGGCCACCGTTACACGCTGGAGATCACGCTCGTGGGCGACATCGTCCGCGAGGAGGGCAGCTCGGACAACGGCATGATCATGGACTTCTCCGACGTGAAGGCGCTGGCCAAGCAACACCTCGTCGACGTCTGGGACCACGCCTTCCTTGCCTATGCGAAGGACACCGTGGTGCGCGAGTTCCTGGAGAGCCTGCCCGGGCACAAGACCGTGATCATCGACAGCATTCCGACCGTGGAGAACCTCGCGCAGACCGCGTTCAACATCCTGCGTGCCGCCTACAAGGACCATTACGGCACCGGGTTGCGCCTGCACAAGCTGGTGCTGCACGAGACTCCGAACTGCTGGGCGGAGATCACCGCCGATGAGTGACATGCCCGACACCATCTACATGCAGCAGGCGATTTCCCAGGCGCATAACGCATGGGCGCTCGGAGAAGTGCCTGTCGGCGCTGTGGTGGTGAAGGACGGGCAGGTCGTGGCTACCGGCTTCAACCAGCCGATCGGGACGCACGACCCGACCGCGCACGCCGAAATCATGGCCCTGCGTGCCGCTGCGGAAATTCTCGGCAACTACCGGCTGCCCGGTTGCGAACTCTATGTGACGCTCGAACCATGCGTCATGTGCGCCGGCGCGATGATGCATGCCCGGCTGGCAAGAGTCATTTTTGGTGCGCCCGACCCGAAAACGGGCGCCTGCGGTTCCGTGGTCAATCTTTTCGAGCAGGAAAAACTGAATCACCACACCGAGGTTACCGGCGGCGTGATGGCCGAGGAATGCGGCGCGCTGCTGAAGGAATTCTTCGCCGAGCGCCGCCGCGCCGCGCAGCGGCTGATGGATCAGGCTGTCGGCACGCGGCAGGATTGAGAAACTCGCAGGGAAATTTTTCCACCGGCGCGTGCTGAAATTACATGCTTGCCGCAATTAGGCGGGCGC
>Ga0196972_1000566_pt1 | contig 16947 bp, 21 predicted proteins | sample S1v_2013CmetaG_FD_148618 | JGI IMG/M metagenome (GOLD analysis project Ga0196972, IMG submission 148618) | Soil microbial communities from Anza Borrego desert, Southern California, United States - S1+v_20-13C | ecosystem: Environmental > Terrestrial > Soil > Desert | place: USA: California...
CATTCATCGCTTGACGGTAAAACCCCCGATAGCGTGTACTTTGAGTCGCTGCCCATCCAACGAGCAGCTTAAACCGCAGAAACCCACTTAAGCTTGGGGAAACCCTGTCCAAAAAACCGGGGCCACCTCTGACATATCGGGGAGATTTAGAGGAATTTGGCCCAATCGCGTTTGAAACGCGAAAGGGTAAGCCGCTTCCACAGGGCGGATTTAGTAAGCCCACCGAAATTGCCATCCTTAACGAGCAGCAATCCACGCTGCTGCTCACCTACATGCGCAACAGCGAAGTCGATTGCTCAGATTCGAGCAATCCAGCAAAAACAATGGATTGGACAAACTCCGGGAAATCCCGGAATTAAACAAAATCAATAATTTATACTTAATATCCAAAAGAGAGTCGCGTCTCAAACGCCACCCTTTCCGTAGCGCGCTCTCCGCACCCAACACCGCCGATCAGATTCGGAAAATCGCGCCAAGCCTAGCCAAATGCTGCCATCAAGATAACGCTCCGTCACCGATACGGAGATTTATCTTGATGTCCGATCAGCTTCTACCGACTAGCTGCCGGTCCACCCCGGCAATAAACGCCATCGATGGCGCGTTCCAGCAACTCAGCAAATTGCCCGACGATGCACGTATCGATGCCGGGCTGGTCTGCAACCTGTTCAGAATCAGCGATCGCCAGCTATACCGCGAGCTTAAGCGGGAGGACTCGCGCATCCCTAAGCCGGTCACCAGGCCCGGAGAGTGGCGCAAGTGGCGCGTGGGCGACATTCGCAAGGCTCTTCGTGGGGAGGCTGCCTGATATGGCCCGCCCCGCAAAAAACGAACCCTGTGAACGCCGCCACGAGCAAACCGCCGTCGTCCGAACGATCGGTGAACGCCTCCGGCAGGCGCGGGAACTCTGCAATATGTCGCAACAGATGGCCGCCGAAAGGCTCGGCTATGCCAATAGTTCCAAGCTCGCCAAGGTCGAGAACGCCAGCGATACCAATTCGGTGCCGCTGTGGCTCTTGGCCAGGGCGGCGAAGCTATATGACGTGTCCGCGGATTTCCTGCTCGGGCTTTCGGACGACTGGGAAAAGGACATCAATGCCCGTGATACAGCCGCCATTCACCGTTTTCTGCTCGAAGAGAGATCCAAAGAGGCCGCCCGCGAGATCGAGGCCCTACGCCGCTTCTCTGACCGGTTAGGCATCGTCGAGACGTCTACCGTCGGGTTAAGCAACACCGTCGATGAGCTGCTAACGACCATCTTGCGGCTCTGGGAAGTCAACCGAGAAGCCTTTGAAGACATGCCGGCTTCGGCGCCTGTTGTCGCCGCCTTGGAGCGTGCCGAATCGGCCTCCCGAGATGCTCGCGCCAAGCTTTATCGACTCCAGCAGGACGTTCGGCTCAGGCCGGCGGCATAACCCTATTACCTATTTTTCAACCAACGATAGGAACCATAAAAATGACCGACACGACCAACCAATTACCACGCCCGGGCCACGTTTGCCGTTGGCTGCGCGATTCCAATGTCGCCGCCCAGCAAGCAGCCGCTACCCTGTCCACCGCTCGCGCACTCCTTCAGGATGCTGCAAACGCTGATCCCAGCCTGAAGGCTCTCAGCGCCGAGCTTGAGACCCTTTCCGCGTCCGTTGAGTCGCTTGCTGCGCGGATCAGTGCCGAAGCCCAAGCTGAGGCAGACCGGATCGAGGTGCATGCGGCTGAAGTTGCCGATCTCCGGACAAAGGCTACTCGTCGTATGTTCGCGCTTCATAAGGAAATCGACCGCGCTAAAGCCATTCTCAAATCCAAAATCGACCACGACGAGCGCCGGAAGGCGGAACTTAGCAAGGCCGGGCTGTCCGCCAAGGAAATCGCCAGGGCGTTCACGCCGATGAGTTCGTCCGAAGTCGAGCTTGCTCATGCCCAAATAGCGGCGATGGAAAAGGAGCGCGATGCCTGCGACCGCTTTGTCCACGATGGCCCGCGGTTCGACCCGTCGCTGCTCGCCGGCACGAGCTTGTTCCCCGCTGCCTCGGCAGAGGCCGCTTAACGCCCAGCGCCAAGGACGGCGCCCTAACCAACTCACTGAGGCTATCCCATGCCCCCACCCAGCCTAACCCCTACCCTGTCCTCGAAGTGGGATGGCCTATCCCCTTACCTGATCGCTGAGTTCTATCAAGTCGACCGGGACGGCAAGCGGGTCGATCCGAATGTGTCGGTCCAGGCCCCATTGACCAACGACGCGAGTCTCGACGTCACGCTTTCATGGCAATCGGCTTTCGAAAACAGCGGCCCCGAGACTAAGGCTCCGACCCTGGCCGCAGCGATTCAGTCCGGGGCATTTCAGCAACTCGCTAATGACGCTGCGGGACTGGCTGCCAAGGCCGCCGCAGCGTTCGGCGTTGATACCGACAGCTGGCAACAAAAATCGGCTGAATTTCAGCAGCAGCTTGAAGGGCGGACCGGCATCACCAAATTGAATAGCATTCAAGTTTTCACCGGGATGCCGCCGGTCAAGCTCCAGGTGACGGCGCTCTTTCGCGCCTGGCGCGATCCCGTGTCCGAAGTGGAAGCGCCGATCGATCAACTGATGCAGTGGGCCTTGCCCCAGGAACTCGCCGCCGATAGCACGATTCTGACGCGAGCCGCCGGGAAAATCGCCGGCAGCGGCATGAGCGCCACCGATGTCGCGTTACCATCCAAGGCCCCGACTCTGATCGCACTACGGTATAAAAATCGTTTGTACAGCCCCCTGGTGATTGAATCCATTGGGCTCCCGATCGGCTCCCCGGTGACGGCCAGCGGGCGCTACGTCGAAATGGCGATTCCCCTGACCCTAGCGACCTTGACCGCCCTTGACCGCAACGATTGGACAGCCATGCGGATTTAACCGAAGCAGAAATTCCTGCTTCCACCAATGAGAGACCACGATGCAAACCGAAGCTCAACCGACCAAGCCCGCAGCCATTTCACCCGAAGATCAAAACGTACTCGAATCGGCATACCAGACGGTCATGGCACTGTTCACCGCCGTCAACGCAGCCAACAAAATTTACGGTGAGATCGGCGCTGCGATCCTGGCCGATAAATTGGACCCGAATGCGGCAGCCGGCGCACTCAAACAGATCCGGCAGGATGCAATTCAGGCGCTACAACGGATCGAGGCTGGCGTACTGATTCCTCATGCGAAAGGACGGGCACACTGATGGACGCTGCCTACCTGCTTAAAGAGGCTATTCACATACCCGTATCGCCCCCGCAAGGCAAGCTTGGGCCGGCCGGGTATGCCGCTCTCGATATCGCGCTCAAGACCGTGGCATCGATTCATGTATGGGCACGGCTGCGACTCGCCCCGGGCGAAACGGCCGCCGATCGGCTCAGGGCGCTTTTGGTAGGCATTGCCGACCAGAACCAAGACGGCGAGCTGGACGCCAATGAACAGGGCGTTCTCGCTATCGCCCGGAGCACGGCATGGCTCTATTTGGAGAGCAAGAGCGTAGTTCCGGACGACCTTGACGATATCCTGAACAGATGGGACGCCGACCGCGCCGATGCTGTGCGCTCGTTCCTCCCGCATGTCATTCCAGCCGGGAAGCTGGCTGTGCTCGATATCGATCGGTTCGTTTTTGGGCTCGATCCCGAAGCGGTGCTCGATACCAAGAGGATCGTCGGCAAGGTTCCGCCCGTTCGGATCACAGCAGGACAGAAAGCAGCGATCCTGGAGGCGCGTAGGCTTGCGACTGCCGTGGTCAATCGGCGAGCGCTGGAGGTCAAGGCATGGCGCGATCGGCAGCGGGCAAGGATGGCAAGCAGGTGATTTTCTCAACTCTGCGAATTTGCAGAGATTCCTCATATCTGAGGAATGCTTAACTCGGAAAACCGCTCCATTTCGCCATCTGGCGCGCCCTGAAGATAGCCCCAGCCGTGACGGGCTATCCATTCAGAGTACAGAACAAGCTCGTTTTGTCCGGAGGGGAATGCTCTGACCCCAACCGTCACCCGGACAAGGCGGGCTTGTTGTGTTTTGGAGCGATCCAAATGAGCAAGAACAACGTCATTTCCCTCAAATATGAGGGAATTTCGATCGGCTTCACGGAGGCCGGCTGGTTCAATGCCACGACCGCGGCAGAGAAGTTCGGCAAGAATCCGCACGACTGGTTGAGACTCCCATCAACCCAAGAGTATCTGACCGCGCTTGAACGTAGATACGGGAAAATCCCGTATGTAAAAACCAGCAAAGCAAGGGCGGACCGTGGCGGTGGAACCTGGTTGCACCCGAAACTCGCCGTCCGTTTTGCTCAGTGGCTCGATATCGATTTTGCCATCTGGTGCGACGAAACGATCGATTCCCTGATCCGCGGCACTCACCAGCACTACGACTGGCGCCGGGAGCGGAGCATTGCTGCGGCGAGTTACAAGGTTGTCGGCGAGATCCTAAAGGCATCCCGCGAGGCCGAAGGGAAATCGGTAGACCGCTACATATTCATCAACGAAGCGCGGATGATCAATTCGTTCATCTCAGGGAAGTTCGAGGCACTGAACCGGGAAGCGCTGAGCGCCGATGAATTGGACCTACTCGGACGTATCGAAGTGGCGGACGCAGCTCTGATCGGCCAGGGGCTCGATTACAAGGCGCGCAAGAAGCGGCTGGAGAAGGTCGCCGAGGACTGGCGCGCATCGCATCGCAACCTGAAAGCCGCCTAAACATCCATTTCCAACTACCGCCCGGTCTGTTCATGGTGTCCAGACCGGGCTTTTTGCCCTGAGCCCGGAGAGCCGCATACAGCCGATTCCCGCACCCCACCCGCTACCATCGCCCCGCCTTGTCCGTTTACGTGCGTTTCTGGCGACCTGCTGATGCCACGAGAAACTACCGTAATTCTGGTAGTTTCGTTGGGTTTTACCATGCCCCCACCCCGAATGGCTCTATTTATTTGCCTTATAAATCATAGTCTTCACAAATTTCGTGCGGACTCGCAGTGCTCTCCCAACGTGGCTTGTTTTTTTATTAAAAGCGTTGCTCACAGATGGGAATGAATGCTCTGGCTTTGCGACATCAATCAAACAAGGAAAGCCAGATACTTTTACGGCTGTGTGGCCAAATGTTTGAATCCAAGTAGCGCCTCAGGGTCGAGGGTAGTGAACTCCCATCGAGGCAATCTTCGTGAATTAGTTTGATACTTATTGAGTAGCGGCTCAAGGTCCTTTGGAGTACCAATGGCAAGTAAGATCTTGGTTCTATCGAAGTAAGCTTTTGAAATAGATCTAGCGAAGATTTCGAAAGGGCTATTGAAGTGCCCGAGATATAACAGCGTTTCAGGCCACCAACGATTCCAGGAATCCTTTGCTGTGATTTCCGCACGCATGAAGGCAACGAAATCCGCTTGCATTAGATACCGGAAGTCAATTCCTGTTCCGTTACACCGTTCCTTTAACAGATCGGCTCGAATAGAAAGCCGTCTGAGACCTAACCGTTGATTGCGACACTCTAGAGATCTCATGTCCTCGCGAAACACCACAAAGCTAACCATCACATCTCGGCCATACTCGGAGTTTCCTGGCAAATAGTACTGCTGTTCAAGAAGATAATTCGCTTGATCTAGTCGATCATGTTTCAAAAATACAGCCAACGCATACAGGAATAACTCGTGCACTACATACTTGAAGTTATCGAAGTCCCAATCCCTATACTGTGAAATGTGAGCAGGCCTATTCATGTACGGTATTAAGCTCTCGAACAGGCGATGAATTTGCCGTATGAATTCCTCAGCTGGCGAGTATTGCGCAATTGTAGTGAAAAGCTGAATGGCTTCATTGCGATATGGAAGGAACTCTTCGATATTCTTGACTACCGCATCATCAAATTCTCCCTCGGGTTTTAATAACCTAAAACGTTCAAGATTTGATGCAAAAGTGTTGCAGTATTCGCCGAAAACACCTGAGGCGTACGCCTTGTGGTTCTTTATGGCATCGATGCTCCTTTTGAAAAGTGCAGACGTGCCAAGAGAGGTATGTGGAACTTCAGATAGGAAAGATGGCTTGCTTCCAAGGTCGGGCTTAACATAGAGAGGTTTGTCAAATATCCATCGAAGTAGCTGCTCGAAATTATCGGCATATCGATCAGCTTCGCTGAGATCGATAAAAATACGTGATTTGTAGTAGGTTGGAAGAAACGGCTTCCCGTTTTCGTCCTTCTCGACCACAACTGCGACAAACTTCTCTTGTGCTTGGTTATCATAGACCTCTTTTGAGATGATCTGAGTCTCGGTTCCTACGCCGCCTGCACGGCCATCAGCCTTCGCTGCATATATTTCATCGCAGATGATAGCGACCTTCTTTATCTTCGGGTTTGTAACCATCTGCTCCATGAAAGCGACCGCATCATGCCCCTCTTTAAGATCCCACTTATCTAAGATCACATCAACGCCGGACTCACGTAACTCCGTTGCGAATTCTAAAACCCGTTGTTCGTGCTCGGGGTTTGACCAGCTATAAGAAACGAAGAGCTGAGGGGCGGACATCCGGTGATTACTCCTTGGAAGAAACTTTAAATTAGACGCCGTGAGGTGTTTAACAGATTAAGAGTGGGGGGGGTTGGGGTATGTCACTGAAGCGTAAACAAGGCTGTCTGAGAATACGCTGCTTAGATCGATTAGCACGTCAGGCATGATTAAAACATGCCTTCTTGTTCCCAATTTTATTTATTATTGAAGAGTGTTCAGTTTATCTCAAATGGAGATACCGGTTTGTTATCTACCGAATCTGGTCTACGCTTCAATTAACCGCGCTGTTGTCTTAGCAAGCGCTTGCGCCCGATCCTACGGCAGCACGGCAGACACCCGGCTTGCACCCCGCAGCCGGGTCTTTTGTTAACTAACTCGGTAGTCGTGAAAAAGCCCACGCGGGGCGGGCTTGGTGCGTCAAAGTCGCGGCTAAGGATTTGCTACTGATCCTTTCATTGCTTTGGATCGCGATTTTTTTGGTTTTTCAACTGACTTAAAGTTGATATCCAATAGCGGCATACTAGTTACTGGCAAGGACATTCTACACATCGTGCTTTGGCAATACTCCCTCCAATAAGGCCATATGTGAGCGAGAGCATTAGTGTTCGCCCATTTAGTTAGATCCTCTCTTGATGGGAGATCCGAAGAAGTCAGGGTATAGCTAATCACAAAATCCGCAATGATTTGAGCAGCTAAGAATTCTCCGAGCGACTCTTCCTCATTTGGTGCCTGACCGTCGCTCTTAGGACGGATATAGCGAAATTCCATTCGCATAAAAAAATCATAGGTGTTTAATGCTTTGTCCTCTTGGTCGCTAAGCGTCTGAGATCGTCCTTCTCCCAAAGGCTTTGCGCGAAACTGACCTAGCAGTGGTTGATTTGGGATGGTTGGGTCAAAGCCGTTTGCAAGCTCTACTTTGCTTGCTTGTAAATAGATAGAGCGTAATGCAAACGGTGATGTTATGGAGGGTGTTTCGCTCATTTCAGCGTAAGACTACATACAGCTTGCGTGGATTGCGCGCGAGACACCTGAAACGGCATGGATCTCCAGTTATCAGCGTCGAAAAGATCGGTGCTGCGGAAACTGATCATAATTGTCATCGCTGGATTTTGTGGCTCTATACTCGTTGCTTCTACGGTCTTCCATTCCCCGTTAAAATCACTGACCAACTGACATTCATTGAATCTGGACAGATCCTGCTCACGTGAAGGCACTTGTAGCTTTTCGCGTCTGAGATTGACGACGTCTAGAATGCCTTTGCTAAAGGTGTCAAAAGACATCTTCACGGTTATGTCAAAAGCCTTGGCGAGTTTACGCAGTGTACTCATTGTCCACGCGGAGTAATCCCCTGATTCCAGAGTTGATATGCGCTCCTGCTTCATTCCTGAGTATTGAGCAAGCTCCTCCTGTGACCATCCTCGCTGTTCACGAAGTGCTTTGATCTGGGCAGAAATTGTCATATCGTAGAACTGATCCATGTAGGCATGAGCATAATCCTTGTCTACGAATTCACTGCAAAGTGTTTTACCGAACTCGTTCATGCTTGCATCTCCTATTTGTTGGGTCTCTGTTTATTTCTAATTTTCTTTCATCAGCGATCTGATCTGCCTTGGATGGATCAAATTCGCCACCTCGCTCAAAGGCCCCAATAAGCAAGGTATATTCCCCAAAAATATCAATTGGTCCACGGCAAAGCATGGGACGCAACTGAACTTTACCATGGACTCGCAGCTTAAGAACTCCAGGCGTTGGTGTATTTGCCAAAGTATCTGGAAGCAAGTCGTCTCCATGGAGTGCCAGAAGATCCAGCTTTGCATTCAACTTCGCCAGCTCTTTTTTCTGTAACTCTTTCGTCCATGATTTGATCTCGTTCTTGCCGTGACAGTTTACAAAGTCAAATAAGCGGAAGCGCATTTTATAAGAATTTTGTTATAACCCAAAGATAGCATAACTCTGCTCACGTTTTTGTAACGTTTTGATATAAGAAAAGCCGCGAGCATGCGCCGCGCTGGTCTGCATAAAATCAGCCTTGCTCGGCACTTCATCCCAATCCCAGCCGACTTAGCCAGCACTGTTTCAGTAGACTTGGGTCTCGACCCAAGAATTGATCTGTCTACAATAGCGCTTACCGCCTCAAGCGTGAGGGCACAGCAGGAATGATACAAGCGCCCCAATGAGCGTTGTTATTCGTTTTTTCACCACCCCTCCCATGGAAAGACGCGATTTTAAAACCAGTGAGCCCAAGCGCAAAGAACTGGTTTTTATTGTCTCTTGACTCCCCCGAACCGTCCGGCGTATGCTGGACGCACTACTAAACGTGAAGCGGACCCCGCACCCGTAAGCCTTGCGGTTTTTTTGCGCCTATGGAAAGGCAAGCACTGATTTATGGTGTGGTCGATACGGTGAAATAAGCCGGGCAACCGGACGAATAAGCCGAGCCGCCTTCACGCGGTAGTTGAGGCCGCACCACCCTCATGCGCGTGGTGTTTTTCAACTTGGGGAATCACCATGTCAAACCAAGAAGCCACTCGCAAGGCGAGTATTGCAAGCAACGCTCAAGCTACCCTACGTCACCCCGAAAACGTAGACGCTCACCAAGCTGTGCCGGGAGTCCAGGTTAAACCCAGAAAAAAAAGCAAATGGTCGATGGATCGCATGCACATGCACTGGCACGGAGCATCGACCCGACTCGAGCTGATTGCTCTGAAGCGCACTGGGCGGCTGCCCCTACCAGAGCGTCCTATTAGATCCCGCGACGACCTCTCATTTACCAGGCGCGACGATATGGGGCGTTTAATAGTCTGGTTTGTCGAGCCTGACGAACGGCCGAGGTATTGGGAGAACGGCGTGGCCATAGGTCGGGCGTGGTTTGAAGAGGTCATGCAACTCGCAAAGCATGACGCGAGCGAGGCGGTCATTGCGATGCGATTAGCTTACATAGGCATGGCTCAGAATGGACAGGGAATCGAAGATGGCTTTATGGCGGCCATGGCCGAGGCTGCTGTTGCGGGTATTGCACCCCAAAGGCCGGCCGAACCTACCACGAACAAAACTTAAACGGGGGATTAACTGTGACGGATTCCAACAATACTAAGCCCGGGTCTGATGATTTCGAGCCGCAAATGACTCCAGATGACGCGGCTCATTACGAAACCCTGGTCGATGAATGGGCGGAGACTCGGCGCATCGCTGGCTTAGTCATGGCCAGCAGCAAAACGGGCCTTGTGACGTATTTCAAGGAGGTCGGGACCGCAGATATTGCCGATGCAATTGGAGGCATCGGAGCGTACCTGGAGTGGCGCGCCATCGAAACCGAAATGCTTGAAACCGCCAAATTGCGGCTTGAGGTTGTTCTCCAGCAGCTCCAGGCGGATGGCATTCCAGGACTGGTCAATTCGGAAGAAGCTGGATTCCTTAACTGAGCACGTAAGAAATCGGGCCGGCTGGTGATGGCGTCACCGTGCCGGCCCTGACCACAACCCACTACATACACTGTGAAATCATGGCTACACAAAACAATAACATTTCTGTGGAAGGCGATCCGATAGAGGAGGCAAAAGGGCTGCTTGACCTGCTGCGGTCCGCCATCGAGGACGCTCCCACGTGGACCCGCGCAACGGTTTATGGAGCTAACACGCTCATCCGCGAGATCGAAGGCCGCCTTGACCGGGCTTCCGGTCTGATGCCCAACAGGGAGGTTTAACCATGGCTACTACGCATCCTATCCAACATCCAGCCGACGTGCCTAACGCTAAATTGGTCGACGCACTCAATGCGCTAGGGGTGAAAGACGCGGACACTCCGAGATGGCAAACCTGCCACAACCTGATGCGCGCCTTCATGATCGAGCGACATGCCGAAGATCTGCGCGAATCCGGCGAGACCCCGGAAGACGCCGCGGTAAATATGCTGCACAGCGTGATCGCAGAAATTAAGCGGGAGGAGGGTCGGTTATAGGGGCATCTGGCACAGACTTTACAGCCTCAACCTTCAACCCCACAGACCCGGCTCCGGCCGGGTTTGTTTTTGGCGCTGACCTTTTTGCAGTTTTTGCAGTAGGTCGGGTGAATGTTTTTTTCGAAAAAACGATATGCCTGACCCGTAACCCGCAAGCGCCTGTCCATTGGCTTTCGGGGCGAAGTCCTATATCATCACGCCCCATTCGGGCGCTGTCCCAGGGCGGGGCACTGGTGGGGCACTACGGGGCAAATCGTGGCAAAAATTGACAACAAATCACAGCCACTAGAGCGCTGTAAGTGATTGAATTGGTTTGCTGTATCTAGTTGCGAATTGTTGTGAATTTTTGTTTTCGTGGCTCTTAAAATCCCGCGCCCTAACACGGCGTGCCGGTTCGATTCCGGCCCGAGGCACCAATACTTGTACCCCTTAAACGGCTTATGCCGCATCTAAAATCGAACACAATACCGTCGACTTTACTGCAATGCACTGCGTAATCACCAGCTATGGTCAACACCCTTGAGCTGGCTTCACTCCAAAATTCCTGCCTTTTAACCATACCAACCTAACCTAAGATATATCGGTAGTTTTCTTGCCAGATGAACCGATTCTTGTCCCTTGGCAGAGTTTTCGGCCTAATGCTGATCGTTTTCAGCATAACTTACGCGTTACCTATCTTAACCTCGGTAATCTACAATGACGGCACGGCCTTATTATTTATCGAAGACATGCTGCTCACTCTTGGTGCGGGCACAATCTTGTGGATCACGACGAGGAACTTTCAGCGCGAATTAAAAGCGAAGGAAGGATTCTTGCTGGTGGTGCTCGCCTGGACGGGAATGGCTGCATTCTCGACGTTTCCCTTAATGTCCTACCTTAAGGACTTGTCCTTTACTGACGCTTACTTCGAAGCCATGTCCGGACTCTCCACCACCGGAGCAACTGTCCTGGCAGGATTGGACCAACTACCGCCAGCCATTAATTTGTGGCGACATGAACTCAATTGGTTAGGTGGCATGGGAATCATCGTATTGGCCGTGGCGATTCTCCCTGTTCTCGGCGTAGGTGGCCGTCAGCTGTTTATGGCCGAGACGCCGGGGCCCATGAAAGAAACCAAGCTGACACCTAGAATCACCGAGACGGCAAAAAATCTTTGGCTGGTTTATGCCGGAATAACGGCGGCATGTATTCTGGCCCTAAAGCAAGCCGGAATGAGCTGGTTCGACGCTGTTTGTCACGCGTTCTCCGCCATGGGGCTAGGGGGATTTTCGACACACGACGCCAATGTGGGCTATTTCAACTCACCGGCAATCGAAGCAGTACTCATTGTATTCATGCTTATTGCAGGCATGAACTTCGCAACCCACTTCTTAGTCCTCCGCAACAGAAGCCTTAATCCTTACAAACATGATATCGAGGCAGCGCCTTTTCTGATCCTAGTGGTAAGTAGTTGTTTGGGTATCTCCTTTTATCTTTGGCAGTCAGGGACTTATTCGGACTATTGGACCGCTCTTCGCCATGCCAGCTTTAATCTTGTATCTATCGCCACCGATTGCGGCTTTGTCAGCGTCGATTTTAATCAATGGCCCATTTTTGTTCCGCTGTTGATGCTTTTCTTAAGCTGTGTTTCCGCCTGCACTGGCTCGACCGGTGGAGGCATCAAAATGATGCGGACTTTGATACTGGTCAAACAGAGCCAGCTTCAGATGTTTCTTTTGACTCACCCTACTTCAGTCAACCCGCTCAAGCTCGGCAACATGGTCATTCGGGCGCCGATTGTCTTGTCAGTGCTCGGATTTATCTTTGTATATTTCATGAGCATTGTGGTCCTAACCTTACTGCTCGTGATCACCGGTCTTGACTTCTTATCGTCTTTCTCCGCCATTCTCGCCTGCATCAACAATGCTGGCCCTGGGCTGAACGAAGTAGGGCCTGCTACTAACTACAGCGCTTTAACCGATATTCAGACCTGGATTTGCAGCTTGGCAATGTTCCTAGGCCGCATCGAAGTGTTTACAGCGCTGATCTTGTTCACGCCAGCATACTGGCGGAAATAAACGGTTCAGCAAACAGAAGATTACTTGACGCGCTGATAATGGCCGATCAGCTCGGCCTGCGTCAGAATATGTCCCTGCATAGCTTTTTCAAGCTGAGCTTTGGTTGGCTTATGCAGATCGGGTAAAACGGTATCGAGCGCGTAAAGCTTATGGAAATAGCGATGCCGACCTATTGGAGGACATGGCCCACCGTAGCCCGTTCGTTTCCAATCGTTAGTTCCCTCGGCGGTTCCAGGGGGCAAAGCCCCCACCGCAATTCCCTCTGATAAACCGCTCGAAGTTGGCGGAATGTTGTAGAGCACCCAGTGGACCCATGTCATTTTAGGCGCCTTTGGGTCGGGCGCATCGGGATCATCCACGATGAGCACCAAGCTCTTGGCGCTGTCCGGCACACCGGACCAGGACAACGGTGGCGACAAGTCTTGACCATCACAAGTCAAACGCGCCGGTATGTCGCCGTTATGGACAAATGCTGACGATTCAATCCTCATAGACATACCCTTCTCTCCTTCGGATTCCCTTGGCATGACTGTATGACTAGAAATTAGCAGCGCTCCGCTGAGCAGTATTCGTGTCCAATGCTTACTGACATTCATACGCCTGGCCTCCTTGCCGATCAATGAGAATAAAAAATTCTATTCGCCCTGAAGACGGACAGCCAAGACGTCGCACTCGGCATGGTGAATTACGCTGGCGGCCGTGGAGCCGAGCAACAAGCCGATACCATGCCGTCCATGTGATCCGATAACGATCAAATCTACCTGCTGCTCCTTGGCGATACGGATAATTTCCGCTTTAGGACTTCCGATTTCAACCCGACGACGGTCTTGAGGTATAGCCAACCGGTCGGCAATCTCGGCCAAGCGTTTCTGTGCCGCATCCATCATCTGATCCGTTAGGTCGATATCAAATGGCACAATCGGGCCGTAAGATGAATCCATGATCGGCATATCTTCCACCACATGGATAATGTTTAATCGGGCCTCGTACTTTTTTGCCAGATCATGAGCACGTTGGATCACCTGTTCGCCATGCTCGGAAAAATCGACTGCCAATAAAATTTGACGGTACGCCATCGCGTGTCTCCTATTCTCTTTTGCGATCACATAGCCCGATCGAATAAAAACATCATAACCTGATAGCTTACGACTACGTACCCGAAAGCCAACCCAACCCCGAAAAAGAACGGAATGGCTAGAGCGTGCCGCAAGATATGACCAACCACGGCCAAGTGCCAGAGCATCAAGAGCGTCAGAAGAATATAAACCGGTTTAGCATCCGGCGTCACCAGCAACCAGGCCAGGAGCGGAACTGCGGCTGCGCTGATCAATGTGTCACACGCATATAAAGCAGTAGCCGTTTGCTGAAGGCGGGAAATCTTCTTGCCCAGATAGAGCACCATGTAAAGAAAGCCGAACAGCATTAAACCTTCGGCTACGGCTTCGATGATCGCTCCGGCCCAATTGCCCTCTAAGCCGAGCAGCACGAAACCCACGATCATGTAGGCGAGAACCGCAAGCCCCAGCAGCACGTTCGATGCCGGCGTATCCTGAGGCCCTTTTCTAAAGAAACAGATATCGAGAAACAGCTTTATCAGCGGCATGGTTATCCTTCGGCTGCAAATTCATACTCGCTCAAATTTCATCCGAGGCCGACTCCAACGCCTCGCTCGCCTCCAACCAGGCAAATTCTGCATCGGCCATCTGACGGTCGATTTCGGCCTTCTCAAGCAATAGTGCTTGTAGAGCCATCTTGGAATCGCTTTCGTACAACGCCGGATTCGACAATTGCTCTTCCAACCGCCTTTTTTCAGCGGTCAACTTCTCCAAGGCGGTCTCAGCGTGCTCCAGTACCTGCTGGAAGGGCCTCAATGCACGACGCCGCTCCGCTTCTAAGCGGCGCTGATCTTTACGGGAAAGTATCGCCTTGTTTTCGGCCGGAGCTTGAGATAGTGCGCGACGATTGCTCAACCATTGCCGGTAGTCGTCCAAATCACCGGCAAATTTCTCTGCCATCCCGTCGGCAACCAGCCAGAAATCGTCGGCAACTGTCCGGAGCAGATAGCGATCGTGGGAGACGATCACCATCGCCCCCTGATAATCCTGCAAGGCCAGGGTAAGCGCGTCACGCGCGTTCAGATCGAGATGGTTGGTAGGCTCGTCCAACAACAAGAGATTCGGCTTTTGATAGATCAAAAGAGCCAGCGCCAGCCGGGCACGTTCTCCACCGGAAAAAGGCGCAACCGGGTCCAGTGCTTGATCGCCGCAAAAACCAAAACCGGCTAGAAAATTGCGTAAATCCTTTTCTAATGCTTTGGGATCAAGTCGCTGCAAATGCTTGAGCGGGCTTTCGTCGATCCGCAGCTGTTCGAGCTGATGTTGTGCAAAATAACCGATTCGAAGGTCCTGTGCCTGTAAACGCTCTCCGGAGCATGGGCTTAAGACACCAGCCAATAATTTGATCAGGGTGGATTTGCCGGCGCCATTCGTGCCTAAAAGCCCGATTCGTTCGCCCGGATTCAGGGTCAGATCGACTCCGGTCAAGATCGCCTTCGAACCATACGCCACGCCGGCATCGTCCAGTTTTAACAAAGGCGAAGGCAATTTTTCCGGCAACAGAAAGGAAAATTTGAAAGGCGAATCGACATGCGCCGCGGCGATCAACTCCAGCTTGCTCAGCGCTTTGAGGCGGCTTTGCACCTGGCGGGCCTTAGTGGCCTTTGCGCGAAACCGATCCACGAACGACTGAATACGTGACACTTCACGTTGCTGCCTTTCATAGGCCGCTTGCTGCTGCCCCAGCAATTCCGCACGTCTCACTTCGAATGCCGAGTAATTTCCGGAATAAAGCGTAAGCGTTTGATTCTCGATATGAAGCACATGATCGACGATGTCGTCTAGAAAATCTCGATCATGGGAAATCAGAAGCAAAGTGCCGGTGTATCGGGACAGCCACTCCTGGAGCCAAATAACGGCATCCAGATCAAGGTGATTGGTCGGTTCATCGAGAAGAAGCATGTCCGAACGACACATGAGGGCTTGCGCAAGGTTGAGCCGCATTCGCCATCCGCCGGAAAACCGCTTTACCGCGCTGCTCTCATCGCTCGGCGAAAATCCGAGACCATACATCAGCTTCGCGGCGCGTGCCCTTGCCTCATAACCTCCTATTGCGTCAAGCTGGGAATGAAGCTGTGCCAGCTTTACGCCATCACTGCTCTCCTCCGCCTTCTGAAGCTCCGCCTGAATTCGGCGCAAGTCGTGGTCGCCGTCCATGACGTACTCCAAGGCAATCTGATCGTTTGCCGGGGTTTCCTGGGCTACATGGGCAATATCCAGCTTTGGCGGCATCGAAATTTCGCCTGCATCAACCTGAATTCCGCCCAATATCAGACGGAACAAGCTGGATTTACCGGCCCCATTCGCGCCAATAATGCCAATTTTTTCACCACTGTGGATGGTGAAGGAAGCATCTTTGAATAAGAGGCGCTGACCGCGCCTCAGCGCGACCGATTTGAAGTTAAGCATGCACATAGGGCGCCATGCTGGCGCCCGTCGATTGCTCGAAAGGAGGTGTACGTCTAAGCAGCCTGCTCGATGCGTCGGTCCGCTTCTTTGATGAACTCATGCAGATCCCCTTTTTTGACTGTAGCACGGGGAATTATCAGAGCCGTATCGACGCCTACAAAAAGAAAGGCGTATTTCTTGGTCGTTTCGACGCGAAGAACATCGCTCCATTTCACCCGAGACTCGCCTTTCTGATTGACCTCTACCAAGACATGCGGTTCGGCCCGCAAGGTATATGTGCCAAGGATGCAGGCTTTTTCCTCGTCCGAGTACATCTTCCGGAGCTGCCTGCGCAGACTTCCCTTGAAGTAGAGTGGAGTCAAGATCCCCCATAACGCAGCAATCACGCCCACATAAATCGCGGAAAGCGTATCTTGATAGTAAAACCATAGGAACAGCGCGATGAGCGCCATGATGCCGGGAAAGATCGCCTGGTGACGCCGCAAGGTTTTCTGCCAACTTGCGGAGTCCCGCAACTGATGTTCGTTAAAGGCAACCAGATCCTGTTCACGGACTTCGTATTCTATTTGAGTCATACGTCTATTGTGAAAATTGTCGAACGCCCTGCGCCGCCGACAAACCGGCAGCACGCCCCCTGACCGCCAAAGGGTGACTAGTATACGTAATTCTGTTTCAATTTACCCACTTCGGCGGGCTTGCCCTGATCCGAAGCGGGATTTAGTGCTGCACCACGGGGAACAACAATGAAAGGCAATGTCGATGTTATCGCACGCTTAAACCATTTGCTGACGGGCGAGCTGACTGCCATCGATCAGTACTTAGTTCATTCTCGAATGTATAAAGATTGGGGATTTAATCGGCTTTACGAACGCATTCATCATGAGCTGCAAGAAGAGCAATCTCATGCCGACCTCT
>Ga0196972_1000567_pt1 | contig 16887 bp, 12 predicted proteins | sample S1v_2013CmetaG_FD_148618 | JGI IMG/M metagenome (GOLD analysis project Ga0196972, IMG submission 148618) | Soil microbial communities from Anza Borrego desert, Southern California, United States - S1+v_20-13C | ecosystem: Environmental > Terrestrial > Soil > Desert | place: USA: California...
AAGAACGAATTGAAAAACAGCAAGATATCCCATGCATATCTGTTATGTGGTACAAGGGGTACCGGAAAGACCAGTACAGCCAGATTATTGGCAAAAGCAGCAAATTGCAGCGCTCCTGTAGATTATAACCCTTGTGACAGCTGTGACAGCTGTGTAAGCATCAATGAAGGCAGCTCCATTGATGTTATTGAAATAGATGCAGCCTCCAATAGAGGTATAGACGATATTAGAAACCTCCGTGAAGCAATCAAATTTACCCCTACCCTTGGAAAGTACAAAGTATATATCATAGACGAAGTTCATATGCTAACCAATGAAGCTTTTAACGCACTGCTGAAAACCTTGGAGGAACCCCCATCCTATGTAATGTTTATTCTGGCAACAACGGAGCCGCACAAGCTGCCGGCAACGATTCTATCTAGATGCCAGCGCTTTGATTTTAAGAGAATCAGTATACAGAACATCATGCTGCATTTAAAGGATATTTGCGGTCATGAGGGGATGTCCGCAGAGGAGGCAGCCTTAAGAATCATTGCCCGTAATGCTGACGGCGCAATGCGTGATGCCCTGAGTATATTGGATCAATGCGCGGTATATGGCGGAAAGAGTATTTCGGAGAATACTGTGCTGGAGGTGCTTGGCATATCAGGGGACCAGCATTTGATGGAAATAGGAGAGGCAATATTAAAGGGCGATGCGGCCAAGTCGATATTGATCATTGATGAATTGTCTGCTGGAGGCAAAGATATCAATCAATTTATAAAGGATCTGACAGCTCATTATCGCAACCTGCTTATGACTAAAATATTGGATAAGCCGGAGGATGTCATAGATATGTCATCTGAGGGCATACAAGCTTTAAAAAACAGTGCTTCTCATTTCGATAGAGAAAATATAGTTAGGTGCATCAAGCATTTATCAGAGCTGGAGAATGAGGCGAAATGGTATTCAAATCCTAGAATATTGCTTGAGGTCACTATAGTTCGGATGTGTAAGGCGGCCGGGGACAACAGTGTGGAGGGTCTGTTAGCCAGACTATCCAAGCTGGAGAAAATGATTTCGGAGGGCGGAGCTGCAGTTGCAGCTACTGCACTGAGTGCACAAACTGCAGCGAAGCAGGCAAAGCCTGAAACAAAGGCTGTTCCTGAAAAAGCAGTTAAAAAGCCTGCTGCTGCGGCAGGAAATGTACCTGAGGAGATATTGGGCAAATGGAACGGGTTTAAGCAATTCCTAAAGGAAAGGCGAAAAATCAAGCTGATGACCTTTGTCCATACAGCAAAGCCTATAAGGCTGGAGAACAACCAACTGCTGCTGTCCTTTGAGAAGGAGGATAGATACAGCAAAGAAGCCTTGGATATGCCGGAAATCCGTAAGGATATCGAGAAGGAGGCCTTGGAGTATTTTGGCACGGATATTAAGATTAAGGGAATGATGGCCAATGAGGAAGCAGCCGCGGAAGATACCGGCATTGATATCGTAAAGGCAGCTATACAGCTGGCAGGGCAAGACAACGTTGAAGTGGTAAGCGAAGAATAGTATAATATATAAGTAATGAAAAAATCAGGAGGTATATAACATGGCAAAAGGCGGATTCCCAGGCGGTATGGGAAATATGAATAATATGATTAAGCAAGCTCAGAAAATGCAGAAGGATATGATGAAGGTGCAGGAAGAGCTGGAGCAAAGACAAATAGAAACAAGTGCAGGCGGCGGGGCAATAACTGTTGTTGTAACCGGTAAGAAGGAGCTTGTTTCAATCAACATAAAACCGGAAGTTGTAGATCCTGATGATGTTGAGATGTTGGAGGATCTAATATTAGCAGCTGTAAACGAAGCGATCAGAAAAGCTGAAGAAATGGTAAACAGCGAAATGAGCAAGCTTACAGGAGGTTTCGGGCTGCCTGGAGGATTGTTTTAATGAGTCTTTATGCAGCGCCTATAGCCAAGCTGATTGAAGAGCTTTCCAAGCTGCCCGGTGTAGGGAGCAAGACTGCTCAAAGACTGGCTTTTTATCTGCTGGATATGCCCTACAATGAGGTAGAGCAGCTGGCTGGCGCCATCGTAAGCGCCAAAAGGAACATCAAATATTGCAATGTGTGCTGCAATATAACGGATACTGAAACCTGCAATATTTGTTCTAACCCCAAAAGGGACGGCAGCACCATCTGTATCGTAGAAGATGCCAAGGATGTTGTCGCTATGGAGAAGACCAAGGAGTTCAAAGGCTTGTATCATGTGCTGCACGGTGCGATTTCCCCTATGGAGGGAATTGGACCGGAGGATATACGCATCAAGGAGCTGCTTTTGAGACTGGGGGAACATGATATAAAAGAGCTTATACTGGCAACCAATCCGAATATAGAAGGAGAAGCAACAGCCATGTATATTTCCAGGCTGGTGAAGCCCCTTGGAGTTAAAGCTACAAGAATCGCTCATGGAATCCCTGTTGGCGGAGATTTGGAATATGCTGACGAGGTAACCTTGATGAAAGCCTTGGAAGGCAGAAGAGAAATTTAGAATAAAAGCACCCCTTTGTATAGATTTGCTAATAATTGGCTAAATTATTAATAAAATATACGGGGGTGTTTTTTAATGTCTACAAATCTTATCACCAAAAAGAACAAGAATAACAACAGCATATTAAGCAATATAATGAACAGTCTGAACCTTGGCATAAGGGATGCCCAGGAGGAGGCCTTGGATGAGTTCTTCATGTCGCTGCACAAGGCGCATCAGGAAATGTACGATGCAGAGAACTTTTTCGATAATGTGACAGATCCAGAGCTGGTTGAGCATGCCATCTACAAGATGGAGGCGGCAAAGAGCAAATATGCCTACCTATTGAAGCAAGCTAAAGAAAACAACATCCGGATTGAATTTTAAGGTTGTCTTAATAATTAGTAATAATTTCATGGAATAGCTAATATATATTAACAAGCTATGGGTTTAGGGGGAGATATTATGCCGCAAATTGACTTGTTGTCTATACTAGCTATTTTTTTGGCCATTGGTGCAGTCTACGTTCTGGGAATGCTGCTGGTGCTGCCAATAAAACTGGTTGTTCGATTGGTAATCAATGGAATAGTCGGTGCTCTTGCGCTGATTGTTTTTAATTTATTTGGAAGCTATATCGGCATTACTATTGGAGTAAATCCGATTACTGCCTTGATAGCAGGGTTTTTGGGCATCCCTGGAGTGCTGCTGATGATATTTGTAAAAATATTTCTATAAAATATTTCATAGTAAATTGAACAATCTCTGGTGTATAATGTATACAATATCAGGTTTTTGAAGGCCTGGGGTAGATTTATACTGCTGGAAGGTTGTTTTTTTGTTGTGTACACTAAATTGACAAGAAGCGCAATGTTTACTATACTTAAAGTTGTTAAACTTTTAATTTATTATAGGGGGTCTACATATGGCGAAGAAAATGAAGACGATGGACGGAAACCAAGCGGCTTCTTATGTATCCTATGCGTTTACGGACGTTGCCGCTATTTATCCGATCACACCGTCATCAAACATGGCTGAAAATGTTGACGAATGGGCTGCTCATGGGCAGAAGAATATTTTTGGTCAAACAGTTAAAGTAGTTGAAATGCAGTCAGAAGCGGGTGCTGCAGGTGCAGTTCACGGTTCACTAGCTACAGGTGCTTTGACTACTACTTTTACAGCATCACAAGGCTTACTTCTTATGATACCTAACATGTACAAAATCGCTGGTGAGCTTTTGCCTGGTGTATTCCATGTTTCAGCTCGTGCGGTTGCTGGTCATGCACTATCCATCTTCGGAGATCACTCCGACGTTATGTCTGCTAGACAAACAGGTTTTGCTTTATTGGCATCTGGTTCAGTGCAAGAGGTTATGGATTTAGGCGGTATCGCTCACTTGGCTGCAATCAAGTCAAGAGTTCCATTCCTACACTTCTTTGATGGTTTCAGAACATCTCATGAAGTACAAAAGATTGAAACAATTGAGTATGCTGATTTTGAAAGACTTCTTGACAAGGAAGCGCTCCAAAGATTTAGAGACAATTCACTAAATCCAGAGCATCCAGTTACAAGAGGTACTGCACAAAATCCGGATATCTTCTTCCAAGCGAAAGAAGCTTCCAATAACTTCTACAATGCTGTACCAGATATAGTTGCAAACTATATGACTGAGATCAGCAAGCTTACAGGCAGAGAGTACAAGCCATTTAACTACTATGGTGCACCAGATGCAGAGCATATCATCGTTGCTATGGGTTCAGTAACTGAATCCTTGGAAGAAACAATTGATTATATGAACGCTAGAGGCGCTAAGGTAGGTGTAATAAAGGTTCATCTATACAGACCATTCTCAGCAAAGTACTTCTTTGACGTATTGCCAAAGACAGTAAAGAAAATTGCTGTACTTGACAGATGCAAAGAGCCGGGAGCACTAGGCGAACCATTATACCTAGATGTAAGATCCATGTTCTACGGAATGGAAAACGCGCCAGTGATCATTGGTGGACGTTATGGTTTAGGTTCAAAGGATACGACTCCTTCACAATTGAAGGCTGTTTACGAAAACCTAATGTCAAGCAATCCAAAGAACGGCTTCACAGTTGGTATCGTAGACGACGTAACACACCTTTCACTAGAAGTGAAGGAAGAGATAAATGCTGCTCCAGAAGGAACAATCAGATGTAAGTTCTGGGGACTTGGTTCAGACGGTACAGTAGGTGCAAATAAGAGTGCGATAAAGATCATCGGTGATGAAACAGATCTATATGCACAAGGCTATTTCTCCTATGATTCCAAGAAATCCGGCGGTGTAACAATTTCTCACTTAAGATTTGGTAAGAAGCCAATCAAGTCAACTTACCTAATCAACGAGGCTGATTTTGTTGCTTGCCACAACCAAGCTTATGTATATCAGTATGACTTGGTAAAAGGCTTAAAGAAGGGCGGAACTTTCGTTCTTAACTGCCAATGGACACCAGAGGAGCTGGATGCACATCTTCCAGCTAACCTAAAGAAATACATTGCCGACAACAACATCGAATTCTACATCATCAATGCAACTGACAAGGCTGTAGAAATCGGTTTGGGCAACAGAATAAATATGATCATGCAATCAGCTTTCTTCAAGCTGGCTAACGTTATTCCTGTAGAGGATGCTGTTAAGTACCTGAAGGATGCTGTTGTTGAAAACTATGGCACTAAGGGTCAGAAGATTTTGGATATGAACTTCAAGTCTGTTGATTTAGGTATAGATGCATTAGTTAAGATCAATGTACCAGCTGCTTGGGGAAGTGTAAAGGAAGAAGCTGCTGCTGCAGTTGAAGCTCCAGAGTTCATAAAGAATGTATTGATTCCTATGAACAGACAAGAGGGCGATGCACTTCCAGTTAGCACATTTGTTGGTAGAGAAGATGGTACATTCCCAATGGGAACATCTGCATATGAAAAGCGTGGTATAGCTGTTCACGTGCCAGAGTGGCAAATTGATAAGTGTATCCAATGTAACCAATGTGCTTTTGTATGTCCTCATGCTGCTATCAGACCAATCCTTGTGTCTGAAGAAGAAACAGCTAAGGCGCCAAAGACATTTGCTACAAAGAAGGCTATGGGTAAGGGCTTGGAGAACTTGGGCTACAGAATCCAAGTAAGTCCAATGGATTGCACAGGCTGCGGAAACTGCGCAGACATCTGCCCATCTAAGGAAAAAGCATTACTGATGAAACCAGTTGCTAGCCAAACAGAAGTTGAAATTCCAAACTGGAATTATGCAATGACTGTACCTGTAAAAGATAACCTAATGTCCAAGGAAACTATAAAGGGAAGCCAGTTTGCACAACCGCTTCTTGAGTTCTCAGGCGCATGCTTAGGCTGCGGTGAAACTCCATACGCAAAAGTAATTACTCAACTTTATGGCGATAGAATGATCATTGCCAACGCTACTGGATGCTCATCCATTTGGGGAGCTTCAGCACCAGCAACACCATATTGCAAGAATCAAGAAGGCAAGGGTCCAGCTTGGGCGAATTCCTTGTTCGAAGATAATGCCGAGTATGGTTATGGTATGGCAGTTGGTATAAGACAAATAAGAGATAGATTGGCAGACATCATGAATGAAGCTCTTGAGCTTGATATTCCTGCAGAGTACAAGGCAGCATTCAAGGCTTGGTTAGACGGCAAGGAAGATGCTGATGCAAGCAAGGCTGCAACAGCACAAATCATGGGTCTTATCGATGGCAGCACTTGCAGCGGTTGCGGCTGTGGCTGCGCTATCACTGATGAAAGAGCTAAGGCTATCATCCAAGAAATCAAGGATAAGAAGGATTATCTGATAAAGAAATCCGTTTGGATCGTTGGTGGAGACGGCTGGGCTTATGATATCGGTTACGGCGGCTTAGACCACGTACTTGCTTCCGGTGAGAACGTAAACGTACTTGTATTTGATACAGAGGTTTACTCAAACACTGGCGGACAATCTTCAAAGTCAACTCCAACTGGAGCAGTTGCGAAGTTCGCAGCTTCCGGTAAGAAGATGAAGAAGAAGGACCTTGGCATGATTGCAGCGACTTATGGCTATGTATATGTAGCACAAGTTGCTATGGGCGCAGACAAGAACCAATTCATGAAAGCGCTGATCGAAGCTGAGAAGTATGATGGACCATCCCTAATCATTGCTTACGCTCCATGTATTGCACATGGTATCAAGGAAGGTATGGGAAGAACGCAAGCAAATGCTGATCAGGCTGTTAAGGCTGGTTACTGGCATATGTGGAGATACAACCCAGAGCTTAAGGAGCAAGGCAAGAATCCGTTCGTTCTTGACTCCAAGGAGCCAACAACAAGCTTCAGAGACTTCTTGATGGGTCAGGTGAGATACACTTCACTGATGCATGAATTCCCAGCAGAAGCAGATCAGTTATTTGTAAAGGCTGAGAAGGAAGCTAAGGAAAGATACCAAACTTACGTAAGATTAGCTAGAGACTAATATATAAAAACCGTACCCACATGGGTACGGTTTTTTTCATGCAGATATTGCGTAAATACAGATTTTGGTATAGAATGTTTTTTAGAGGGCCTGTAGCGCAGCTGGGAGCGCACTTGAATGGCATTCAAGGGGTCGAGGGTTCAAGTCCCTTCAGGTCCACCATAGGTATTTAACACCCATCAGAATGATGGGTGTTTTATTTTATCTTGAATTATTGGAAATTGAGGGGAATCTCCGAACGCACATGGTTGAAGTTCCAGAGGCAATCCATCAGGCGGGCGGAATAAGGATCTTTGATAATTGATCAAGCCCTTGGGGTTTACTACAGACGTAGCCATTATAAAGAGCGATTTTTAAACGTCAAGTAAATCAATTAACCGTATGGAGTGACATAGGGTTATATTTGTGCAAAAAAATACGAGATATATATTTTCGACACAAAATATGGTAAAGTAACATTAGACGACATAAATATCATTTTGTTAGGAGAATGCTATGAGTTTAAGACAAAAAACATTTTACATAGTAAGTCTAATATTTGCATGTTTGATTTTGATATTATACCTTGGGGCTCAGCTTTTTGTCGGCAGAAGTTTTTTGCAGTTGGAGAACCAATATACTGAGAAGGCGGTCACGCAATCGGCTAATGCGCTTAGAGACAGCATTGACGGATTGAATACCAAGCTGAGTGACTGGTCGAACTGGGATGATACCTATGAGTTTATAGAAGATAGGAATCAAGACTATGTAGAGTCCAATCTAGGGGATTCTACCTATGAACAGTTAAATATCAATGCCATTGCTTTTATAAATGTATCTGGAGAGTTGGTTTATGGCAAGGAGTTTAACCTGATTGACAACAGCGCTTATGAACTGACGGATGATTTTAAAAATATAGTATTGAATGATAAGTTTTTAACGGGATTTAGCAAATCTGATTTTGCAAGACAAGGCATAATAATGACATCCAAAGGCCCTGCTATGATTGCTGCTCAACCTATTCTGCACAGTGATGGAACTGGTGCAAGCAGAGGCGTGATTGTCATGGGCAGGTACCTAAACGATGTTGAAATTGACAGACTGTCCGACACCACTAGGCTGTCAATACAGATGGAAGATTTAACACAGGATGCTATGCCGAAAGATTTTCATAATGCACATGACAGTTTGAAAGCTGGTGCAGCAAGCCATATAAGTGTATTGGATGAAAACACAATAGCGGGGTATTCGATTATAAAGGATATATACGATAAACCGATACTGCTTATGCGGGTAGATGCGGATAGACCTATTCACAAACAAGGGAAATCCAGCATAAATTTCTTTACCTTAGCATTATGTACAATTGGGGTATTGATTGGTGCTCTTATTCTCCTGATTATGGAAAAGCTTGTTTTGTTGCCATTGAAGACATTGAGCACTAGTGTAAAGGAAATTGGAGAAAGAAGAGATCTATCAATCCGAATACCGGTTAAGGGGGACGATGAGCTAAGCACATTGGCTGCATCGACCAATGTGATGTTGGAGCATCTAGAAGAAATTAATGAGGAATTGAAAACCTCCAAAGAAGAAGCAGAAGCTGCCAATAAAGCCAAAAGTGCATTTCTTGCTAATATGTCACATGAAATCAGAACTCCTATGAACGCCATTATCGGGATGACAGAATTGCTTTTGGAGTCTCCCTTGGATGAGAAGCAGAAGGGAATTGCTGTATCGGTACAGGATGCAGGTAACCTGCTGCTTACTATTATCAATGATATATTGGATTATTCAAAAATAGAAGCGGGGAAGTTTACATTAAGCAAAAACACATTTGATTTACCAGCAGTAGTGGAAAGTGTAGCAGAAATATTGGCTGTTAAAGCCCATGAAAAGCATTTGTCCCTCATAACCTATGTACCGCCCGATATACCATTGGTGCGTGGAGATGGGGACAGGCTTCGTCAAGTGCTGTTGAACTTAGTGGGCAATTCCATCAAGTTCACAGAGCGGGGCGAGATTGTAGTACAAGCCGCTATGGGTAGAATTACTCAGAGGAGTGTTTTAGTTACTTTCCGGGTTAGTGATACGGGCATTGGAATCAGTAAAGAAATTCAAAAGAAGATATTTAGTCCCTTTGTGCAGGCCGATGAATCAACGACAAGAAAGTATGGAGGAACAGGATTAGGGCTTTCCATATCCAGGCATATTATTGAGTTGATGGACGGAGAAATAAAGCTTGCCAGTACTCCAGGCAAAGGAACGGTTGTCACCTTCGAAATAGAGTTTGAACTGGGGGAGGACAAACAATCCATTGAAGGGAACCGCTGCCTAAAAGATATGAGGACGCTTATTGTCAGTGACAGTATGGCTTCCGGAGAGATCCTCATAAAATATTTAAAAGCTTGGGATATAACGGACTGTGAAATAATCGATGACCAGAAGAAGGCTTTAGACTTGTTGCATCATAAGGAAGGGCATAAAAAGCCCTATGAATTGGTTATATGTGATGCATCTTTGGAATCATCCGGCGTTTGCAAGGGATTCCCTAAAGAGATTGATGCAAAATCTATATTGATATCAGCTTATAACTCGTATGACAATTTCTCTGCAGATAATGATTTAGGCTATGATGCATATTTGACCAAGCCTTTTAGACAGTCTCAGCTTTTTGACTGCATTGTTACTATCACCGATGACTGCTCTTCAAATGCTGTTCAATATAATAAAACTGCAGTAAAGCAGGCGGCAGACCCAAGCATAGAAATCGCCAATGCAAGCACGGCATACCAAGGGGATAAGGTCTTACTGGTAGAGGATAATTTGGTAAACCAGAAGCTGACGCTGCTGCAGCTTGAGAAGTTTGGAATCGCAGCAGATGTTGCCTCTAACGGCAAAGAGGCCCTTGAGCGCCTAAGGAAGAATAAGTACTCTCTTGTTCTGATGGATTGCCAAATGCCTGTCATGGATGGTTATGAAGCAACTCTTGCAATCAGAAAGCTGCAAAGTACATTGGGATACCACGTACTCATAGTAGCAATGACAGCAAATGCGATGGAAGGAGATCGGGAGAAATGCTTATCGGTAGGAATGGACGATTATATAAGCAAGCCCGTCAGGTATCAGAACCTCAGTGAAGTATTCGAAAAATGGAAGATTGGCAGTATCATAAAATAATATCGATTCCGTATGCAGTTCGCATACGGTTTTTCTTTGCACACATATATGCAAGCTGAATATAATAAAACAGCAAAATACAAATAATTCACATAACATTGTTAAAATAATTGTAAATTCTACGGGGATAGTGTAAAATATTGTAATGTAAATACATAAATATTAAATAACAGGGGGGGAGCTTTATTTTGTTTAAAAAAGGAAAACAACCTAAAGCATCAAAGTCACCTAAGGTACCAAAGCCGCTGAAGGGTAAGAAGACAAGAAAGTTAAGCGGCAAAATCGTCCTAGCAATCGTAACTTGCTGTACTGTAGTGGCTTTAACTGTTGGCGGTACAAGCATACTGAAAAGCAGTCAACTGATTGAGAGGGAAGCTCAGGATAAGCTATTGATGTTAGTAGAAAGCAACTCCCGTAATTATGATATAACGATAGCTGAAGTTGAGACAGCGGTACAAGGACTTGCAGCTGCGGCGAATTCTGCCTTTGATATGGAAGCGGCTAAATCAGATCCCGGTTATTTGCCAAGGTATCAGGGTATGGTTGAGGATATTACCAAGAGATTCGGAGAACTAGCCAAGGGCGGTATGGGGGCATATGTATATCTGGATCCCAAATTGACTGGCAATTTATATGGTGCATGGTTTGCGGACACATCCAACAATGGAACCTTTGAAAAGCTGGATATAGGCGATGTTTCAGAATTTACACCTGAAAGCGAAGGTGCTGCATGGTTTTATGCACCGGTGCAGGCTGGCAAGGCGATGTGGTTGGAGCCTTATACTGATGTGGATTTAAATATTGAAATGGTTTCTTATGTCATACCGATGTATCAGGGCAATACCCTTGTTGGTGTTGTGGGTATAGATATTAACTTCGACTACTTTAAGAAGTCTATTTTGGAAGGCAGAGTTTATGATACAGGTTATTTAGCACTATTAGACAAGGATTATAACTTCCTGGTTCGTCCGTCCTTTAAGCAGGACACAGCGGCGACAGGAGCAGCAGATGCTGTTGCACAAGCAAGTGCGGCATCGGAAGAGAAAACAAATCTTGCTACAGAGAATAACGGCTCGCTAAAACATCTGACAGAGAATATAGCAAAGCAGGAAGCCGGAGTATTGGAATATGAATATAATGGTATAAAGAAACTATTTGCGTACTCCCACTTGAACAATGGCTATATACTGACAGTGGATGTAGAACTGGAACAAGTATTAAGCGATATGAATGGACTGGTGCTGCTGCTTATCATTTTAATAATTATTGGTATAGCTGTGGCGATAGTAGCAGCGCTCATTGTAGGTAATATAATAACAAGACCTATTACTAAAGTTACACAGCTGGTCAATAAAACAGCTAATTTTGACTTGACGGAGGATAAAAGCTTCGATTCTCTGCTCAAGAGTAAAGATGAGACAGGCGTAATGGCCGGTGCTGTATTCGAGATGAGAAAGCTCATGAAGGATATGGTAACCAACCTTATGAATCAGGCGGCAGCTACTTCGGATTTTGCAAACAGCCTTTCTGATTCCTCTAACTTAGCATTAGGAGCTATTAGCGAGGTTACGAAAGCTGCGGATGATTTGGCAATTGGAGCATCAAAGCAAGCGGAAAATACCCAGCAAGGCTCTGAGAAACTGAACTGTCTTGCAGAAGAAATAGAAAGCTCTGTAAAGAGCTCCAACAATGTGAAGACCTATGTTGCAGAGACGAATAAGGTAAGCAAAGATGCACTGGATGCAGTGCAAAAGCTGCAGGAGCACTTTGGAGATAACAATAAGATAACCAATGAGATTGCTGCGGATATTAATACTTTGGCTGGCAAGTCCAATAATATCAGTGAAATTATTAATGTAATCAAGAGTATAGCTGATCAGACAAACCTGCTGGCATTAAATGCAGCAATTGAAGCGGCAAGAGCTGGAGAACACGGAAGAGGATTCGCAGTAGTTGCCGATGAGGTTAGAAAACTGGCAGAGCAGACTACAAACTCAGCTTCCCAAGTTGAGATTATTATCAATGAAATCCAAGGAGATATAAACGGTGCAAAGGATAAAGTTGATAAAGCCAATGTAATTGTTCAAGAATCCAATAAGGCACTGGAAGTCACAAATAAATCCTTTGAAGTGATAGAAAATGCTTTGAGCAATACCTTTGTACAAATTGAAAAGCTGATAGAAAGCATCAACAACATAGATCAGAATAAGGATGCTGTAGTAAGTACAATAACGGAAGCCTCCTTCATTGCACAAGAGACGGCAGCTTCTACAGAAGAGGTTTCAGCTTCTCTGGAAAGCCAGACAACTGTTGTTGAGAATATCTCTGAAACAGCGGCAAAGCTGAAAATAGTAGTAGAGAATCTCGAAAAGGTCGTACATGAATATAAAATCTAATCATAAAATCTGTGGCTTGTGCCACAGATTTTTTTATTTTACACCTATGCTTGGACAGCGCAACTTCACCCTCCTTGAAGTTGCTAAACCACAGATTGTTTATTAAATGAACACTCTGCGGTTTTTTTTCTTTGCTTGGTAACATTTAAATAAATATTTTTTCATAATAAAAAAGAATATTTTGGTACAAAATAAGCAAGATGAAATCAAACACATGCTGCATGCCTAAAAGCTTGTACATGAAATCAAAATATCTCACATCATTGGAGGGATGAAATTAAATGGGTAAATTGGTCGAAATCCGTTGGCATGGACGCGGCGGACAAGGTGCTAAAACAGCAGCGCTGCTGCTAGCTGATGCTGCATTTAACACCGGCAAATATATTCAGGGTTTTCCCGAGTACGGACCTGAAAGAATGGGTGCACCGATTACTGCTTACAACAGAATCAGTGATGACAAGATTCGTATACATTCTAATATATATGAGCCGGATTATGTAGTTGTAGTAGATGAAACATTACTGACATCTATCGACGTGACTTCAGGATTAAAAGAATCAGGAGCAATTATTGTAAATACAGATAAAAGCCCTGAGGCTTTACAGAAGTATCTAAAGGGATATAAAGGTAAGGTTTGTACTGTAGACGCAAGAAAAATTTCTGAGGAAACCTTAGGAAAATATTTCCCTAACACACCAATGCTTGGTGCTGTAGTAAAGGTTAGTAAGGTTATGGGTGAAGATGAATTTATTAAGGACGCAACAGAATCCTTTGCGCATAAATTTGCTTCAAAGCCTGAGGTTATTGAAGGAAATATGAAAGCGATACAAAGAGCAATGCAGGAGGTAAAAGGTATATGAGAGATAGGAAGTTAAATAAATCTATGCCTCTTGATGTAAAGTGGAAGGAAATCACTCCCGGCGGCATGATATTTGATGCCGGAAATGCTGAGGATTTTAGGACTGGTGACTGGAGGGCTATGAAGCCTGTGTGGATTGTTGATAAATGCACTCAATGCATGCTTTGCCCGCCGGTATGTCCCGATACAGCAATACCTGTACGTGACAAAAAGAGGTTGGATTATGATTATGATCACTGCAAAGGCTGCGGTGTATGCGTTAGAGTATGTCCCTTTGATGCAATAGACTTTGTCAGGGAGGAGGAGTAGACATGGCAATAAGAGAGAGATTATCCGGCAACGAAGCAATAGCAGTTGCCATGAGACAAATAAATCCTGATGTAGTTGCGGCTTTCCCAATAACTCCATCAACGGAAATACCTCAGTATTTTTCACAATTCGTAGCAAACGGTGCAGTGCAGACAGAGTTTGTAGCCGTTGAATCTGAACATAGTGCGATGTCAGCATGTATTGGAGCACAGGCGGCTGGCGGAAGAACAATGACTGCAACATCCGCAAATGGTTTGGCACTTATGTGGGAAATGCTTTATATTGCAGCTGCTTCTAGACTGCCTGTAACTATGTGCTGCGTAAACAGATCATTATCCGGACCTTTAAACATTCATAATGATCATCAGGATTCTATGGGTGCGAGAGATTCAGGATGGATACAATTATATAGCGAAAACAACCAAGAGGCTTATGATAACTTCCTGCAAGCAGTAAGAATCGGTGAGCACCATAATGTTGTACTGCCGGTAATGGTTTGTCAGGACGGATTTATCACCAGCCATGCTGTTGAAAACCTGGAGCTTCTGGAAGATGAGAAGGTAAGAGCTTTTATAGGCGAATACAAGCCTGATCATTATCTGATGAATACTGCAGAACCTATTGCGGTAGGACCATTGGATCTTCCAAACTATTTCTTTGAGCACAGAAGACAGCAAGCTCAAGCAATGATAAATGCAAAGCAGGTTATACTGGATGTCGCAAAAGAGTTTGAAGCTCTTACAGGCAGAAAATATGGTCTGTTCGAAAAATATGAGCTGGACGATGCTGAGGTTGCTATTGTAATCATAAACTCCTCTGCAGGAACTGCCAAAACAGTAGTAGATGACTTGAGAGCAAAAGGTGTCAAGGCTGGTCTGCTAAAAATTAGAGTGTTCAGACCATTCCCGGCAGAAGAGATTGCAACTGTTCTAAGACATATAAAAGCGCTTGCTGTTATGGATAAAGCGGAGGGCTTCTCTGCCGTAGGCGGACCTGTCTTTAATGAAGTAAAGGCGGCTTTATATGGTGTATCTGACGGCATTAAGGTAGTTAACTATATCTACGGCTTGGGCGGCAGAGACGTAAAAGCAGAACAAATAGAGTTGGTATATAGTGAACTTCAAAAGATAGTGGAAACTGGCATAATAGGCGATACCTACAGGTATGTAGGAGTAAGAGAATAGGAGGTGAAGGCTCCCAGGAGCTGAAATATGGCTTATAATTTAAAAGAAGTAATGGAAAAACCAGAACGCTTAAGCGGTGGACATAGAATGTGTGCCGGCTGTGGTGCGCCTGTTGCGGTAAGAGGTATACTAAGGGCACTGAAACCGGAGGATCGTGCGGTAATAGGAGCAGCCACTGGTTGTTTGGAAGTATCAACATTTATATATCCCTATACTGCGTGGAAGGATTCCTTTATTCATACAGCCTTTGAAAACGTAGGCGCTACAGTAAGTGGTGCAGAAGCAGCTTATACAGCTTTGAAAAGAAAAGGTAAAATGGATGAAACCTATAAGTTTATAGCCTTCGGCGGCGATGGCGGAACCTATGATATTGGTTTGCAATCCTTATCGGGTGCAATGGAAAGAGGACATGATATGGTTTATGTATGTTATGATAATGAAGCATATATGAACACGGGTATCCAACGGTCATCCAGTACACCGAAATATTCAGATACAACAACAAGTCCTCAAGGTACAGTGCTAGCAGGCAAACAGCAATTCAAAAAGGATTTGACAGCGGTAATGGCAGCACATCACATTCCTTATGTGGCACAGACTACACTAACTTCAAACTTCAAGGACTTATATGAGAAGTCAGAAAAAGCGATATACAAGAAAGGTCCGGCTTTCCTAAATGTCCTTGCGCCATGTCCAAGAGGCTGGAGATATGAAACTCCTGACCTTATGAATATTTGTAAACTAGCTATGGATACATGCATATGGCCAATATTTGAAGTTGAAGAAGGCGTGTGGAAGCTGAACTACAAACCAAAAAAGAAGCTCCCTGTACAAGAGTACCTAGAGCCTCAAGGAAGATTCAAGCACCTTTTCAAGAAGGGCAACGAACATTTAATAGAAGAGATTCAAAGAGATGTGGATAAAAAGTGGGAAGACCTGCTTAAGCTTTGCGGAGAGACAGTGTAAATTAGAAGAAGGCTGGCACTATGCCGGCCTTTTTTTACTTTATTTCATAATCTATGTTTAAATAAATAAATTATGGTAAAACTAATTTTGGAAACTGCTTAATTTGAAAGGATGAATGCTATGACACATATAAAGAGTTCAATGCATGTAGACAGGGATAGAATACTTATATCAAACCCGGAACAATATGAAAAGATCGAAATAAGAAATCTTACCTATGATGATGGTGAAGGATTGCAAGGCGGCTATAATGGAAATGTCATAGTAGGATATAACAAGGACAGCAAGGATGTTTTCTTTTTATCTGCGAATAATATAAATGAAGAAGATTTAAACTCGGTTTGCGATAAAGTGGAAGATATGTTCGGACAGGATGACAGACTGGTAAACCTTATGATTTACAATGGTGAGAGCACAATTTACAATTTAAACGAGCGTGAGAATGATTAATATATTTATATAAGGTAAGATTAGTTTCTGTTTTACAACAATTTCTTATTTACATAATATATAAACCATGATATATTATATAAACGCCATAAAAAACGGCGGGTAAGTAAGCAAGTTTAAAATAATAGTTGACATAACGAAGTGATTCGTGTTAAACTATGATTCCGGTCGAGCGAGAGCTAGTCGGAAAAACACACGAGATAAAGATGAAGATACTGAGTAAGAAATTACCAGTGGACAACATGAATAAAACATGTTAAACTGATATTCCGGTCAAGCGAGAGCAGATCGGAAAGTAGTACAGACAGGACAGTGAATGACGAATTAAAAAAAGAATAAAAAATTATGTTGACAAACAAAACATAATTTGATATTATAGTAAAGGTCGGCGCCACGAGCGCTGGACAAAAATGGTCCTTGAAAACTAAACAGTGTAACAAAACCAATTAATTAATTCTTTTGAGTAGGGTTTCAAACAATTAGTTGATATCGCTTAGGCGATCAAATATTTAACTTAAGAGTTTGATCCTGGCTCAGGACGAATGCTGGCGGCGTGCCTAACACATGCAAGTCGAGCGGAGATACCAAGTAGTT
>Ga0196972_1000568_pt1 | contig 16885 bp, 11 predicted proteins | sample S1v_2013CmetaG_FD_148618 | JGI IMG/M metagenome (GOLD analysis project Ga0196972, IMG submission 148618) | Soil microbial communities from Anza Borrego desert, Southern California, United States - S1+v_20-13C | ecosystem: Environmental > Terrestrial > Soil > Desert | place: USA: California...
ATTTCCTGCAGAACAATAATCTTCTTTTTCTCTTTCGCCGGATAAATAGTTAGTGCCCCAGCCTCATCCATGTGCGCTTTAATCACGTTCGCTCTTTCCACATCTGTGATGTTGTATCTATCGTCCAATGTTGTAGCTGTCTTGTGCGCATCACAAATTTCTTCCTTTTCCATCCTGCTGATTTTTTTGTTTGTATTCTTTGACAGCAAATTCATCATAGCTAGAAACAACCTTGCCTGCTTTTCTTTTTCACGTAATTTGTAGCGATGGTTTCTTATGGTGGACTGTGCTACGCCAAGCTGTACTGCAACCTCCTTATCCGATAGCCCCTGGGCAATCAATGTCAATAACTCCCTTTGAATATCAGACAAGCCTGTAAAGGCTGAGTTCATCCCCAGCAAATATTCCAGCATAGAGCCGTGTCTTTCTGTAATATGCAGCTCTGCCGCTTTTCTGGCATCGTATAGCTTGCCATCTAAATCATAGATACGTCCCTTTTGAAACGCTTCTTCACATACAATGCATCTGTACTCCTGCTCATCCTCTATATAACCCTTTTCTATTTCATCTACGGCTGCACTCCAAAATAGTTCCTTTGATTTCATATCCATCAAAATCAATCCTTTACAAATTAATGTTGCTTTCCCACTTTCATTGTATAACGCTTTAGTCATTTTGTCTATATATATGCAAACATTTTTTATATTAGTCTATAATAATCAATAAATAAAAACAGCCGCCATAGAATCTATGACGGCCGCTGCTTCTGCTGCAATTTGATTCTAAGTTTCCTTTCTAATAATGACTTCCACGCCCTCTTTATGTCCTTTGTTCAAAAGCTTTTTATTCTTCCGATTATCCTTCGTATCAAAAACAACGTCGTAGTCATAGTCCTCCGGGTATAACTCATCATTGGATATATAAAGAGACAGCCTGGTTTTGTTCAATCTAAGCTTTTTCTTCATAACCATGACGCCATATTCTCCCTTTGAGTTTTCCACCTCGCATATGATGCCTGTTCGGTCCATGGTGCTGATATATACGCAATCTCCTAGCTTGAACTTTGGCTTTTGTCTTTGCTTCTCAGCTATGGCATTTTTCTGTTCCGCCTTCTTCAGCTTTTCAACTTGCTGCTGATGAATATTTGCAGCCTCTCCTGTATCTACTTTTGCTTCTTTTGCCTCCCAGGTATACTCAGAGTAATCCTTTTTCTGCTTATAAGTGACCTCATGAGCCCGTTCTATGATTCTTTTATCCATGCCCAATCTTAGGGCGATCAGAAAGGCGTTGCTTTCCCCTGCCTTGCCTATATTCAGCTTATATATAGGCCTTAGGGTGTTGATGTCAAACTCCATGGAACCATTGATAAAGCCCTCCTGCTTTCTGGCAAAATCCTTAATCTCGCTGTAATGAGTAGTTGCCAATATCACAGAACCCTTGGCATAGATCTCCTCCAATATAGATACCGCCAAGCCCATACCTTCTCCCGGATCCGTACCGGAACCGATTTCATCCATGATGACCAGGGTATATTTGTCTGCACAGCTCAGTATATTTGCGATATTTTTGATATGGGATGAGAAGGTGCTCAGGCTCTGCTCTATGCTCTGTCCATCTCCAATATCCGCCAGCACATCTATGAATACCGCAAACTCACTGTTCTCTCCCACAGGTACATGAAGGCCTGATTGCGCCATCATGGTAAGCAATCCAACCGTCTTCAACACCACGGTCTTTCCCCCTGTATTTGGCCCAGTAATCACCACTGCTTTATAATCTTCCCCCACAGTAAAGTCTAATGGTACTGCCTTTAAACCTATAAGAGGGTGTCTTCCCTGCCTGATATTGATATAATTTCTATTGTTAAAGCTCGCTCCTCTGCCGTCAATAGCCTTACTGTACCTACCCTTTGCAAAAAGGAAATCATAATAAGCCATGGCCTCGATGTTTATGGTCAATTCCCTTTGACAGCTCTCCACTAGGTTGGTCAGGGTAGACAATATGATATAGACCTCTTTTTCCTCTTCTATTCGGCAGATATTGAGCTCATCCTGAGCCTTCTTCACCTCTGCAGGTTCTATGAATACTGTAGAACCGCTGCTGGATTTGTCGTGCACGTCTCCATCAATGTTTTTCTTGTACTCACTTCTGATGGGGATAACATATCTCCCATTCCGCTGGCTTACTACGGCATCTTGGATGTAGCCTTTGAACCTTTCATTTTTCAATACACTGTCCAGCTTGCTCTTGATTCGATCCTCCAAAATGACAATTTTCTTTCGGATCTTTGACAGCTGCGAACTGGCTTTGTCATCAACCCTTCCATAAGTGATGCACCTTTCAATCTCTTCTCTCAGTTCATCCAGCTCATAGATGGATTTTGCATACTGACTGATGGCCGGTGCTGCAGTTTCCTTGCCTTTCATAAAAGTTTTCAGTTTCCTGGTATCCCGAAGCAAGCCTGCGATGATATCCAAATCCTCCGGCTGCAGTACAGCACCCTTGCCCAGCTTTTGCTTCACATTGCTGATTCCGCTCAAGCTGTGAATAGGAATGCTTGATGTAATATTTACGATAGCTCTTGCTTCTGTTGTCTCATTTATGTTTTTTTCAATTGCCATAATATCCACATAAGGCTGCAGCTTTTCAATCATTTCCTTGCCCAAATCAGAAATGGCGTATTCTTTTAATAGGTCTTTAATCTTGTCACATTCTAATAGTTCAATTGCTTTTTGATTCAATTTTGATTCCTCCATTTTTTGTTTGCTCAGAATTTCTAAGTTCCATTTTGAAAGATAAAAAAGACTGCAAGTGAACACAGCTTCACCTACAGTCTTATATCCTGTCAACATACCAAAAGCAACGAATGCTATCCTGTAATTCCATACAAAAGCATACAATGATTTTGGGTAAAAAAATACCGTGCCAAGGCACGGGTATCATCTTGTTATAAAAAGGATCCTGCTCCGTGTTCTTATCTAAGCTGTAAGTTCTAAAAAAGGCAACATGAAAAAGCCTGATGACTTACAGACTTTTTGAAACCATTTAGAACTTACTTATTCAATTACTTAGTTAAGAACACACTCAGACATAAAACACTTTCCTCTTTATCACTTTATAAATTGAGTACAACACTATTATATTATATACATCTTACAGTATCAATGTTCCCATATCTGTATTTTTTAATTCAAATCATTTATTCCGCTGCTTCTGCCTTAGGATTGCCTGCCTGTACAAGATCCTTGCTTCCAATCAGGAAAAAGCTTTGCACAAACATCAAAAATCCGGTACCAATCAACAGCCACTCTATTCTGATAATATCCGCTATTGGTCCAAACACCAGCATGCCCAACGGCATCATCGAACTTGAAATCATCCCCATTACACCAAATACACGACCCAGAAAGTCTGGTTCCACCTTCTCTTGAAGCAAAACCATGGAAGGTGTATTAAAAAACGGCATAACCACCCCAAAGGCAGCCATGATGGCCAGATAAATCCAGAATAGCGGCACTAACCCAAGTGCCAGAGTACAGATTCCGCATACCACACAAGAGAGAGTCATGGTGTAAATACGGTTCTTAAAGCCGCCCCAAGACGCTATGATGATTCCCCCAAGGATCATTCCGGAGGAAAAGGCAATCTCTATGGCAGTCAATCGCCATACTTCATCCCCAAAGCTTCGCGTAACCTGAAGAGGGGTCAAGAAAGCTGCCGGTGCTACCATAAAGAAGAACACTGCGCAAAATACAAAAAACTTCTTTACATAAGTATGAGCTCCTATGTATCTGATACCCTCCTTCAAATCTTTGAAATAGCTTACTGCTTGCGGATTCTGTGCTTTTGCATGAGCTGGCACCTTCAGGAATACACCCAAAACGATAACCGCAATAGCAGCCGTAACTACATCAATAAAGAATATAGACTCCAACGGTACAATTGTAAGCAATGCACCGCTGATCATAGGAGAAATCAGCAGAACAACAGAATGTATGCTGCCATTGATGCCCATCACCTTTGTAAGCTTATCCTCAGGCACCATTTGTGGAACAAAGGCGCTGACAGCCGGAGTCTGTATGCCCGTACCCACCGATCTTAGGGCAGACATCACAAACAATAATGCTAAGGATTCATATCCCATGAAGAACAAAATAGCCATCACCAAAGTAGCTAAGGCAATAAACAAATCTGCCAATATGATAAGAATCTTGCGGTTGTATCTATCCGCCCATACCCCTGCAAAGGGAGCCAGGAAAAACGTAGGCAGAAAACCGCATATTGAGGATATGGTCATCATAATCCCTGATTTGGTATTCAGGGTGATATACCAGAAAATTGCATATTGAACCAAAGAGGATCCCAACAGAGACAGGGTCTGACTCAATATAAACAAACCCACATCCTTTTTCCACTTGTTCGTCATATTTAAACAATCACTCCAATCGATATTTGCTTCAAAAATTCCACATCTATTATATCACTATTAACATAAAATGTATGTATTGGCTATAGGTATTAAATGAATAAACCTATCTTATCCTAATTCTAACCAATAATAAGGGAGCGGATACACTTGATTGTATCCGCTCCTTTAGATGCTCAATTTACTCGTTTATTTGGTCGGCTGCCTTTTTCCCTAAGCTGTGTTTCATCCATTTGCCGCCGAATACATGCACAACCAAGCCCGTCATAACAAATAATGCGCCCACCACTTGCCTTGAAGAAAACGTCTCATTCAACAGAATGGCTGCACTACTCATGCCTATGATTGGAACCAGCAGCGCAAAAGGTGATATCATAGCTGCGGGGTACTTTGAAAGCAGCTTCCCCCAAAGACCGTAACCGCATATGGTAGCAAAATAGGCTAAATATATGATACACCCTACGGTAACCCACGATATGGAATGAAAAGCAATCTGCCACGCCTTGGGACCTTCCAGTAAAAAAGATAAAAGCCCCAAGGGCAGGATGGCCATTGCGCCAGCCCACACTACCAGTGAAAGCATCGAATAAGGAGGCACTCCCTGAGTTGCCCTGCGCATGATTACATTTCCTGCACCCCAGTTTGCTGCTCCAATCAATGTAAGCCAAAAGCCAATAGCTGTCATACTGCTTCCCTGCTGCACAGCGATCACTGTCATGCCGCAGGCTGCTATGGCCAATCCCAGTAAGTTATTCCAGAGCAGTCTTTCTTTGATGAACAGAACTGCAATCAACAGCGTAAAGAAAGCTTGAGATTGATGAATCAGTGAGGAAAGGCCGGCCGGCATGCCATTTTTGATTCCCAAAAACAGAAATGCAAACTGCCCCACGTTTAGGGTCAGTCCCAGTGCAACAAGCCAGTGCCACGATATAGGCGGCTTGGGTAAGAAAAAGATGGCCGGAAAGCAAACTACCATAAAGCGAATCGTAGCCAGCAACAAAGGCGGCATATTCCCCAACCCCAGCTTTATGGCATTAAAGTTAAGTCCCCAAAGAACCACTACAATTAATCCTAATCCTATATCCCGTCTGTTCAAGCCAAATCACCCCTACTCTGTAGTATACATATATGAGTAGATTCGCTGACTGATTCCAAAGTTCCTCCAAGAGATTGAAATAAGTGAAGCCATAGCATCTTACACCACAGCTTTATTTTATTGCAAACATATCTGTAAATAAAGCCTAACATTCTTATAAAGAATGTTAGGCTTTATTCTTGTTCTACTTAGCCTTGCTAAGCCATGTCAAATTTGTGTTATGATATTCAGCAAAAGCATCGGATTCAATTTCTACATTTTCACCTGAAAAAACCTTTTTTACATAATCAAGATTATGGATGATCAGCCTTTTGTCCTCGCAGGCAGTATGGCCGCCAATGACAATCTCAGCATCCAGATTCAGATAATCCTGCAGCGTATCAATATATTGGGTGAGATTTGTAGACATCAGGTAGGGTATAGGCCTTTCCAGGTTATCTCCTGCAAACAACACCTTATCCTGCATATCCAATATCGATATACAATCATCTGTATGCCCTGGTGTATGGTAAATAAGCACATTGTCTTCCTGGAAATGAAGCTTGTCTGTAAAAGTAAGGTTAGGATAGGTTAAAACAATATCCCCCTTGCGGTATTCACCATACTTCTCAAGCTTTTTCTGCCCCTCTGTCTGCATGTACTCTTTGCATTTCTCATGAGCGACAATGAGCGTTGAAGAATATAGGCTATTGCCCCATACATGGTCCCAATGACTATGGGTGTTCACTGCAACAATTGGCTTGCTGCCAAAATTCTGTTCTATGTATTTATTGATGGGCTTCATAACATCAGGTCCCAAGTAAGTGTCCAGTATGAATGTATGCTGCACTCCATTGATTGCGTATACGTTTGTAGGAATTCCCAAATCATGAAAAGTAAACAGCACGCCTCTGCTTCCGACTTTTTTTATCTCCATAATAGCCTCCTGATTTTAAATATTGATTAGGATCTTATGATAAGTCCTAAAAGCCGTGCAAAATCCACTGCCTGCATCTCTGAAGCAGTCTTCACTCCTAATTTCACAAAGCTCTATATAGTTATTCGCAATTGTATTCATGAGTTTTAGCTTAATTATTTTTGTTTGTTCTTGGATCTTTGTCGTCTCTGATTCTCTTAGCCTTTTATTTTGCTATAATAACATTATATCCTATCTGGCTATTGCAAATAAATATCTTAATCTTGTTATACGAAGTTGACACTACAAAACAGTGCACCAAATGTCGGACGAAGCAATTTCTTTTTTGCTACTATATAGTCAAAGGGAGGTTATATAAATGGATTCGCTGAAAGAAATGAATAAAGCATTAAAGTATATCGAAAATCATCTTGCTGATGAAATTGATTTTAAAGAAGTAGCAAAGCTAGCATGCTGCTCAGAATATCATTTCAAAAGAATGTTTTCCTTTTTGGCCGGCGTTCCACTGTCGGAGTACATCCGTCGAAGACGACTTACACTAGCAGCTTTTGAGCTTAGAGACAGCTATGTCAAAGTCATTGATACAGCAGTTAAATATGGCTATAGCTCACCGGACTCCTTTACTAGAGCCTTTGAAAGCTTACATGGTGTAACTCCTACAGAAGCAAGAAACTTGAATCAACCTTTGAAGGCTTATCCGCCTATGACCTTTCAATTAACTATACAAGGAGGAAGCGAAATGAATTATCGTATTGTAGAAAAAGAAGCTTTTCGTATTGTCGGAATCAGCAAAAGGGTTCCTTTAATATATCAAGGAGTTAATCCCGAGATTGCCGCTATGGCACAAAGCTTGAACATGGAAATTATAAGCCAACTAAAGGCGCTTTCTAATGTAGAACCAACCGGAATCATCAGTGCATCTACAAACTTTGAAGAAGGCAGACAAGAAGGCAGCATGCTGGATCATTATATCGGCGTAGCTACTAACAAAGAATGCTCGGATAACCTGTCATGCCTCCAAGTTCCGGCCTCAACATGGGCTGTATTTGAAGCTGTTGGGCCATTCCCTGAGACGCTGCAAAATGTCTGGGGTCGTATTTACTCCGAATGGTTCCCGTCCTCAGGCTATGAGCAATTAAAAGGGCCTGAAATCCTATGGAACGAGAGTCCGGATACAACTTCACCAAATTATAGAAGTGAAATTTGGATCATGGTCTCAAAAAAGAAGTAATGATAAATATGGGGTACAGTGCATATATGATATATGCGCTTTACCCCATATTGTAATTTACCTGCCTCGACCCTTCTTGGAGGTTTGTTTTTCCTTTGTGGTTTTTCCACCTTTTCTTGCATCCCCTTTTGAGTGTGGTTTTGATGATGAAGCTCTATGAGATTCCTTTGCCAGGTTTCTGTTTTGCTCCAGCACCATATTCATCAATGGATAGGGATGATTCTTAATAACTTCTATGGTCTTCCCAATTAGCTTTTCAATATCCTTTAGGTATGCCCTTTCTTGGTTGCTGCAAAAAGATATTGCATGACCTCCCATGCCAGCCCTTCCTGTGCGTCCGATCCTATGCACATAGGTTTCCGGTATATTTGGCAAGTCAAAGTTTATCACATGGGACAATTCTTCTATATCAATTCCTCTTGCCGCTACATCCGTTGCTACCAATACTCTTAGCTCCCTATTTTTAAAGCTGTTCAAGGCCCCTTGTCTCGCTTGCTGTGATTTATCCCCATGGATAGCCTGAACCTTTGTCCCAGCTTGTTCAAGGGCCTTGACAACCTTATCCGCTCTTTGCTTCGTTCTTACAAATACCAAAACAGAAATAAGGGACTTATTTTTCAGCAGGTGAATAAGCAGGGCTATCTTGTCTGTCTCATCTACATAATATAGAGACTGCTTTATGCTCTTGGAATTGGATGCACCGGGTTTCACCTCTACCTTGACGGGATTTGCCAAAACAGAATTTACGAGCTGTGAAACTCCCTGAGGCATTGTAGCAGAAAATAACATGGTTTGTCTTTTCCTCGGCAGCTGCCCTATGATTTTTTTTACCTCTTGAGCCATTCCCATATCCAGCATGCGATCCGCCTCGTCCAACACAAACATTTCAACATTACTTATGCTGACATGCCCTTGGCTCATAAGATCCAAAAGTCTGCCGGGAGTAGCAACTAAAATGTCCACCCCCGCCTTCAGTGCTTCTATCTGATGATTTTGTGAAACACCGCCGTAAACAACCATGGTTTTGAGATTTAAAAATTGTCCATAGGCTTCAAAATTCTCTTCAATCTGTACAGCTAATTCACGTGTAGGGGATAATATCAATGCCCTTATCGGCCTAAAACCCTTTTGGATGCTTCTGTCGGCGAGAATCTGCAAAATCGGAATAGCAAAGGCAGCCGTCTTACCGCTTCCCGTCTGGGCACACCCAAGCAAATCCCGCCCTGCTAATATGGAAGGAATAGCCTTCTGCTGTATAGGCGTCGGCTTATTGTATTGCTCCGCCTTTAAAGCCTTCTGAATAGGTATAATCAAGTTTAAGTCCTTAAAATGCACCATTTATCTCCTTTTTGACCGCTGCTTAAGCTTTAGCATATAAACAGCTTTTTATTGATTGTACTAACATCTTAACCCGGTAATGAACAGAAGTCATCCATAGTTTTTCCTATTTTTTAATAATTATGGATAAAAGGTCTATATTATCAAGTCCTATTTCTGAGTCAATGGCTTGTGCGATTTTAATAACAATTATCCACAACTATTTAATATCATTGAGAAACTTCAATAAATCTGCTAGAATAATAGTAATATTAATCCGACGATACATAAGTAAAGAAGAAAAGTAAAAGGAGGCATCTATATGCGCAAGTTTATTATATCAGGCCTAATCATTAGTTCCATCATCACCGCACTGGGCATGCCTGCAGCAGTTTATGGAGACCATGCGCTTCCAAACAGACTGTTATCCATAGGCTCTCAAGGAACAGATGTAATAAAGGTCCAGCAATACTTGAAGCAGTTAGGCTATTCTGTAAAAGTTGATGGCTTCTATGGACTAGAGACCAAGAAGGCAATTCTTAGCTTTCAAAAGGACTATGCCGACTTGCCCGATGACGGTGTATACGGTCCAAATACTGGCCACTATTTATTGCTGGCTACGACAGAAGTTCCCAGCTCGGATGGTGGACAAGCCCCTTCAGAGGATAACGTTAATGACAATCTAAGGGAGGATAAAGCTTTAACCTACAATGCGGGGCAAACCGGCTTAACAACTATGATCTCCCAAAAATTTATCACAGAAAACTATGATAAGCTTAGAGAGTCAAGCCAAAGCAATCCAATCCTCAAGGAGTGGAGCACCAAGCTTCCCCAAGATGTTACTGCAAACATAAAATATGACAAATATCCAATGGCCTATGATTACTTCTTAGTAACCACAAGCACCTTAAATATCCGGATCCTTCCAACAACGGATTCTCCCATATCCAGGAAGGCGGGATACTTTGATAAAATCAATATCATACAAGAGGTTAAAGGACAGCTTCTGCCAAAGTATAACTCAAGTAGCTGGTACCGAGTATTTTGGCACGAGGGTGGAGAAGTAAAATTCGGCTATGTTTTCTCCAAGCTGGGGGAGCCTCGCTCTGTCAGATTTGATAGGATGCTTAATGAAGCAAAGCTTCTGCAGAATACAATCGCCAATAATAAGATTGGGTATATTACTAATTACAAGAATACCAACGGACTCCCCCCTGCTTATAAGGGCAATGACAAAGATGCCTATGGCAACGATAGAAGTCAAAGTGTACCGGGCTATGTAGATACAAACAAAACGGACTTCAGGTATTTCCCTGATGGCATGATCGTATCTGTCTTGGCAGAAACTGATGTCTACTACAAGGTCTCTACTCCGTCCTTTAAGGGAGAGTATTTTATACCAAAGAAGTATATTTCCTTTAAGAATACCCCTGTACAACTAAAGAAGGTTATCGTTATAGATGATACAAATCAAAACGAGGGTGTTTTTGAGTGGACTACTGATCACTGGGAATTAATATCATATTCCTATGCAACAACAGGTACCGAAAGCAAGTACAGCTATGAAACCCCCAAAGGACATTTTATGGCTATAGAGAAAAAATCCTACTTCCTATATTTAGAGGACGGCACCACTAGAATTTCCGGATTTGCCCCCTATGCCATCCGGTTTTCCGGAGGCGGGTATATCCATGGTGTACCGGTAGACTTTAAACCGGAGCAGAATCAATATAATACCAGCCCTACAAACACCGCGAACCACGAGGAATATTTGTTTACCATCGGTACTACCCCAAGATCACACAAATGTGTGAGAAACTTCACCAGCCATGCGAAATTCTTATATGATTGGGCAGAGATTGGAAGTACCATGGTTATTGTTATCGAATAAAAACAAAGTGCCAGGCATTAAGGCTGTGCAGTAACAAACTGACTTTAGCCCTATGCCTGGCTTTATATATTCGTACAGACACTTTTAATCCAGCTATGATTTACTGCCAAGGATGCATGAAAAGATTGTTAACTCTTCATAATTATTACTCTTTCGCTTATAATGGTATTTATGATATAAAATGGTTATTCCAAAAACAGTTTTACCGGGGGGATTGAGATGGATTTAGAGAGAGTTACTACCAGAAACCAGACTAAACTGCCTCATTTAGTCAAAATAGAGGTAGCAGAACTACTTATATTTATTGCATTTATTTTTTATCTATCTTTTCTTAGCGTTAGGGACTATTACGTATTTCATAGTGCAGCGGAACTATTTAGCTCTATTATTGGATTTGGCATATTTATTGTAGCTCTAAATACATACAAGATTTCCAGAAATGACTTTGTTATGGTTCTTGGCATGGGTTATGGTTATGTAGCAATTCTAGACATAATGCATGCCTTTGCTTATGATGATTTGAACATATTTGCAAATGGTTCTACAAATATGGTAGTGCAATTCTGGATAACTGCAAGATTCTTCAGCTTATGTACATTACTTGTTTCTAGTTTCTATATTCATAAGGATGCGAAACGCCCCAAATATCCGATTTTGGTAGTAGTCTATGCAGCCGCTTTCATTCTTGCTGTATTGGCCATTATGTATTTTAGGATATTCCCTACTTGTTATATTGACGGAAAAGGGCTTACGCAATTCAAGATACTAAGTGAGTATACAATAGCATTGGGTCTTTGCAACATTGCATTTAGTTTCTACAAATCGAGAAAACTGATGGATAAAAGACTTTTTTATTACTTAGAGGCCTCTATCTTTCTAATGGTTGTGTATGAAATTCTTTTTACACTGTTCGTCGTTCCCACTGATGCGACGGCACTGACAGGACATGTCATAAAGGTTATATCGTTCTATTGCATGTATAGAGCAATAATTGTCACAGGACTTCAAAGACCTTTTGATATACTGACCCATAGATTAGATAACCTTAGGGAAGAGGAAAAACAGCGGATATACATGGAGGAAGCCCTATCAACCAATGAGCAGTGTTATGATCTGATTATCAATCATTCTAGTGATGCCATTATAATACAAAGCGAAGGAATCATCGTTTTTGCCAACTCGACATCAGCGAAAATACTAGGGGCTAAAGACCCTGCTAATCTAGTAGGAATAAAAGCGGAAACCTTAATGCATAAGAACTCTGCGGCCATCATACAGCAACGCATTAAAGCGGCTATAGAAAGCAAAGCGAAATTGCCCTTTATTGAAGTGAAGCTTATTGGTATGGATGATAGAACTGTTTATGTAGAGGGTTCCAGCAGCTATGTCTTATACAAGCAAAAACCTTCTGTTCTGACCATGTTTAGAGACATCAGCTCTAAAAAGATAATTGAGGGACTAGAAAATGATATTAAGGAAAATCAGCGTAAGTTGGGCGAATCAAAGGAGTTCAATCGGGTTTTAACTGAATTCTTCTCGAATATCTCACATGAGCTCAAAACACCATTGAATGTTCTACTAGGCTCAATACAACTACTGATGCTTCAACCTGCCGAAGGACTGCCTAGCCCCATTGAAAGAAAGCTTGCTAAGCATTTATCTGTCATGCGCCAGAACTGCTATAGACTCTTACGACTTGTAAACAACTTGATAGATCTCTCAAAACTTGATTCGGGTTACATGAAGCTGAATTTAAGAAATTCCAACATTGTAAGTATTGTTGAGGAAATTACACTCTCCGTAGCAGATTATGTTGAAAGCAAAGGTGTTAATATTATATTTGACACTAATGTCGAAGAAAAGATCATGGCAGTTGATGCTGATAAAATTGAGAGAATCATGCTTAATCTTCTTTCAAATGCAGCAAAGTTTACGAATCAAGGGAATGAAATAACAGTTAATATCGAAGATAAGCAGGAAAAGATACTCATATCTGTTGAAGATACAGGCATAGGTATCCCAGAAGACAAGCTGAAGCTTATATTCGATAGATTTGGACAAGTAGATAAAACCCTTGCCAGAAATAAAGAAGGAAGCGGCATAGGCCTGTCTCTTGTAAAATCACTTGTAATTATGCACGGAGGCTCTATTACTGTCAGCAGTAAATTAGGAGAAGGAAGCAAATTTATTATGGAACTCCCGGTCTTAATTGTCGGTGAAGAAGCTAATGCTGCACAAAACCAAGCATATCAGAATAACGTAGAGAGAATCAGCATTGAGTTCTCAGATATATATAACTAAATTTGTTGCTAATTATGAAACAAACGCCTGTCAACATACGTTCTCGCTGACAGGCGTTTTGTTATTTCAGTTGAATTAACACATAAAAATCCATATAAGTTATTTGAACATCCTTATCCGTTTTTTCCTCGTATCCATTGATATTGTTGAATACCAGTTTTACTTTGATATGTTCATTCTCATCTGCCAAAACCATTTCATCTGCAGCAATGTCATACATATCTTTTGTGCCATATTTTTTATGAAGCTGTTTGCCGAATTCCTCCAAGGAATTCCTATATACTTCATTGCCGCCGGCGTTGATTCGAACTTCTTGAGTCCTATCGTCATATTTGATTTCAATTTCTTGTACTGCATCAGAGGGATTGTAGTTATTAGCTAAGAACAAATAATCATAACCCCGGATATCAATAGGGGCATTCAGCCGATCAGAGCTGTAAGAGAAATATCCCGTATTATTATAGTCTAAATCCAACTCGGTATAGGGGAACCCGAATACATTCTCCATTTGGTTCATTTCAAATCCTTTTGGCAAATACTTTACATCATTCAAGGTGTGAGATGCGGAAAAATAGTATAATATCTGGCTGATTTCCCTTTTATCATAATCTGTTACCCCTTGCGTTGGCTTAACTATAGCGTTATTGCTAATCATGCTGTATTTCATCAAAATCCCTTCAAGCCGTTGGTTTTGACTAAGCTTGGATATGGAATAGCTGCTCCATGGACCCACAACAGCTAAAAAAGCAATCAGGGAAAGTGAAACCAGCAAGATAATGTTTCGCTTTGTCTTCATGATATTCAAATAGAGCATTACCCCAAATACCCAAAGTGCCAGTGCAATTACATAATATCTATTCTCTGTAATGCCATAGGCATTTACCCTGATGCCTATGGATATAAACATCATGATAATGAGTGGTATGATAATTTTCGGAATCCAGAATATAAATGCTCTGCTCCATTTGCTTTCTTCCCGCAGCGGCGAGATCAGGAAAATGACGGCAGCAGATATCACCGAGTACCACAAAACCAAATGTGCGACTAGTCCCATAGGCCACTGCAATGTTACTAGAATCTTTGCAAAATAAATATACAAGATGCCTGTATACACAGATAGGATAGGCATTACGATATATAGAAGCAGCACCGTCAATAGCTTTGGATAGTAGTAGATTTCATGCTGTTCTTCCTTTTGAGGCACGCCTGCTAGGAAGAAGCTTGTAGCAAAAACACCTACAACCGTCAGCCACACTTCAAAGTAAAGCCTCTCATCTACCCTTATTTCCAACAGCTGATCAATGGTAAACAAGATAGCAACGATACCCAGAAACAGCACAACGGAGTAAATTACGGTAGTAAAGAACCTTGTCAGAAGCCTAATTACATACAGTTCAAAGCCTTGTCGTCTAATAAAATGAGCTGTATAGATAAATGCCAAATAAAATGCGACGCTCAACCCTACATATCGTGTAACGGATACCATGCTGAGGTCCTTGAGAAAAAAGAAATAGTAAAGCGTCAAGCCCAGCGCCTCTGCTCCATATAGTGCAATCCTTGATATAAGGGGCAAATCCGTTTTTCTCTCAAAAATCAGCCTTAAGCATAGTGAGATAGGTATACCCAAGGCTAACACCATGACAATGCGTCCTATTAATTCCTGCAACTCATCCCTAAAGCTTTGTTCATTATGTACAAGTATTATCAATAAGGCCGTTGCTATGGTTGACAAGCCTAAGGCGACCGGAAATCGCTTTATGCTTGAGTAAAGTCCGTTTATTAAGCTTTTCAGCATGTGAGTAACTTTCATACAAAATCTCCTTTATGTATAACATTTATATCCTAGTATCATTGTATCCTTATATCTCAAGTAAAATCAACCATTCTAAACTTATCTGAAATCACCAAGGACTGACCCCCTTTCTCTCTTTTTAGTTTTTGCAAAAATTTGACTTACCAGTTTTGAAGCTATTTGACACTATAAAAGCTTCTAGCATGGTTAAACTATTATAGGTGACCTATTTATAATGAAGCATGGAGGTAATTTCCATGGTCTTACTATATCTATTAATTATTACAGCCTTGCTTCTTATAGTTCTTTTGTTTACAGTTGCTTCAAAAATAATAGTTCATTTTGATACTGCCTCTTCAGATGTGAATGTTACCTTGTTATGGCTCTATCCTGTTCTGAAGTCAGTGGTTTCCTCTGAAAACGGCAGATTTGTTCTAAGCGTCTATTTTTTAAATAAAAGAATTCTTAAGAGGCAGTTAAAAACCGCTAATAGAAAGCTGCAGAATATGAACTTGATTAAAAAAATCAAGCTGACAGACATAAAGATAAATGCTGAATATGGTTTCAAAGACCCTTACTTTACAGGTCTACTTTTTGGAACAATCAACATGATTTCAATTTTTTTTACTTTGGAGTCCCTAATCCAGAGTCCAGACTTTTTGGTTTGTGACGATTATGTTCACGTAGATGCCAGTGCAAAGCTCAATGTGGGGCGTTCTTTGCTGAAACTCGTATAACACACAATCAGTTTGATTATTTAAGGGAGGAATACGCATATGAATACAAACACAATAGACCAAAATGTTAGCACCTTATTTTCTAATATAGAGAGCTTTACACAAGAAGACGGAACGCTGGGAAAACCGGTTTCATTTGGAGATAAAACTCTAATTCCGGTTATCTCCGTATCAATCGGTTATGGCGGCGGGAACTCATCAGGTAAGATGTCACAGGGTAATACAGGCTCATCCCAAGGATCGGCCAATACAGGGATGGATGCACTAGGGCTAGGTGCCAGAATCACTACAGACGCTGTATTGGTAGTAGAAGAAGGGAATATCTCTGCCCTACCAATCAGCTCAACTACTGGTGCAATGAATCAACTGGTTAATAAGCTCCCACAAATGATGAACATGGGCCAAGGCATGCAGCAGCAAGGCCAGCAACAGGGACAGCAAGGTCAGCAAGGTCAGCAAGGTCAGCAGGATCAACAAAGTCAATCTTAATTGGTACTAAAAAATTCATTGAAAAAACCCTGGGCTAACACCCGGGGTTCGTTTTATTTCATAAAAGCCCTTCCACAAAGTGCAATGAAGTCTAGGGGAAAATAAACAAAGCGCCGAGGCAAGAATTCTCCTGCTTAGCGCTGCTATAGATATATCCTATATTGCTTATTTATTAGCCATTTATCAATTGCATTACTTCCTTTTCCTTTTGGAACAGAAGACAGCCGCCATCATGCTCCTCGAGCAGCATGCCTGAGTCATTCAGCTTTCTAAATAATGGTGATTTTAGGGCTTCCCTCAAGGTGCAATCCTTTAAGTTTATGTCTGAGTATGGAGAAAATGGGCAAGGCTCTGCTGAACCGTCTACATTAATATGGAAAAAACCTCTTCCTGCAGCAAGGCATCCACCTGAATATTTCTCATCTCCGGGAAATGATAAGAAGATTGCATCTCCATATGTTTTCCTGAGGTTCTGTTGTTCGTCAGCCAATATTTCACGTTCTTTATCGGTTGGTGCTAAATGCCTTGTAGCATCTGTAACCGGAACATATTCTACAAAAATGATTGCTCGGCAGCCTTTATCATACAGCTTCTGAAAAAAATCTATACTTGCTACTGTCGCGACATTCTCCGTTGTCACAGTAACAGAGGCACCATAGAGAATACCTTTTTCATTTAACTGATCCATA
>Ga0196972_1000569_pt1 | contig 16833 bp, 12 predicted proteins | sample S1v_2013CmetaG_FD_148618 | JGI IMG/M metagenome (GOLD analysis project Ga0196972, IMG submission 148618) | Soil microbial communities from Anza Borrego desert, Southern California, United States - S1+v_20-13C | ecosystem: Environmental > Terrestrial > Soil > Desert | place: USA: California...
TGGCAGATCACGCCGCGGGCCCTCACCGAGGCGATCGCGGATCCCGACCCCGCCGCTGCGAAGCGGGCCTTCGACGCGATGATGGAGATGGGCAAGATCGACATCGCCGCCATCGAAGCGGCGCGTCGCGGCTGACGGTCAGCCCGCGGCTTGGCGCACGAAGGCCAGCCGCTGCGATGGCGTGAAGGCGAGGCGCTGGAAGAAGCCCAGCAGCTCCAGGTCGGACACCCGGACCATGGTTTCCACCCGCTCGACCTGCAGCTGCCCGACGTTGGCGAACAGCCGCTCGAGCAGGCGCCGGCCGATGCCACGCTCCGCGTAGTCCGGATCGACGCCGACGGTGTCGACCACGGCCACCGGCTCGGTGCGGCCGAAGTCGCCGATGTCGGCCCGCGCCATCACGAAGCCGACGACCGCGCCGTCCAGGCAGCCCACCAGCGAGACGCGCGTCCTCGATGCTTCCGTCGACTCCGCCAGCAGCGCGCCCAGGTACTCGCTGCGGTCGTGGCCGGTAATGACGCGATCGATCCGCAGGATCTCGTGCAGGTCGGCGGGGGCCAGCGGGCGGATGTCGACCACGCCGCGCGCCATGCGCTCGTGGTCGTTCGCCTCCGGCGCACCGAAGTTCACCTCGTGGCCCGGTCCGCCATCGTCCAGGGTGATGGCCGGTTCTTCCGGCGAGGGCGCGGCGTCCACGCCGATGTCCAGCACGACTTCGGGTGCCAGCCGGAAGCCCATCGCGGCCAGCCAGCCGAGCATGCGCGCGTGGGTCCAGTGCGCCGTCGTGTGCAGCACGTCGATGTCGTGGCGTGCGGCCCATTGCGCGAGCGCGGCGAACAGCTGGCGGCCGGTACCCCGGCGCGGCGCGTCGGGGCGCACGCCGACCAGTTCCAGCCGCAGCGAGGCCTTGCTGCGGCCGAACTCCCCGGCCAGCACGCGCGCGAGGATGTAGCCCGTCAATCCCCGCTCGTCGCAGGCCGCGAATTGCGCGTGCAGCGCCGGCTCGCGCAGCGCGGCCGAGAGGCGGCGCTCCACGTAGGTGCGGCGCGATCGCCCTTCGAGCGACGCGTCGATCGCGATCACCTCGGCCAGGTCCTCGCGGGCCAGTGGGCGGATTCTCAGGGCCTGGTCGGTGCTTGCGACGCTCATCTCGACTCCTGTTTCGGTTGGATGTCGCAGGCAGGTTAGCCAGCGCCTTCGGCTTACGCCTTGCGCAAGCTCAATGGGAGGGCGGCGGAACGGAGGGCTACGCCAGCGCGGGCTCGCCGAGCATGGTCGCTATGCGCCGGTCCTTCTCGCGCCAGATCTGGTCCAGCCACTGGTGGAAGGCGCTGCGCAGCGCCGGGTCGGCCTCGTAGTCGCCGCTGCAGAACACCCCGGGGATCTCGAGTTCGCGCACGTGCACCCGCACCTCGGGCACCCGGCCGCACAGGAAGTCCCAGAAGGTGGGCACGCCGGCTGGATACACGATGGTGGCGTCCACCAGGCTGTGGAAGCGCGTGCCCAGTGCCCCCAGCGCGAACGCCAGCGCGCCGGCCTTGGGCTTGAGCAGATGGCGGTAGGGCGAGGCCTGGCCGCGGTGCTTGGCCGCGGTGAAGCGGGTGCCTTCGGCGAAGTTGGTGACGCTGGTGGGCGTGCGGGCGAACTTCTCGCAGGCGCGGCGGGTGGTCTCGGCGTCCTGCCGGCGCAGCCCGGGGTTGGCCCGCAGCGCGGCCTTGCCGTGGCGCTTCATGAAGGGGAAATCCAGCGCCCACCAGGCCAGCCCGATCACCGGCACGTAGATCAGTTCCTGCTTGAGGAAGAACTTCAGCAGCGGGATGCGCCGGCTCAGCACCCGCTGCAGCACGAAGATGTCGACCCAGCTCTGGTGGTTGCTGTTGACCAGGTACCAGCCGCCCGGCTCGAGCACCTCGGCGCCTTCGACCGCCCAGCGGGTTCCTTGCGTCAACCGCATCCAGCCCGTGTTGCAGGTGATCCAGGCGGTGGCCACCGCGTTGAGGGCCCGGTCGAGCACGCGGCGCACAGGCTCGAAGGGCAGGGCCAGCTTGACCAGCGCCAGTGCGAACAGCAGCAGGCACCAGACCAGGGTGTTGAGGGCCAGCAGGGTGAAGGCGAAGGCGCCGCGCAGGGTCTCCAGCAGTCGTCGGACGAGGCTCATGCCGCCGAGTATGCAGCCGGGGGCGGCGACTCCACGCCGTGGGGATGGGGTTTTGCGGAGGCCTGCGCGGCCGGAACGAAGCGCCCTTGCGCGGCGTCAATGACGTGCACCTCGCCGGTCTCGATCACGTAGTGCCAGCCGTGCAGCGCGAGGCGCCCGGCCTCGACGCGCTCGCGCACCATCGGGTAGTCCATCAGCCGCTCCAGCTGCAGCGCCACCGAGCGCTGCTCGGTGCGGCGCAGCGCCTCCGGCGTGGCGCGCACCGGCAGCACGGCGTCGGTGGCGAGCTTCAGCCACTCGCGGAGCACCACCGCCCGTTCGGGCGCGCCTTCGTAGATGGCGCGGATGGCGCCGCAATGGCTGTGGCCGCACACCACGATGTGCTCCACCTCGAGCGCCAGCACGGCGAACTCCACGGCCGCCATGGTGCCGTGCAGCCCCTGCGAGCCGTCGTAGGGCGGCACCAGCGCGCCGACGTTGCGCACCATGAACAGCTCGCCCGGGCCGGCGCCGGTCAGCAGGTAGGGCACCAGGCGCGAGTCGGAGCAGCCGATGAACAGCGTCTTGGGGTGCTGGCCCTGCGCCACCAGGTCCTGGAAGCGCTGCTGGTGGCGCGGGAAGTAGTCGGACTGGAAGGAACGCAGGCGCTCCAGCAGGGCCTCGCCGCCTGCGCTGCAGGACGGCGTCATTGCAGCAGCGGCGAGTCCGCCGTCTCCAGCTCGACGCCCTCGACCACGCTGCGGCCGGCCAGCAGGCGGATGTACTGGTGCAGCGCGCGGGCGCGGTTCTGCTGGGCGAGCTGCAGGGCGATGCGTTCCCGGACCTCCTCGAAGGCGGGCAGCCGGCCCGGGCGGCGCTCGCGCACGTCCAGGATGTGGAAGCCGAAGCGGCTGTGCAGCAGCCTCGGCTTCAGCCCCACGTGCCGCAGCGCGCCCGGCGCGTGGAACAGCTCCTGCGCCAGTTCCGGTGCGATGTCGCGCGGGCCCAGCCAGCCCAGCTCGCCGCCGTGGGCGCCGGTCGGGCAGTTGGACAGCTCCCGTGCCAGTTCGCCGAAGCGCTGCGGCGAGGCGTCCTTTCGCGTGAGTTCGAGCAGCGCCTGCTCGGCGCGTGCCGCCAGCGCCGGAACCGGGACGCCGTCGGTCACCGCGAACAGGATGTGGCGCAGCCAGGCCTTGGCACCCTCGACGAAGCGCTCCTGGTGGCCTTCGTAATAGCGCAGCGCTTCCTCGCGGGAGGGCTGGCGCGTGGGGACCTCGTGCTCCACCATGGCCTCGATCACCGCCTCCTCGGCGGAGGTCAGCACGGGCGCGCGCAGCACCAGCACGTCCGGCAGCAGGCCCTGGCGCACCGCTTCCTGCCGCAGCAGCTCGGTCCAGGCACGCTCGCGCAGTTCCTCCTCGGCCAGCGCCTCGTCGGCGGCATGCAGGGGCAGGCCGTTGACGGAGGCCGTCGCCGCCGGGGTTTGTCCGCCGCAGCCGCAGGGGCCCTGGCCGCCGCAGCCGCCGGATCCGTGTCCATCGCTCATGACGTGCTCCTCGAAGAGGCCAGCACTGGGGCGGGCTGGACGGCGCCGTGCGGCGCGGGGGCCGCCGCAGCGGCGGTGCCGGGCGAGCGGTGCAGCGCGCGCCGGGTGCGCACCAGCTGGTATGGCCGGGCGACGTAGGCCAGGGTGCCGAAGCCGCTCCACACGTGCACCAGCCGGGTGAAGGGGAACACCAGGAAGATCGTCATGCCCAGCGCCATGTGGGCCCGGAACACCCAGCCGGCATCCGCCAACAGGTCCACGGCGCCGGCGCGGAAGGTGACGATGCGCTGGGCCCACTCGGCCAGCTTCATCATCATCCCGCCGTCCAGGTGCTGCGCCGACAGCGGGATGGTGGCCAGGCCGAGCGCGAACTGCAGCCACAGCAGCCACAGCAGCACGATGTCGGCGGTGCGCGAGGTCGCGCGGATGCGTGAATCCCACATCCGGCGGTGCAGGAGCATCGTCACGCCGATGAAGCCGAGCAGCCCGAACAGGCCGCCCGAGACCATCGCCACCAGCTGCTTGCCGCCGGGGCTGATGAAGGGCTCGTAGACGAAGTGCGGCGTCAGCATGCCCACCGTGTGGCCGGCGAACAGGAACAGCACGCCGAGGTGGAACAGGTTGCTGCCCCAGCGCAGCGACCCGGCGCGCAGCAGCTGAGAGCTGTCGCTCTTCCACGTGTACTGCTCGCGGTCGAAGCGGACCAGGCTGCCGAGCAGGAACACCGTCAGGCAGATGTACGGGTAGTAGCCGAACAGGAAGGTGTCGAGGGCGTTCATGCGCGCACTCCTTGGGATTGCGATGCGGAGCGGCGCACCACGTGCACCGGTCGGGGTTGGCCGGGCGCCGCCTGGCCGCGGACCGAGCAGCCGTCGAAGGCGACCGGCTCGGCCCAGCTGGCATCCAGCGGCTCGTCGGGAGGCACCGGCACGGCCTCGGGGCGCTGGCCGGCCAGCTCCAGCACCGCGGCCAGCACGGTGGCGTAGGCGCTGTCACGCTGGCGCAGGGCGCTGAAGATGGCGTTCAGGATGTGCGCCATTTCGCCCAGGAACTCGCGCGCGGCGGCCGGCGGCTGCGTGGAGGCGAACTCCAGCACCACGCACAGGTGGTCGGGCAGCTCCTGGGCGCCGAGGTCCAGGCCGGCGGCCTCGTAGTGCTTCACGAGGTCGACCATGGCCGGGCCGCGGTCGCGCGAGTCGCCGTGCACGTGCTCGAACAGGTGCAGCGAGGTGGCGCGGCCGCGGTCGAACAGGTCGACGTAGCGGGTCTCCAGCTCGATCGCGTCGGTGCGCTGCATGGCGTCCACCAGCGCGCGGATCTCGGCGCGGCGGCCCGCGGGCAGCGCGCCCTCGGCGTCGATGGCGTCGGGCAGCCGCGGCAGCAGCTGCCGCAGTTGCGCGTCGGGGTACTGCAGCAGCAGCGACAGGGCGCGCAGGGTGTGCTTGTTGGCCTTCATCCTCACACCTCCTCCACCTTGATCGGGATGGTCCGCTTCTTCTTTCCGCCGAACAGGCTGGCCTCGCTCTGGCCGTCGGAGCAGCCGTTGCCGAAGGAGAAGCCGCAGCCGCCCTTCATGTCGAAGGCGTTCTCGGCGTATTCGCGGTGGCTGCTGGGGATGACGAAGCGGTCCTCGTAGTTGGCGATCGCCATCACGCGGTACATCTCCTCGACCTGCGCGGCGGTCAGGCCGACCTGCTTGAGCACCGCCAGGTTCTCCTGCCCGTCCACGTGCTTGCCGCGCTGGAAGGCGCGCATGGCCAGCATGCGCTCGAGCGCGCGGATCACCGGGCCGGTCTGGCCGGCGGTCAGCAGGTTGGCCAGGTACTGCAGCGGGATGCGCATCTGCGCCACGTCGGGCAGCTCGCCGTTGGCGCCGAGGTGGCCGGCGTGCGCCGCGGAGGTGATGGGCGACAGCGGCGGCACGTACCAGACCATGGGCAGGGTGCGGTACTCGGGGTGCAGCGGCAGCGCGACCTTCCAGTCCATCGCCATCTTCCACACCGGGCTGTTCTTCGCTCCCTCGATCCAGGCCTCCGGGATGCCGTCGCGGCGCGCCGCGGCGATCACCTCGGGGTCGTTGGGGTCGAGGAACACGCCGAGCTGGGCCTCGTACAGGTCCTGCTCGTTGGGCACGCTGGCGGCCTGCTCGATCCGGTCGGCGTCATAGAGCACCACGCCCAGGTAGCGGATGCGGCCGACGCAGGTCTCCGAGCACACGGTCGGCTGGCCGGCCTCGATGCGCGGGTAGCAGAAGATGCACTTCTCGGCCTTGCCGGTCTGCCAGTTGTAGTAGATCTTCTTGTAGGGGCAGCCCGATACGCACATGCGCCAGCCGCGGCACTTGTCCTGGTCGATCAGGACGATGCCGTCCTCCTCGCGCTTGTAGATCGAGCCGGACGGGCAGGAGGCCACGCACGCCGGGTTGAGGCAGTGCTCGCACAGGCGCGGCAGGTACATCATGAAGGTGTTCTCGAATTGGCCGACCATGTCCTTCTGGACCTGCTCGAAGTTTGCGAGGTTGGCGTCTTTGCTGCGCTTGGCGAACTCGCCGCCCAGGATCTCCTCCCAGTTGGGGCCCCACTCGATCTTCTGCATGCGCTGGCCGGTGACCAGGCTGCGGGGGCGCGCAGTCGGCGCCGCCTTCATCTCCGGCGCCGACTGCAGGTGCTCGTAGTCGAAGGTGAAGGGCTCGTAGTAGTCGTCGATCTGCGGCAGGTTGGGGTTGGCGAAGATGCGCATCAGCAGCTTCCACTTGCCGCCCTGGCGCGGCTCGATCGAGCCGTCGGGCCGGCGCACCCAGCCGCCGTTCCATCTGTCCTGGTTCTCCCATTCCTTCGGGCAGCCGATGCCGGGCTTGGTCTCGACGTTGTTGAACCAGGCGTACTCGACGCCGGGGCGCGAGGTCCAGACGTTCTTGCAGGTCACGCTGCAGGTGTGGCAGCCGATGCACTTGTCCAGGTTCAGGACCATGCCGATCTGGGCGCGGACTCTCATGCCTGTGCTCCTTCAAGTTCGGTCTCGCTGTCCAACCAGTCGACCCTGTCCATCTTGCGGACCACCACGAACTCGTCCCGGTTGGTGCCGATGGTTCCGTAGTAGTTGAAGCCGTAGCTGAACTGCGCGTAGCCGCCGATCATGTGGGTCGGCTTGACCACGATGCGGGTCACCGAGTTGTGGATGCCGCCGCGCGCGCCGGTGATCTCCGAGCCGGGCGTGTTCACGATCTTTTCCTGCGCGTGGTACATCAGCACCATGCCGGGGTTCACGCGCTGGCTGACCACCGCGCGGGCGGTGATGGCGCCGTTCACGTTGAACAGCTCGACCCAGTCGTTGTCGACGATGCCGGCCTCCTTCGCGTCGTCCTCCGACAGCCAGACCACCGGCCCGCCGCGGTTGAGCGTGAGCATGATCAGGTTGTCGCTGTAGGTGGAGTGGATCCCCCACTTCTGGTGCGGCGTGATGAAGTTCAGCTGGATCTCGCGGTGGCCGTTCGGCTTGATGCCCGCGATGGTCCCGGTCGTCTTCAGGTCCACCGGCGGCCGGTAGGTCGAGAGCTGCTCGCCGAAGGCCGTCATCCACGGGTGGTCCAGGAAGAACTGCTGGCGGCCGGTGAGGGTGCGCCAGGGGATCAGCTCGTGCACGTTGGTGTAGCCGGCGTTGTAGGAGACCTTCTCGCTCTCCAGCCCGCTCCAGGTCGGCGAGGAGATGATCTTGCGCGGCTGCGCCTGCACGTCGCGGAAGCGGATCTTCTCGTCCTCGCGGTGCAGCGCCAGGTGCGCGTGGTCGCGCCCGGTGGCCTTCGACAGCGCCTCCCAGGCCTTGACGGCGACGTGGCCGTTGGTCTCGGGCGCCAGCTGCAGGATCACCTCGCAGGCGTCGATGTCGCTCTGGATCCTCGGCATGCCCTTGGTGGCGCCGTCCTCCAGCACCCGGCCATTGAGCTGGCCGAGCTGCTCGACCTCGTCGCGCGTGTTCCAGGCGATGCCCTTGCCGCCGTTGCCCACCTTCTCCATCAGCGGGCCGAGCGCCGTGAAGCGCTTGTAGACATTGGGGTAGTCGCGCTCGACCACGGCGATGTTGGGGGCCGTCTTGCCCGGAATGAGCTCGCACTCGCCCCGCTTCCAGTCCTGCACGCCGATGGCCTGGGCCAGTTCGGCCGGCGTGTCGTGCATCAGCGGCGAGAGCACCACCTCCTTCTCCACGCCGAGGTGGCCGGGCGCGAGTTCGCTGAACTTGCGGGCGAAGCCCTTGTAGATCTCCCAGTCACTGCGCGCTTCCCAGGCCGGGTCCACCGCGGTGGACAGCGGGTGGATGAAGGGGTGCATGTCGCTGGTGTTGAGGTCGTTTTTCTCGTACCAGGTGGCGGTGGGCAGCACGATGTCCGAATACAGGCAGGTCGTGCTCAGGCGGAAGTCCAGCGTGACCACCAGGTCCAGCTTGCCTTCCGGCGCCTTGTCGTGCCAGACCACCTCGCGCGGCTTGGCATCGTCGTGGCCCAGGTCCTTGCCCTGCACGCCGTGCGAGGTGCCCAGCAGGTGCTTGAGGAAGTACTCGTGGCCCTTGCCGGAGGAGCCCAGGATGTTGGAGCGCCAGACGAACAGGTTGCGCGGCCAGTTGGACGGATGGTCCGGGTCCTCGCACGACATGCGCAGGGTGCCGTCCTTCAGCGCCCGCACCACGTAGTCCTTGACGTCGCCGCCGTCCGCGTCCTTGACCACCTGCAGCGGGTTGGTCTGCAGCTGCGGCGCCGAGGGCAGCCAGCCCATGCGCTCGGCGCGCACGTTGTAGTCGATCAGGCTGCCGGAGAACTGCTTCGGGTCGGCCAGCGGCGAGAGCACCTCCTCCACGCCCAGCTTCTCGTAGCGCCACTGGTCGGTGTGGGCGTACCAGAAGCTGGTGGAGTTCATCTGCCGCGGCGGCCGGATCCAGTCGAGCGCGAAGGCCAGCGCCGTCCAGCCGGTCTGCGGGCGCAGCTTCTCCTGGCCCACGTAGTGGGCCCAGCCGCCGCCCGACTGGCCGATGCAGCCGCAGAGCATCAGCATGTTGATGACGCCGCGGTAGTTCATGTCACTGTGGTACCAGTGGTTCATGGCGGCGCCGATGATCACCATCGAGCGGCCCTGGGTCTTGTCGGCGTTGTCGGCGAACTGGCGCGCGACCGTGATCACCTGCTCGCGCGGCACGCCGGTGATGCTTTCCTGCCAGGCCGGGGTGTAGGGCGTGTCCTCGTCGTAGCTCTTCGCCGCGAACTCGCCGGGCAGCCCGCGCGCCACGCCGTACTGGGCCGCCTGCAGGTCGAACACCGTGGCGACCATGGCGTGGCGCTCCTCGCCTTCCTTGCCCAGGCGGATGCGCTGCACCGGCACCGTGCGCACCAGCACGTCGCCGCCGGCCTGCTCGTTGGCCGGGAAGTGCTCGTGGGCGATGCCGCCGAAGTAGGGGAAGCCGATGCGGGCGGTCTGGCCCGACTGCCCGTCCTCCAGCACCGACAGCTTCAGCTGCACGGCCTGGCCGTGGCGCGCCTGCTCCGCCTGCAGGTTCCACTGGCCGGCGTCGGGGCGGCCGTCCGGGCCCCAGCGGAAGCCGATCGCGCCCTTGGGCACCACCACCTTGCCGTCCTGGTCGAAGGCCACCGTCTTCCATTCCGGGTTGTTCGACTGGCCGAGCCGGCCGTTGAAGTCGGAGGCGCGCAGGTAGCGGTCGGGCACCATCACCGTCTCGCCCGAGGGCAGCACCTGCTCCTTGAGCAGGACCAGCATCGGGAGGTCGGTGTAGCGGCGCGCGTAGTCGTCGAAGTACGCGCTGCGCTTGTCGAAGTAGAACTCCTTCAGGATCACGTGGCCCATGGCCATGGCCACGGCGGCGTCGGTGCCCTGCTTGGGGTGCATCCACAGGTCGGCCAGCTTGGCGACCTCGGAGTAGTCGGGGGTGATCGCGACCGTCTTGGTGCCCTTGTAGCGGACCTCGGTGAAGAAGTGCGCGTCGGGCGTGCGGGTCTGGGGCACGTTCGAACCCCAGGCGATGATGTAGTTGCTGTTGTACCAGTCGGCCGATTCCGGCACGTCGGTCTGCTCGCCCCAGATCTGCGGCGAGGACGGCGGCAGGTCGCAGTACCAGTCGTAGAACGACATGCACACGCCGCCGATCAGCGACAGGTAGCGCGAGCCGGCCGCGTAGCTGACCATGGACATGGCCGGGATCGGCGAGAAGCCGATGATGCGGTCCGGCCCGTGCCGGCGGATGGTGTGGATGTTGGACGCGGCCACGATCTCGTCGACCTCGTCCCAGCTGGCGCGCGCGAAGCCGCCCAGGCCGCGCACCTGCTGGTAGCTGCGGCGCCGACTCTCGTCGGAGACGATCCAGGCCCAGGCTTCCACCGGCGCCATCGTCAGCCGCGCCTTGCGCCACAGCTTGAGCAGCCGGCCACGCACCAGCGGGTACTTCACGCGGTTGGCCGAGTACAGGTACCAGCTGTAGCTGGCGCCGCGGGCGCAGCCGCGCGGCTCGTGGTTGGGCATGTCCCAGCGCGTGCGTGGGTAGTCGGTCTGCTGGGTTTCCCAGGTGACGATGCCGCCCTTGACGTAGATCTTCCACGAGCAGGAGCCGGTGCAGTTCACGCCATGGGTGCTGCGCACGATCTTGTCGTGCTGCCAGCGCTTGCGGTAGCCGTCCTCCCAGGTGCGGTCTTCGCCCGTGACCTGGCCGTGGCCGTCGGCGAACGATTCCCGCGCCTGCGAGAAGTAGGTGAGTCGGTCGAGGAAGTGGCTCATGACGGGTTCTTCTCGTTAGCAGGGCATGGGCGCGTTGCGGCGGCTGTAGTACCACCAGGTCACGGCCACGCAGGTGACGTAGAAGGCGATGAAGCAGTACAGCGCCGCCTCGGTGCCGCCCGTCATGGCGAGCGAGGTGCCGTAGCTCTTGGGGATGAAGAAGCCGCCGTAGGCGCCGATCGCCGAGGAGAAGCCCAGCACGGCCGCCGCTTCCTTGTTGGCGTCGCGCACCGCCTGTTCGCGGGCGTACTCGCCCTTGCCTTCGGCTGCGCGCTGGCGCTCGGTCAGGAAGATCACCGGGATCATGCGGAAGGTCGAACCGTTGCCGATGCCGGAGGCGGCGAACAGCACCATGAAGGACACCAGGAAGCCGGCGAAGCTGCCGCCGCTGCCGCCCGAGGGCAGGAACTGCAGCACGGCGACCACGCCCGCGATCATGGCGAGGAAGGTCCAGAAGGTGACGCGTGCGCCGCCCAGCTTGTCCGACAGCCAGCCGCCCAGCGGCCGCACGAGCGCGCCCACCAGCGGTCCCATCCAGGCGTACTGCAGCGCGTTGATGCCGGGGAACTGGCTCTTGATCAGCAGCGGGAAGCCCGCCGAGTAGCCGATGAAGCTGCCGAAGGTGCCGACGTACAGCCAGCACATCAGCCAGTTGTGCTTGCGCTTGAAGATCACCGCCTGGTCGGCGAACGAGGACTTGGCCTCGGCCAGGTCGTTCATGCCGAACCAGGCCGCCAGCGCCGACAGCGCGATGAAGGGCACCCAGATGAAGCCGGCGTTCTGCAGCCACAGCGAGGCCGGCTGGCCGCCCTTGACGATGATCTGCGACTCGCCGCCCAGCGTGCCGAACACGCCGGCGGTGATCACCATCGGCACCACGAACTGCACGATGGACACGCCCAGGTTGCCCAGGCCGGCGTTCAGGCCGAGCGCCGTGCCCTTCTGCGCCTTCGGGTAGAAGAAGCTGATGTTGGCCATGCTGGAGGCGAAGTTGCCGCCCCCGAAACCGCACAGCAGCGCCAGGATCACGAATACTTCGTAGGGCACCGTCGGGTCCTGCACCGCGAAGCCGATCCCCAGCGCGGGCAGCAGCAGCGTGGCGGTGGAGATGGCGGTCCAGCGGCGGCCGCCGAAGATCGGCACCGCGAACGAGTAGAAGATGCGCAGCGTGGCGCCGCACAGGGCCGGCAGCGCCGCCAGCCAGAACAGCTGGTTGGTGCTGAACTTGAAGCCGACGGCCGGCAGGTTCACCACCACCACCGACCAGACCATCCAGACGGCGAAGGCGAGGGTGAGCGCGGGGATCGAGATCCAGAGATTGCGGCGGGCCACGGCCTGGCCCTGTTGCCGCCAGAAGGAAAGGTTCTCGGGGTCCCAGTTGCGGATGAGCGCGGAGGACATGGAAGGACTCCTGTGGGGGGAAATCAGAGGGAGGGGGAGGGAGCGGCGTCGGCGCCCATGACGCGGGTGCGGCGCACTTCGGTGAAGTACATCCAGATCAGCGAGACCCAGACCACGCCGTACATCAGCATGAAGGCGCTGGAGCGGATGCCGGTGAGGTCCATCAGCGCGCCGAACAGGATCGGCAGCACGAAGCCGCCCAGGCCGCCGGCCAGGCCGACGATGCCGCTGATGGCGCCGATGTTCTTCGGGTAGTCGTCGCTGATGTACTTGAAGACGCTGGCCTTGCCGAAGGCCCAGGCGATGCCCAGGATGAACATCAGCACGGTGAAGCTGACCACGTCCAGGCCGAGGTGGAAGGTCTTGGGCCCGTTGACGGTCAGGATGGTGAAGTCGGTCTGCGGGTAGGACAGCAGGAACAGGCAGATCCAGCTCACCCACATCACCCACCAGGTCACGCTGTGGGCACCGTATTTGTCCGAGAGCACGCCGCCGATGGCGCGCAGCACGCCGCCCGGCAGCGAGAAGCAGGCGGCCAGCAGCGCCGCCACGCGGATGTCCAGTCCGTACTCGCCGACGTAGTACTGCACCATCCACAGCGCCAGGGCGACGTAGCCGCCGAAAACGATGCTGTAGTACTGGCAATAGCGCAGCACCCGCGGATCCTTCAGCGCCTTGAGCTGGTCCGAGAAGCGGACCGTGCTGGGCACCAGGTGCGCCGGGTCGCTGTAGCTGAACATCCAGAACAGGATCACCGTGCCCAGCATCACCGCGGCGTAGACCAGCGGCACCGCGGTCCAGCCGAAGGCCACCAGGATCGCCGGCGCGATGAACTTGTTGACCGCGGAGCCGGAGTTGCCGGCGCCGTACACGCCCATCGCCATGCCCTGCCGGTTCCTGGGGAACCAGCGCGCCACGTAGGGCGTGCCGACCGAGAACGAACCGCCGGCCAGGCCGACGAACAGCCCGATCACCAGGAAGTGCCAGAACTCGGTGGCATAGGCCATCAGCCAGATCGCGGGCACCGTGGCGGCCATCAGCACCGTCATTACGATGCGGCCGCCGTAGCGGTCGGTCCAGATGCCCAGCGGCACCCGCACCAGCGAGCCGGTGAGCACCGGCATGGCGGTGAGCAGCCCGAATTCGGTGGCATTGAGCCCGAGCTGCTTCCTGATCGGGATGCCGATGACGCCGAACATCATCCAGACCATGAAGCAGACGGTGAAGGCGAGCGTGCTGGCGACCAGCACGGACCACGCCTTGCGCGTGGACGTCGCCGCGGCGGGCGAGGCCGCGGATGGCGCGGGAGGGGGGTTGAGGACGGCTGACACGAGTGACTCCGGAAGTGGCTTTTCGGGATGGCTCCACTGTCGGATGTCGACGTCCGCGCGAACATCCGCCGGTGGCAGGGGCGGGGCTGCGCGGAAGGAGGAGGGCGGCTCCTCCGAAAGAACTAGTGGCGTGCGCCGCCGCCGGATCACGCGCGGGCCGCAGGGGGCGTCCGGCGCCCGCGCCCGTCGGCGGGTGCCGGACACGCCTGCGACATCCTTCACGCGAGGGCCGGCCGGATCGCGCCGGGCGGGTAGCACATCGGTGGTTCGCCCGGCAGGCGGCTAGCATGTCGCGCGCCAGGAGCTGTCGATGTCTTGCGCCCGCCGTGTCCCCCGCCTGCACCCGTGGCTCGCCCTGTCCGCGGCGATGCTGCTGCCGTGCGCGGGTGCATGGGCGCAGGACGCCCACGCGCTCGCGCCGGTGGCACCCTCCGGCGTCGTGATGCGGCCTGCGCCGGGCCTGCAGATCCAGTACGAGCCGCTGTCCGCCGAAGGTGGCCAGCCCGTGGCCGGTCGGCTGGACGGGGCGCTGGAGACCGGCGCCGGCAAGCTGCGCGCCGGGCTGCGCATCGACCCGTCCTCCGGGGCGCGGCTGGACTGGCTGGATGCGAACTGGGAAGCGCAGGTGCCGGGGCCGCTGCACACGCTGGTCCTCGGCGAGACCCAGGGCAGCGGTGGCGGCTGGAGCCAGAACGTGCCGCTGACGGGATTGCGCTTCGGCCGGCCGCTGGCCCTGCGCGCGCCGTCCTGGGCCGACGACGTGTTCCTGCCCGGGCTCGCCTTCGCCGGAACGGCGGCGCCTCAGCACGGCTTCGGCGACGCCGCCGGCACCGCCCTGCAGGACACGCGCACGCTGCTGGGCACCGGCGCCCTGCCCACCGACACGCCGCTGCGCGGTCCGGAACTGCTGGCGCCCGGCGCCACCGACTACGAGGTGGCGCTGGGCCGTGTGCGCGACCAGGACGCCGGCTATGCGGCGGGCGGCTGGCGGCTGGGGCTCGCGCCCGGGCTCACCGCCGAAGCGCGCACCGAATGGATGCCCTCGCGGCTGGCGCACGGGGTCGAAGTGGTGCAATCGGCCGCGGGCGGGATGCTGCAGGCCGTGCTGGCGCAGTCCGCCGATGCCGCCGGCTCGGGCCTGCGCTGGGGCATGGGCTTCGTGCGCAGCGAGGACGGCATGCGCTGGAACCTGGCCTGGGATGCGGCCGAACGCGGCTACACCACCGTGGCCGGCGGCGGCGAACCGCGCAGCGCCCTGCGCGCCGGCACCCGCTGGGAGCTGGGGCGGCGTCTCACGGCCGACCTGAGCTACACGCGCTCGCGGGCGTGGGAGGCGGAAGCGGCGGACGCCGCCTGGCGCTTCGCCGCCGCGGTGCCGCTGGCACGGCGCGCCAGCCTGTCGCTCGGCCTGGCGCTGCGAGAAGGCCCGCAGGCCGGCTGGAACGCAGCCATGACCCTGTCGGTGCCGCTCGCCCCGTAGCGCCGCGTCAGGCGCCGGCCTCCCCGTAGCGGCTGGCGAACACCGCCGCCTGCACCCGCGAATGCAGGTTCAGCTTGCGCAGGATGTTCTGCACGTGGATCTTCACGGTCGTCTCGGCGATCGACAGGCTGCGCGCGATCTCCTTGTTGCTGGCGCCGCGCGCGATCTCGCGCAGCACCTCCTGCTCGCGCGCCGACAGCACCGCCAGCGGATCGGCCGGCGGGGCTTCGGCCGGCTGCCGCATCGCCGCCAGCAGCCGGGGCGTGAGCTCCGGGCTCACCACCGTCTCGCCGGCCATGGCGCGGCGGATGCTGGCCACCAGGTCCTCGCCGTCGATGGTCTTGAGCAGGTAGCCCTGGGCGCCGTTGCGCAGGGCGGCCTGCACGTCCAGCTCGTCCTCGCTCACGGTGAGCATCAGCACCATCGCCTGTGGGCAGGCCTCGCGCAAGCCGGCCAGCGCCTGGATGCCGGTGACGCCGGGCAGGTGGTTGTCCAGCAGGATCACGGCCGGCTGCAGCCGCTGCGCCTCGCGTACGGCCTGGCCCGCATCGGCCGCCTCCCCGACCACCTGGACGCCGGTCTGGCTGGCCAGCAGCGCCACCAGGCCGCGCCGGAACAGGGTGTGGTCGTCCACCACCAGCAGGCGGATCGGATCGTTCATGCCGTGGCCTCCTCGTGCCGGTCGACAGCGCCCGCCGTGCCGCCCGGGCGCAGTTCCAGCACCACCGAGCAGCCGTGGCCGGGATGGGAATGCACCCGTACCTCGGCGCCTATTCGCTGGGCTCTTTCCTTCATGATGCGCAGGCCCACGTGGGTCTCGTCGGGCCGGGCCTCCGCGGCCGCGAAACCCCGGCCGTCGTCGCGCACCTCGAAGCGCCAGTGCGGCGAGGAGGTGACCTCGACCTGCACCTCGCGCGCCCCGGCGTGCTTGCGCACGTTGGACAGCGCCTCCTGCACGATGTGCAGCACCTGCACCTGCACGTCGGGCGGCAGCGCGACGCCGCGGCCGTCCACCCGCAGCTGCGTGCGCAGGCCGGTCTGGTGCTCGAACTTGGCCAGCGTGGTCTCCAGCGCCGGCGCGATGTCCTCGCTGCTGGTGCGGGTGCGGAAATGCATCAGCAGCTCGCGCACGTCCGAATAGGTCTCGCGCACGCCGGTGTCCAGCTCGCCCGCCACCCGCTCCAGCGCGGCGCGGTCGCCCTGCTGCAGGGCCGAGCGCAGCAGCTGCACCTGGATCTTCAGGAACGCCAGCGATTGCGCGATCGAGTCGTGCAGCTCGCTGGCCAGCAGGGTGCGCTCCTGGGCCACGGCTGCCTCGCGCTCGAGCGCGCCCGCACGCAGGCCCTCCATCGCGCCGGCCAGGTGGCCGGCCAGCGCTTCCAGCAGCTCGCGGTCGGTGCCGGCCGGGTCCGGCGTCTCGGTGAAGAACAGGTCGATCTCGCCCAGAGCCTGGTCGTGCAGGCGGATCGGCACCGACACCAGCCCGCTGTAGCCGTGGCGCGCGCAGTGGCCCAGCGGCGCGGAGGGACCGGGGTGGATCGGGATGATGCGGGCGGACGCGTCCTGCCGCGGCTGCCCGCACAGGCAGCTGCCGGTCTCCACGCAGGCCTCCTCGCGCGCCATGTCGGCGGGCAGGTTGTCGGAGGCGAGCAGCACGTAGCGGCTGTTGCCTTCGTCCGACCAGCGCACCGCCGCGGCCTGGGCGCCGGTGATGCGCCGCATGCGCCGCGCGAAGCCCTGGGCGAGTTCGTCGATCTGGGTGGCGCGGGCGGCGAAGGCGCTGACCTCGTACAGGTCGGCCAGGCGCCGGCGCTGCGCCTCCAGCGTGGCGGTCTTCTCGCGCACCCGCTGCTCCAGGCTGTCGTACAGCGCCTGCAGGTGGCCGGCCATGTCGTTGAAGCCCTCGGCCAGTTCGCCGAACTCGTCGCGGCGGTCGACTTCCAGCCGCGCGCCCAGGTCGCCGTCGCGCAGCGAGGCGACGGCGGTCCTCAGCCGGATCAGCGGGTCCAGCACCAGCAGGTGGGCGGTGTAGAGCAGCACGATGGTGGTGGCCAGCGCCAGCATCATCATCAGGAACTGGAAGCCGTGCAGCACGGAGGTCCAGCGCGCCAGTTCCTGCTCGATGGCGGCGACGAAGGCGTCCACCTCGCCCACGAAGGCGTCGGCGT
>Ga0196972_1000570_pt1 | contig 16815 bp, 17 predicted proteins | sample S1v_2013CmetaG_FD_148618 | JGI IMG/M metagenome (GOLD analysis project Ga0196972, IMG submission 148618) | Soil microbial communities from Anza Borrego desert, Southern California, United States - S1+v_20-13C | ecosystem: Environmental > Terrestrial > Soil > Desert | place: USA: California...
GTTTTTCTTCATGCAATAGAATTAAAGTGTAGTTAACAGATTCTTAATTATATTTACTTAACCAGTTTAATTTTCATTAAAATACTTATGCTAATGAAGTGAAGTAGGTTATTGATATTTCAAAGTTTAGCAAGTAAAAAAATTGAGTAAGAGGGGATATCATGAAGGCATATGAGAGAATAATACAATTTTTCCTATTTTTATGCGCACTTATAGCGGTTTTGGGAGTTATATTAATCACATATTTTATCGTAAAAGAAGGTTTGCCGGTCATCCAGAAGGTTGGCTTTCTGAATTTCATTTTTGGCAAGCAATGGGCGCCTACACAGCAGACATATGGTATTTATCCTATGATTTTAGGATCCATATTGGCAACATTGGGTGCATTGATACTGGGAGTGCCAATTGGCGTAGGCTGTGCAGTGTTCCTAGCGGAGATAGCTAAGCCTAAAATAGCCAATATCATAAGACCGGGAATAGAACTTCTGGCAGGTATTCCGTCGGTTGTTTACGGACTATATGGTTTGGTCATTATTGTACCATTTATCAGAAAAACCTTTCACAATCAAGGCTTCAGCATATTGGCAGGCAGTTTGATACTTGCAGTAATGATTTTGCCTACCATAATCAATATTTCTGAGAGCGCAATCAGGTCTGTTCCAAGGGAATATAAGGAAGGCTCACTGGCCTTAGGCGGTTCTCATTGGCAATCCATATATAAAGTAATTGTTCCGGCTGCTAGGTCCGGTATTATAGCTGCTATTATATTAGGCATGGGTAGAGCAATTGGTGAAACTATGGCTGTAATCATGATCACAGGCAATAGCACGCTGATTCCAGAGAGCATCCTATCACCAATTAGAACTTTAACCGGAAATATCGGAATAGAAATGGGTTATGCCAGCGGAGAACATCAGCAGGCGCTATTTGCAACAGGTATTGTATTGTTCTTATTCATTATGATACTGAATGTTGTGGCTAATCTGATCCCCAAGAAGGTAGGTGAATAGTCATGAATTTAAAATTGTTTGGAGAGAGTGCAAGTATAAGCTCAAGCACTGTAAAGAAAAATAGAATAACAGAGAAAATATTCTTTGGATTGCTTTGGTCATCTGCATTGATAACAATCATAGTACTTGTTGCAATTATCGGGCATGTACTGATCAACGGCTTAAGCCATATAAGTTTAGAATTCCTTACTCAAGAACCGGAGAATATGGGCAAGGAAGGCGGAATATTTTCTTCAATTGTAACGACAGTATATTTGGCGTTATTTTCGCTCATAATAGCGGTTCCTATCGGACTAAGTGCTGCAATCTTTCTTACTGAGTATGCAAAAGAAGGACCAATAATACGAATTATTCGATTTGGGACAGAAGCATTGGCAGGAATACCTTCGATTATATATGGATTATTTGGTTTTGTATTCTTTGTAGTATTGCTGAAATTCAAGTATTCCATTGTTTCTGGAGGGTTGACACTTACATTGATGATACTGCCTACCATCATCAGGACTTCTGAGGAAGCAATCAAGATGGTTCCAAGATCTTATAGAGAGGGAAGTCTTGCTTTGGGTGCAACCAAGTGGCAGACCATATATAAAGTAGTATTGCCAGCGGCTATACCTGGAGTTTTGACTGGGATTATATTAGGTGTAGGAAGAGTTGTTGGTGAAACAGCGGCTGTGATTTATACTGCCGGAAGTTCTCTAGGGCTGCCGGACAGCATATGGAGGCCGGGAAGAACCATGGCTGTGCACCTTTATATAATGGCTTCGGAAGGATTGTCAAAGGCAAATATGTATGCAACTGCAACAGTACTGATCATTACGGTTTTCATAATAAACTTTTTTGCCAATAGATTGATAAAAAGGTTTATTCGATAAGAATGGAGGGGTATAATGAGTAATAAGATAGAAGCAAGGAATTTGAATTTATATTATGGGGATTTCCATGCTCTGAAAAACATTAATATAGATGTAGTTGAAAATTCCGTAACGGCGTTAATCGGGCCTTCGGGTTGCGGTAAATCGACTTTTCTAAGAACGCTAAACAGAATGAATGATTTAATTGATGGCGTAAAAATTGACGGAAGTATTACACTAGAAGGATTAGACATTAAAAAATACGATGTAATAGAGCTTCGTAAAAGGGTGGGAATGGTATTCCAAAAGCCAAATCCATTTCCAATGTCCGTTTTCGAGAATGTAGCCTATGGACCTCGGATTCATGGAATCAAGGACAAAAGAAAATTGGCAGAAATCGTTGAAAGAAGCTTGAAGGGTGCTGCTTTGTGGGAAGAGGTCAAAGACAGATTGCATAAATCAGCCTTAGGATTGTCGGGCGGACAACAGCAAAGACTATGCATAGCACGTGTATTGGCAGTGGAGCCGGAGGTTCTTCTGATGGATGAACCAACTTCCGCCCTTGACCCAGGATCAACTTTAAAAATAGAAGATTTGATGGAAGAGTTAAAGAAGCAATATACTGTAGTGATTGTTACACATAATATGCAGCAAGCGGGCAGAATTTCTGATTATACAGCATTTTTCCTTTCTGGAGAAGTGATAGAAGCGGACAAGACGGAGAATATTTTCTATAAGCCAAGGGATAAAAGGACTGAGGATTATATCACAGGAAGATTCGGTTAAAAAGGAGGTATAACATGACAAGGAATTATTTCGATAAAGAGTTGCAGGATTTACATTTGCAAATGCTTAAGATGTGTACCGTGGTTGAGGAGGCTTTGAATAACTCAGTTCACGCATTGAAGCATCAGGATATAGCGTTGGCGCAGTCTGTAATTGATGGAGACGATGTGATAGATGACTTGGAATCCCAGATTGAAGACAAGTGTCTAAAACTGATTGCGCTTCAAGCTCCAATGGCGAAGGATCTAAGATTTATCGCTACAGCTATGAAAATTATAACGGACTTGGAACGTATAGCGGACCACGCTGTTGATATTTCAAAAATCACAGTTAGATTGTCCAATGAGAAGTATATTAAGGAATTGATTGATATTCCAAGAATGGGCGAAATAGCAACCAGAATGGTAAAAGAAAGTATTGATGCTTATGTAAAGCAGGATGCCGAGAAAGCCAAAGAAGTTGCTAAGATGGACGATGAAGTAGATGCCATACACAAACAGATTTTTAGAGAACTGCTGCTGATTATGATGGAGGATCCAAAGAAAATCAATCAAGCAACCAGCTTCTTATTTGTAAGTAAGTCCCTTGAAAGAATTGGGGATTATGTTACAAATATCTGTGAAAAAATCATTTATGCAGTTACCAGTGAACATATGAACCTGAATGATTAAAGACCAGCCGAAGGTGCACTAGTCAAGCAAAAGTAGACAATGTAAAAAAGAGTATTTAACCAAAGCCTCGTTCAGTTCGATACTGGACGGGGCTTTTATAGTTCAAAGCATATGCCGGACGTTCATTATTGTAATATTTTACATATGACTTTAAGAAATCCAATAGATTTTCAGCCTTCCAATACTGGAAATCAACTCGCATCTCTTCTTTTATCCAGCCGTTTATTGATTCAATAATAGGATTATCCGTGGGAGTTCCTACTCGCGACATAGACCTGGTTATGTTATAATCTTTATGAGCTTCGTGGAAAGCTTTTGAGGAATAGACCGACCCCTGATCTGTGTGCAAAACTGTCGGGGTTTTCTGTTCCTCAATCCTTTTCATCAAGTCATTTAAACAATCAAAATATGGCTTTCTATCACCTTGCCGTGCTGAAAAATGATGTGAAATAATCTCGTTGTTGTATGTATCAAGTAGGTAAGTCCATTCATAGTTTTTACCTCTATATCTGATGTTTGTCATATCAGAAACAACTATTTCTAAGGGCTTAGATGCATTCCAGTTGCCTTTTACTTGATTTGGATAGGTAATGTGTTCATTACCTGATTTACGATATTTATAATGTTTAACTTTAGATTTTATCCCAGCATACTTACAGCATTTATGTACTAGATTATCAGAAAAGGTTGCATTAGTTTTATTACGGATGATAGAAGCAAGGCCATGATAGCCATAAGATTTATGTTTCTTGTGAGCCTCTAGCAACAATTCAGTAAGCAGTTCGCGATTTTTCTCATATCTATTCTTGGTTCCTTGTCTAGCTTTCCATTTGTAATACCCAGAGCGATTAACATCCATCATCTTACAAAGTGAAACTATGGAGTATATATCCTTCAAAATATCCACGATTTCGAACTCACATCTTTTGTAATAACGAATTCCTTGTTTGCACCATCCCCTTTCACGGTATAGCCTTTTTTTAGCCGTTCAATCTCTATCTCCTGTCTAACCACAAGCAGCCTAAGACGTTCTTCTTCAGAAAGTGATTTGCTTGTATGCAATGCAGCAAAATGATTGCCTGATCGCTTATGCTTAACAGGTTCTAGTCCTTGTTCTCCAAATTTTCTATATGACTCCACCCAGCTCCAAAACATCCCTTTAGAGATTCCAGCATTCTTAGCAACTTTACTTGTACCCTCGCTGCCATTTATGTACTTTAGTACTAGATTCAGCTTATCTTCTTTTGTCCACTTGCGGTTTTTGCCACCCTTTGGTCTTCCTATATTCTCCATTAAATCACCCCTCAAAATCATTATACCAATTAAAAAAGTAGACATGCTCTTTTACATGTCTACTTTAAGTTTATCAGTGCACCTAAGCTTCTCTTTTTTATTGAACGCTGTTTTGCCTCCAGCGCATGATGAGTAGTTTTATAATTCCTGCCGTAGGAACTGCCAGCAGCATTCCCAGTAAGCCGAAGTAAGCACCGCCTATGATGATGGATAGTATTACAAACACAGGATGCAGTCCTACGCTTTCTCCAACCACCTTTGGTGCAATGATGATGCTATCCAACTGCTGCACCAACAGCAGCACCAGTACTGCAAACAGTGCCTTTATAGGTGTACTGCTCAGAAGACCAATGATAACTGCCGGAATAGATCCGATGACCGGACCAAAGTAAGGGATAACGTTGGCAATACCGGCTGTCATACCAATCAGCACAGGAAAGTCCAGCCCGATTATCCATAATCCCAGAGAACTCAGTATGCCGACTATAATGCCATCCAGCAGCTGCCCTCTAATAAATTTGGACACCACATTATCTATATCTCTAAAAAATGATTTTGTTTTTTTGCTGGTATTCTTTTTTAAAATTACATCCAAGCAGTCGTTGGTTAACTTCTTGAAATAATCCATATCTTTTAATAGATAGAAGGCTATAATTACACCCAGCAATATATCGACCAAGTTGCCGCCTAATCGTCTAAAGAAATCAAAGATGGAATTGATTACAGTGCCCATTACATCATTTACCCGCTCAATCACACCTTTGAACTGCTCCTGGAGATCTTCGGATAAACCGCTAGTTTCCAGGTTCGCTAAAGCGGATTGGAACATATCATTATAGCGCTGACTGTATTTCATAATAGATTCAATCATATTATTTACATCTATATTGTTGGTGATTTGTCCGCCTATCATCACATAGATGCTGTAGATGAAAAGTATGAAAGCGCTGACAATCAGTATATATGTAAGAAGTACGCTCAAGGTGCGCTTAACCTTATGCTTTAGATTTGTCCGGCCGAGCAATTTAGCTTCCAGTAATTTCACCATCGGATGCAGCAGGTATGCAATAACCAGTGCGATGATAAAGGGTGATAAAACATTTAGTATATTTCTTATAACACGAAAAATGGTATCCAATATCCCGCCAATATTTCCTATAACTGCATATAGAATATACAGCACCGTTGCGGTTAAAATAATATAGAAACTGTATTTTAAAAGATTTTTATCAAATGTAATTTTCATAGCAAAATCCTCTCTGATAAGATATATATTTACGATATCATACTATACTAAGCTTTCCTACATTTTTATATACGTAATCATAAATATTATGTTTTGTAAATTATATAAATTTTCCTGTTGAAATGTTTCAGATTATCTTGTATAATACATAAGTACGAGCAAACGCTCTATAAATGGAGAGATGGCTGAGCTGGTTGAAGGCGCACGACTGGAAATCGTGTGATGGTTAATAGCTATCCGGGGGTTCGAATCCCCCTCTCTCCGCCATATATAAGGAATACATAAAGCACTTACTTTTGAAGTAAGTGCTTTTTTATTTAAATAATGAGTTAACTAAGAATATTGGGCAAGGAGGCGGGAAAAGGAGAGGTATGGTATATGAGGATTATAAGGGTTGGAATGAGCAAGTAAATCCTTAAGTGCTGTGTCTAGCACTTGTTAAGTTATTACTCTTCTATTATTCGCTGTAATCCCGTTAATGGATACCTTCTCATATCGTGCAAAGATATTTGAGCCATCCCAATCATCGGGCATTTTATTTTGATAATCTTCACCTAAGGATTTATCTTCTGTTTTCGTTACTAAACAAGTCCAATAATACTTATTTAATATATTAAAGATTCGTTCTCTTGTTAACAACCCTTTTCTTGATTCATCTACTAAAAATTTAAAGTATATATTTTTAGGTATCATGTGTTCTCTTACGAGGTTTTTCATATTTTTTTGCTCTACTTGTTTTATAGCTGCATCGGTAATATAGTCAGAGCGCAATAATCTGTTATTAGTTTTTATATCATACTTATTACAAACGTCTGATATACATCTAAAAACTAAACCTTCTACAAATGTGGATGTATAAAGAATATCTTTTTGGCTACCTTCTGGGAGTAGTTTATATGCCTCAAAGTATGCGTGTATTAAGTCTGATGATTGCTGCAAGATTGTCTCTCTCTTCATTTATAAGTCTCCATTAAAGTATTTATATTATATTTTGACGTAAGAATATATTATCACAATCAATTGAATATATCGACATTACTTAAAGGAAGTAATGTGATATCATGGACAGGCTTTATTTTACATATGAAATGCTTAAAGCACTTACTTATGAAGTAAGTGCTTTTTTAATGCTTAAAAAATAAACTAATAATCACACAATCGAACAATCCGAGGTATACTCGCTTGCACCTACTTCAGCGAAGCAGTAACCACCAACTCCTGACCGGGATAAATAATATATGGTGAAGTCAAATAATTGAAATTAATAAGATTGTTTACGTAAGTGCCAAACCTAGCTGCAATACGGTAAAGTGTATCGCCGGGTTTAACGGTATAGATGATTGATTCTGGGGGAGAAAGCGGTATTATAATCTTCTGACCAGGATAGATAAGGTTAGGCTTTGGTATGTTGTTAAACTTTAACACATTTTCTACTGTGGCATTATATTTGTGAGCAATGCCATAAAGGGTGTCTCCGTGAACAACTGTGTACTCTAATGTTCCAAAATATGCTGTAGGCATAAGTATACCACCTTTGCTGCTTGATGATTTATACTATGCAAGTTGGTGCAAAAAGGTTCATGTTTTATATCTGCCAGTTGCAAGCGGGTTTATACAAAAGGCGTTTAATCACTTATGACCACAGACTTTCTTTAATAATAATCGTATCAATTATAGAATATAGAGAAGAGAGGTGCGTCATGAATAAGAAAGTTATTATTATAATCAGCATATTGAGTTGTATTACTGCAATGGGATTTGCAGTTTTCTATTTTACAAGTATAGTGCCTGCAAATAAAATAATGGTGGAAGTGAGGAATATTGAAATTGCTGATATAGATTTAGAACAAATTGCAGATGGAAATTATGTAGGGGAATTCAGTTATAGTAAATCGCACTGCAAGGTAGAGGTTGTTGTGAGAGGCCATAAGATAGATAATATTGTGGTATTAGAAAGCGGTAAGAACAATCACGCAAAAAAAGCAGAAGCGGTACTGAAGAAGATTATAGAGAAGCAGAAAACTAATGTGGACGTAATAGCTGGGGCTACTACAACAAGCAAAGCGCTACTGAGAGCAGTCGAGACAGCCTTAAGCAAGCAGTAGGTAGGATGAAAATCATCCTACCTATTTTCATACCAATGCACTTACTAAAGCTTAGATACACAAAGTGTGGCAGCTCTGCATCTTGGTGATGCCCTAAACGTTCTTACTCTGCCTTCTGGGGGAACAACTGCAATTACGGGTTTTCCTTTTTTTATAGCCCAGACTGATATAGAGCAGCCTTTTAATATAGCCCTTATTTCGGGTGACAATTGATTTAGCTCATCAATCGTTGCGAACCTGTTTCTTAGACTCTTGCATATATCTTGTGCAATCTGCAGAGTAACCTGATTGTTAAAATAAAAGACATCGACACCAGCGGGGATACTGATAAAAGGACTTGCTGCAGCCAATGCCGCCTTACGATCCATGCATTCCTCAGGCTCAAGGTGCGCTATAGATGGGCATTTAAACAGCGACTGCAACCCTTTGAAACAGTAACATAATTTGAGCATATCACTCACCTCCTCTTTGCTATAGTATGAAACAAGCCATGCTGTGTGACAGACAAGCGAGGAGGTTTCTTTTACTGGGTAAAGTAAAAAAGACCCGAGGATTTTGTCCTACAGATCTTCTTCTTTTACAGCTCCAAAGGCTTTAAACTCTCCGTGCCATCCAGGCTCATAATAAACTCTGTCAGCAGTTCGATCTCTTGCTCCATATCCTTAAAGCTCGCTGTTTCCACAGGTGCATGCATATACCGCAATGGCAGGGATACCAATGCAATAGGCACACCCTTGCCGGTGTACTTGATTCTATCCCCATCTGTACCTGTAGAGTTGGTATATAACTCTCTTTGCCCCTTCATCTGCAGCTTTTCTGCAGTTTTCTCAAGCATTTCAACAATCTTGATGTTTATAGCAGGACCAATTCCGATTACAGGGCCGCCATCCAAATAATACTCGCCGTGCTTATTGGTATTGATACCGGGATGGTCAGTAGCAAAGGTGACATCACAAATGATCGCCATATCCGGTTTTATACTGGAGCCTGCACCATAAGCACCTTGTGTATTAATCTCCTCTGCGGTTGTGCTTACACTGTACACACCAACCTTTGGGTTCCGTTTTGCTACGTTCTTCAAAACCTCAGCCACGATAAAAGCGCCGGTCTTGTTGTCGAGTCCCTTGCCGCTTATTCTATCGTTCAACAGAAATTCTGGTTCTCTCTTATACACTGCAAAGTCACCGAAACGAACATACTGCTCAATTTCTTCCTTGCTCTTTGCTCCGCAGTCGATATACAAGTCTTCAAATTCCATACTCTTATCCTTGTTTTCGTTCAAATGCTCAGGCATGACTCCGATTACGCCGGTGATGCGTTTTTTATAGCCAAGCACCTCTACCTTCATTCCAGGTGCAAGTTTAGGGCTTATGTAACCTACTCTTGAAAAGTATAAGTAACCCTGTTCATCAACTCTATTTATGATGAAACCTATCTCATCACAGTGCCCTGCAAGAAGAACTTTGAACTTTGCATCAGGATTGATGACGCCAATCACATTCCCAAAATAATCTGCCTCCAGCTTATGAGCATCAGTTCTCAGATAATCAGCCCATTTTTTTTGAATTTCCTGCTCGTGTCCGGATGGTGAAGGGGTGTTGAGAAGATCTATTAAAAATTCTTTTGACTCTTTATTCATGATATCCTCCTTCGATGATTTAAACTTATGCATCAGAATATTCCTTATTTTATTATAGCCTTTTTTAGCATTTCACAAAATGTTTGAAATGATTTTTATAATTGCACCAATCAATTTTGGAATGAAAGGAAAATTATATAAGCAGTAGTAGTGCAAAATAAAACATACTTTGCGCTTTTGTTGGAAAACATAAAATGACGATGAATATTAAATATCATTATAAGATGGTTCATTTTTAAATCATGATCAAATCGGATAGGGTATGGGATGTATTAAGTTCTTGTAGATCTTTGCAAAATTTGAATATGCTTTGCTTTATGCAGCTAAGGATGGAGGCTGATGCTAAAGGAGGAATCTTTAAATCTTTCTGACAATATTTAGTGCGTATGCTAAGTGGTATTAAGAGAAGTTAAACATGCGTTATGTAAACAAAACTGTTGGATTTAGCTTCAAGCTTTGACGCTAAAATGTAAGAAATCACAGTAGGTTATTTCCATTTTAAGCACGAAGTTGCTAGAGTCCGAGGGATTTGACGGAATTTTTAGTATTTAATTGTATTTCAGAATAAACAAACAATTTAGAATATAATTTTAATTTACATAAATGCAAATTTTGCTTCTCAGATGTCGAATTTTGTGATAAACTTATCATTGTCGCACAGTAGAATTATTTATCGGTGCGGCGGCAGCACATGAAAATGGCTGTGTGTAATTATTTATATTTATTTATTAGGAGGAAAAAAGTCTATGAAAAGTCTATTCAATGCATGGAAGAAAATTAGCTTAGTAAAACAAATAATCATAGGTTTGATTATCGGTATTGTACTAGCTATAACAGTTCCAGAGCAAGCAAAGGCAGTTACTATTCTAGGTTCTTTATTCGTAGGTGCTTTGAAGGCAATTGCACCAGTACTAGTTTTCTTCTTGGTTTCTTCAGCTCTTGCTCAACACAAAGCTGGTCACCAAACTAACATGAAGTCCATCGTTGTACTTTATATGTTTGGTACTTTCCTAGCTGGTGTTGTTGGGGTTTTAGCTAGCTTCATGTTCCCAGTAACTCTTACATTAGCACAAGGTGCAGAAGGTTTAGCTGCTCCTGGCGGCATCGTAGAAGTTATCAAAGCTTTACTATTAAATCTAGTTGATAACCCAGTAAAAGCGATATTTAATGCAAACTACATCGGTATATTATCATTTGCAATACTTCTTGGTATTACATTAAGAGGCGCTGCTGATACTACAAAGACATTCATAGCTAACGTTTCAGAAGCTTTATCTGATATGGTTAGAATCGTTATCAGCTTTGCACCACTTGGTATTCTAGGTCTAGTATTCGATTCTATCGCTACAAGCGGTATAGATGTATTATTAGGTTATGGCCAATTACTTCTAGTATTAGTTGGTTCCATGGCATTCGTAGCATTCATCATGAACCCAATCATCGTGTTTTTCAAGATTCGTCAAAACCCATACCCACTTGTATTTAAGTGCTTAAAGGAAAGTGGTATTACAGCGTTCTTCACAAGAAGCTCAGCTGCAAACATTCCTGTAAACATGAGCCTAGCTGAAAGATTAGGCCTAGATAAGGATACTTACTCAGTATCAATTCCTCTAGGTGCTACAGTTAACATGGCAGGTGCTGCTATTACAATTTCTGTATTGACACTTGCAGCTACTCACACACTAGGTATCCAAGTAGATATAGCTACTGCAATCATCCTTTGCGTATTATCAGCTGTAAGTGCTGCTGGTGCGTCAGGTGTTGCCGGTGGTTCATTACTTCTAATCCCTCTAGCAGCAAGCTTGTTTGGAATTCCAAATGATATAGCTATGCAAATAGTTGGTGTTGGTTTCATCGTAGGTGTTGTTCAAGACTCATGCGAAACAGCAATCAACTCTTCAACTGACATACTATTCACAGCAGCTGCTGAGTTTGCTGAGTGGAAAAAAGAAGGCAAGAAGATCGTTATCAATAAGTAATAATCGATTTTCGTTAATTTATAACAAAAGGGGCAGTTCCCATTGGGAACTGTCCCTTTTGCTTTTATGTTTCTCCCTATAACAATTTAAGTGCAGGGTGCAACATTCGACAAATTATGCGATAGGTGTTATGTTATAATGACAAATGAATATTTACAATAACTGTAAATAGTGACCGGAGCGACCATTGCACCAATAATAATATTGTTCGTGAAGGAGGATCTATATGAGTCCAAAAAAGAAAAATAAATTGATGAAAGATATTGTTGATTTCTTTTATAGCTTATCCTTGGTAATAGCCTTTTGGGTTTGGGAGGAGACAGGAAGCATATTTCTTACGGCGTCTACCTTTGGAGCAAGCTTGGGAATTTTATATTTTGCGATACAAAAACATAAACAGTATAAAAGAAAGATCCTTCTCGAGAGCAGCATTGATGTTGTGGACAACATGTCAGGAGTTATGTTTGAACAATACATATTTGAACATTTTAGACGGCTTGGCTATACAGGATATATTCTTTCAAAAAACAGCAGCTCAGGAGCGGATATGATACTGGATAAAGGTGGAGTGAATGTTGTAGTCCAGGTTAAAAGGTGGAAAAATAGTGTGGGTGGAGATGCCATTCAGCAGGTTATAGAGGCAATGAAGCACTATGATGCAAAAACCGGCATCGTTGTAACAAACAGCACCTTCACTGAAAGTGCATGCGAGATGGCAAAAGAGGCCGGGATTGAGCTTTGGGACAGAAGCAAACTAATGGAGCTAATGTGCAAGTCTAGAACCCAAGTTACAACAGCCCATGAAATCGCCGTAACAAAAGATTAAAGTTGAACTGTAGAGCTTTTGTGCATGAATAGCCAGAGTATATCAGATTAGACCATTATGAATATCATTGCATGTGAGGTGACATATGGGTACTAACAAAAAAATTATACTGCTTATTATAGCAATTGCCAGTGTTGCGGTAGGCACATACTATTTCTATGGACAAAACAGTATGAAGGCCATTTCAATGAAAAATCAAATGGAACCTGTAAAAATTTCTGCCAGCAGCTTCGTACCGATTGACTCAAATGCAGAAATGGTGAAACAGCAGTCACGGCTTATTGTGATAGAAGGCTTTCATGCATCTATGCTGAATAACGACAGAAGCCTGCATGTTTATTTACCGCCAGGTTATTATAGCAACAAAGATAAGAAATTTCCGGTATTGTACGTCCATGATGGAAAAAGTGTGTTTGAATTATCGGACTGGTCAAAAGAATCCTTGAATATGCATATTACTGCAGATCGGCTGATTTCGGAAGGCAGGATTCAGGAAGTAATTATAGTGGGCATAGACAATATTGCTGAAAGCAGAATGAACGAATATACCCATTGGAACGGCGTGGACATGGGTAAGCCTATAAAGGGAAAAGGTCTTTTGTATGAAGATTTTGTTATAAATGATGTAAAACCTTTTATTGATAAAAATTTTAGAACATTGGCAGATCGGGAAAACACAGCCCTTATGGGGGCGTCCATCGGCGGCTTCTCCACCTTTAATATCGGCTTTAGGCATTCCGAAGTGTTCAGCAAACTGGCGATGCTTTCGCCGTATTTAGGTTGGGGTGATGGCCGATTATACAAAGAAATCAGTCAGGGCTACTTTAAGGATAAGAAGCCTCTGAAAATGTGGATAGATGTCGGTTCGGAGGAAGGCGGCTTCGTGGATATGGCGGCATATGGCATATTGCTCCTGTATCAGAATGGTTACAAGTATGCAGAGGAACTGGCGGCATATGAAGCACCCGGAGGAGGCCATTCTGAACGATACTGGGCTGAGCGTGTTGCGCCTGTTCTGGTTTACTTCTACGGAGATATTGGAAAGCCTGTATCGGTGGAATTGTTTACCAACAAAACCATAAGCACGAAAGACAGTCAGATCGCTCATGTAAATGCAGTACTGACATATGACTCGGGCTTTAAAATGACGGATCTATTTGGAAGCTTTGAGGTGGAGAAGCCTGAAGTGTTGAAAGTTGAACCTCTTGGCGGGGCCTTAACCCCGCTGTCGGCAGGTACAACAAAAATCAAATTTACATCCTCGTCCGGGTTGACTGCAATTACGGAGGCTACTGTAGTTACAGAATAAATAAATATAGAAGCTCTTACAAAAACAGCTGGGATAATCTAGCTGTTTTTGTTTTTTCTAGGCGCGGTTTCTATGCAATCTGTGAAAACATTAACATATTTATGAAAATTATTCCAAACTTGAAGACTTTTTACTTTTTATTGCGTATAAGATAGAGACAAAAACAATGGGAGGTTCTCATGGCTATTATTTTTAAATTCGCATTAAAGAGCATAAGAGAAAAGAAGTTCCGTACTTTTTTGATTATATTTTCAATTATGATGTCTTCCGCCTTGTTCTTTGCTTCGCTTTCGATGTCGGGAACAGTAGAAAAGATGGTAATAGAAAGAATCAGAAAATCAACGGGGTCCGCAGAAATCATGATATATCCGGGGGAAAAATCAGCAGCCCCTTATGTCAATGACAGAGCGGCAATGTCGGTGATGGACCAGGCCGATTATATCATAGAAACTGTTCAGGGCGGCGCCATATATAAGGTAAATGAAAAGGAAACCCTTAATATAAATCTGAATGGCTATGAGTATGACGAATTGCAGCTGATGAACCCAATATCTCTAAAGGAACAGAGCAGCTTGGAGCCCTTTACAGGGAGAAAGATCATCGTCAGCAGCAATTTCGCGCAGAAGTACAACCTTGGGATTAACAGCAAACTGGAGCTTGAGATAGCAGGAATCAAGCAGAAAATGAATGTAGTGGGTATAGCAAATCCAACAGGACTTTTTACAGAGGATGGCAGATCTATAACCGCTGTTATGCCAAAGGAAACCCTGGCTGGATTCTATAATATAAAGGGGCAGGCGACTACAGTCTATATAAAGGCTAAGGACGCAGCACAAACACAGCAGCTTATGAAGCAGCTGGAAGAGGTATACAAAAGGGATAAGACAGCAGAAGTAATCCCCATGGAGGATATCAAAAGGAACTCAAGTACCTTTACAATCCCTTTTATGATGATGGTGGTGCTGGTAATGTCCATCAGTGTATTCATCATATATACCTCCTTTAAAGTTATAACTACAGAGATGCTGCCTATCATCGGCACCTTCCGAAGCATTGGTGCTACCAAGAAAATGACAGACTTTGTACTAATAAGTCAGAGCGTAGTCTACGGCATCATCGGAGGGGCATTGGGATGCGGCCTTGGTGTAGGCGTCCTGTATGCAATGGCGAGGACTATATTGACACCTTCCGATATCGCGGCAGGATTTGAAGTCAGCATAAATATCACGCCATTCAATTTCATCCTAGCCTTTGGTGTTGCACTGATACTTGCTGTTTGCAGCTCCCTAGGGCCGGTTATAAGAGTTTCAAAGATACCGGTCAAAGAAATTGTTCTTAACCAAATCGAGAAACGCAGCAAGAAGGGACACTGGAAGCCTATAGCGGGACTTGCAATGGCAGCGGCGGTGCTGATTATACCGAGATTTGCGCCGAGAGACTACGCCATGATAATCAATGGGGTATGTATGGTGCTTTCGGGCATGGCAGTATCGTTCTTGACACCGGAATTGACGAAGTTTATTGCCCGCAGCTTCGAGGGACTATATTTATATATATTTGGCAATGAGGGTGTACTGGCGGCACAGAACCTCAGGGACAACAAAAACATGCTGAATAATATCTCCCTTTTAGCAATGGGCATATCTGCGATATTGCTTATCAATACAATTAGCTTTAGTGTATTTCAGGAGATATCCAGTGCATACAAAAGCATGACCTACGATATTGAAGTTGGTCTTGGTCGTATAGACAGACAGACAGTACGGTCCATTGAAAGAATTGATGGGGTAGCGGATGCTTATGGAAGCTATAATACTTTTAATGTAGAAGTAGGAGATAAGAATGATCGAATCACGGTGCTGACAGGGGTGGACAGCTCGAAATACAACGATTACTTTGATATAGGAATTATAGGAGATCCGGATGAGGAGCTAAATGAGCTGGATGAGGGAAGAAACATCATAATTACAACAGCACTGAAATATAAGTTCGGGTTAGATGTAGGGGATACCCTGACATTGAATACCAAAACAGGTAAGCGGGACTATAAGGTTTCCGGATTATGTGAGACTATTTACTATAACGGTCAAGCAGCCTTTATATCGGATAAATATTTCAAGAAGGATATGCAAGCGCACTATTTCAATGAGCTACTGGTAAAAGCAGATGGAGATATTGACCAAACAGTGCAGAATATCAAAGAACGTTTCAAGGGCAGAGGTATAAGGCTGATGACGGTAGCAGAGATGGAGAAATCCAATAACGAGAACAACGCTGCAGTGTTTAGTATTTTCAAGGCTTTCTCCGTAATGACCATGGTCATTGGTATATTCGGAATACTGAACAACTTTGCCATAAGCTTCATGGAGCGCAAAAGAGTGCTTGCAGTTCTGCGGTCTATAGGAATGAGCAAGAGACAAATCCGCAAAATGATCATGATCGAGGCACTGACAGGAGGCTTTATTGGCGGTATAGTAGGAATCATTTCCGGCGTGTTGATGATATCCATCGTGCCATATCTGCTGAAGTCCATCGATATGCCTATTGGCATTACCTATGATCCTGTACTTTTATTGAATGCCTTATTGGGTGGAATCGTGGTAAGTTTGATTGCATCTATAAGTCCGGCACTGAAATCCTCAAAGTTAAATATTATAGAGGCTGTAAAATACGAATAAAAAGTCGAATTGGGAGGAAATGAAATGAGTATGGCAATAGAGGCACAAAGCCTGTGTAAATCCTTTGATTTGGGGAGCAGCAAGGTTGAGGTGCTTAAGGATATAAATCTTCGGATAAATAAGGGTGAATTTGTATCAATTATGGGACCTTCGGGCTCCGGCAAGAGTACACTGCTTTATCTGATAGGCGGCTTGGATAAACCAACATCGGGAAGCATCATGATCAATGGCAAGGAGCTGTCGGACATGAAGGATAAGGAGCAGAGCATCATGAGACGCAGAGATATCGGCTTTGTGTTTCAGTTCTATAACCTGGTTCCTAATCTGACTGTAGAAGAAAATGTGATGCTGCCTCTGCTTCTTGATGGTAAGAAAATCAAAGAGAACAAGGAGAAGCTCAGTGATATATTGGAGCTGGT
>Ga0196972_1000571_pt1 | contig 16807 bp, 14 predicted proteins | sample S1v_2013CmetaG_FD_148618 | JGI IMG/M metagenome (GOLD analysis project Ga0196972, IMG submission 148618) | Soil microbial communities from Anza Borrego desert, Southern California, United States - S1+v_20-13C | ecosystem: Environmental > Terrestrial > Soil > Desert | place: USA: California...
ACACCACCTCATTCCTTTTCAAAGCTTTCAGGAAGAGATTTGCAAGTGAAGAACTACAAACTGTTCCAACAAACGTATTCTCTTCGCCAAACGCACCCACCTTGTTTAATCAGAGTGAGTTTAACACAGTTACCAACATGCGAACTCTCTTGGATTCAATAGATAAGAACACCTTCTGCTTCCGTCTTCTCAACAGTACAATACCAAAAGTGGAGCAACGGTTACAAGGATATATAGATAATGGAACTTCACCTGAAAATGTCATCGAAGATGCTGGTATGACATTACCTGAAGAACTCCTCTTCAGAGCCTGTTACACAGCTATCATATTTCCATACGTATTCAATGCAGCGAGTAGAGCAAAGACGGTACAAGATCAGTTAAATGCACAAACCAATCTCAACTCCTTTTTCCCATCCAATGAGGGGACTAATAAAAGGGCTACTGTGCAGGAAGCCCCCGAGGAATATGCCTGGGGAACTATGCCATACGATATTTTGTACAAACCTCTAACTGGATTAACTCTTATGAGAAATATGGTTGGAGCTTTGGGATATTACGCAAAGTGGAAGAAGGAGATTCGAACGGTTTCTTCCTTCAAAATGACACCAGCGACAATGACGATGGATCTGGATCCTTCCAAGGATATTTCAACACCACTGGATCTTGACGTTAACACTACTCTCTCTACACTCTTCCTCTCAGATCCACAATTCCTTTCATCCACACTCTCGGCAAATAGTATGAAGAGAGCGGCGGATTCAAGCTCCTTGAACACCTACCTTACAGATAGAATTGTCGTTGGAACGACGTTTAACGAGTACTTGAAGAGGAAGGGAATCGATTGCCCATATACCGAATCCGCGTTTAAAAGTCTTGACAACTTTTTGGCCAGATCAGCATCACTCAATCTTGTAGCAGTAAAGAGTTCTTCCCTCCTCATGACTCTCCAATACGAATTGACAAAGAGTGAAAGAGATCCGACTTTACTTTCCGATCCTCAATTTGGCGGTGATGGAATGCCTACTGACAATTCCCAAACTGTACTTAACGGAGGAAATGGAACATTTTCAAAGAAGAGGGTGTATAAACCCCTTTACCTGGATGGAAGGAAATTGGAGGCAATTCCTAGACGTATAAACACTTTCATAACCTTATGGCGAGAGAGCTTGCATAATTTTAGACGCAATACAAACTCCTTCCAACTTCTATCTCATGTGTATAAACATGGAGTGGCTTCCATCTTAGTACCAACAAATAGAACAAGAGAGGCATTCTCCTTGGTAGAATTACCATACGAACAAATGGCGATTAGATATGACACCACTCATCTAAATCAAAGAATGCCAGCGGATCGCTCTCACACGCATGCAGAAAGTGAACTGAGAAGACAAATAACCAATCTTCCCATTTTCCTGCAAAGAGGAGGCGGAAAAAGAAACGTACAAGGTGTACGAGTTCCTATAATGCAGTACTTGTACTCTGTGTATAACATATCTTACACAATGATGAATGTGCTTTACCGAAGACAGAAACTCGCATTGGATACCAGTGTACAAACCACAGATAATCCTTGGCGCAAATTCACACATGATTACGTACTTGAAAGACTGTCGGAAGCTTCCGGACCCACATCCCTCGAAACATTTTATTATCAAGCGAAATCGCTCGGACAAAGGCTAACCGGAAATGATCCCTTCCGTGGAAGCACTCTTGAACAACTCATGACGGAAGTAAGAAAGCGAAGTAGTAAGAAGAGACAGGTGGATTTTGGATTTAATACTTCTTGCCTTATATTGGATAAGTTCTTAAACGACGTGTGTATCATTCTTCATTTCTCCTTCGTCTTCTCCATACTGCCAGAAAAATGAGAAAAAAGACACAAAAGAGGGAGAGACCTTGAAGCCCTCCTATTATGATAAGGATGAGGTTGGTGTCTGTTGTCGTGAAGAACCTATCTGTGTCTGATAAAGATGGTGTTGGTGTCGGTGCGGGTGCGGGCGAGGGGCCACCAGGTGTAGGAGTGGGCGTAGGTGTCGGCGTAGGAATAGGCGCAGGAGTGGGTGTAGGCGTTGGTGTAGGAGTGGGTGTAGGTGTTGGCGTAGGGGTCGGTGTAGGCGTTGGTGTAGGAGTGGGTGTAGGCGGTGGTGGACATATTATACTTGTCGGACAATCCGATACGTTTCCCAATGCTCCAACGAGATTTCCAGCTGGGTATGAATAGAGACAGGAAGGAGTTACATTGTATCTGCATTGATACCCAGGTCCCGGGATCTGGCCTTGATAGTTGAGGGGAAGTCCAGAAAAGGAAGATAGATAGCAATTACATAGACAGAATGTAAGATCGGAGGGGCACGAACTAATGTTTCCACTAGCTCCACTGAGGTGTAGAGTGGAGATATTATACACGCACGTTCCATCACTCCCGTATGTACAGGACACACTAGTAATAGCATTTGAATAAGCGGAAAAAGCTGTTCCATTGTTGTTAACATCCCAACAACAATCTGATTCAAATGGAGTGGGTGTTTGTGCTAGGATAGGTAGAAAAATTCCTAAACTGATGATGAGCACCAGTGTGGTAAATTTCATGAACCTTTTCCCACATATACAATGCGAGTTTATTCACCTCGTATACGAAAACCGTTATTTCTAAAAAAAGATCACCTCCATTTTTTGGGGTCAACCAGTGATGTGCCCCCTTTCGGCACAGTGTCACCCAGTGTTTTCCAGTGTGCTGTATTATAGTACACTTCTTTTTATTATGTAGATTGGTCCGGGGACCGGGTATACATGATGTACCATGTTGGAGGTTCCGACGGAAATTCTAGAATTTCCGACCGTTCACATAAAAATTTTTAATCTCGATATTGAGATTAGGGGGTCTTAAGCTTGGACCAAGGGTGGCCGTGCCGGACCATAAATCAGGACTCGGAAAAAAAACCTCGGACATTTAAATTTCCCGCCAAAAATTTTAACGGCTAGTTTTGGGCGGGAATGACCTAACGTTGAGAATCTCACGTTTGCGTACTAATCATTTAATTTTAATATAAATAAAATGAGAATTATAAGAGTCAGAAAAAGTCAACCCCTTCATAAGCTTTGGTAAACAAGCTTCAGCAGAAGATGAAGTCAATATCTTAAACTTACCACCCTAAGACCATTGAAATCTTCAGCCACTGTAGTGTACGATATTCCGTTTCACCTACTGGAGAGATTACATACAACAAAACGTATGTGGATTCCATCCCAAGGTTACAACCACTGTTGGTTGATCTTATTCTCTACAATGCTTCATCAAATTCCATCCTGAATCCTCTTTACCAGTGGATTGGTTATGATATTGTAGCATCACTTGGATCCTTCTTCACAAATGTGGAAACAGACCCCTATGATGAATCTAACAACCAGTCTGTCCCAGTAGGTTTCTACTTCTTCTTCAGACACATGCCATTCTTCTGGGGAAAGTGTGAACGGGGTGTGGATGATAGAGCGGTTGTTGGAATGGGAATTGGGAAAGCAACTGTTTACTTGTTGCTTGGTGTTGTTGGTATATCTCTCATTCTATATTACATCTGGCCACCACTCGGTTCCGTATATACAACCATCTTGGTCTTCTTGGGGTTATCGGGAATTGTTAGCATATGGCTCACCATGGCTTGGACCTACAACGTAGTATGTTTCTCAAGTAGCGGAGGCAATGCTATTATCCTGGGTGCAATTTTCAATAGATTGCAACAAATACCTACACTTCCAGAATATGCTCCAACAGATATTCAGAATGCGATTGAGACAATTTTTAACAGTTCATGTGGGTTTGTGGATTATGCATACCTCCTGCTGAATAGGGAACCACCCTCACCCAGTGCGTGTACTTTATGCAACCCAGATGGTTCAGTGGATGAGGATAAGGAGTTCAATTCTTGTACGTCTTACGAGGATATTCATTTGAAGGATTATCTCACTTTGGTTCAAATGGAGATATACGCTCTTGTTCCAGGGCTTGTTCAATTTTTAAACAAGACATGTTTAGTTCGTGGCGGTTGCTTCTCCCTCTCTGGGAATATGAATGTGAACAGTCCAAAAATATCAAGGACAGCAAACGAACCAGGAGAATTGGCTAGTCTCATTTTACCGCCGACAGCCATCACCACTCTCAAGGAAGGAAATACAACCACAAGTGGACAGAGGTTGAAGGCTTGTAGATCCCTCTTACTCATAACGCGCGTTTCACTGTGGTACAGTATAGCAGTGGCGTTCTTCATGCTTTACTCAGCTTTGGCCATTTTATGTGGGTTTATTGAATCAACTTTAACCATACTCAGTAGTTACATTACAATTCCAAAACAACTCATATTCGATGAAAAGATGAGAAGAAACATTTAAGTTTTGTTCACCAAGGGAGAGATAAAGCCAAGCGTTGTATGGTTAATTGCTTCAAAGAACGCTGATGTAAACAATAAACCCTCTTGTAGATAAATCATCTCCACTGCAATGTTGATAGGGTGGGAAATGGAGTCAGGTAAATTACTCTCCATAACCGGTATTCCTAGTTGATGATAGAAGGCCTTTTGGTTTTGACGATCGAGCACTTGGATAGAAGTATTTTGCGCGAGAGGCTGAACAACAGATTTCCTTGGAATTACGGCTATTAGGAAAAGCGTGGAATTTGGAAAAGAAGTCTGGTAATATGCAGCGAGGAAAACATTCTTGAATTTGTGGAAAGAAACTTCATCGTCACTTTCAAAGTTGGTCTTATGAGCCAGGAATGAATGGGGAATGATGAAGGTGATACACGCTACTGATTTAAGATCTCCAAGGATGAAATTCTTTTCATCGGAATCTTTGCAGAAGGAGGATGAGGAAGCCTCTATCTCTACACGCTCCCCATTTTTTGGCAGTTCGGGAACAGAGCATATGAGCATTTGATCATCTGCTTCTGGAATTTGGTTCCATTTTTCCAATGAAAAGTGCGGAGACTGGGAACAGAGTAGCCGACTTCTCAGGTTCTTATTTGGACAAAAAGTTCTACCAGTGAGGGGGGTGGGGCCCAACCAACAATCTGTAAAAATGCCGTCAAAGTATTCCATGACAGTTACTACATTCTCTTGGGTGTTGGAACTCTTCGTAGAGAAAATACCCAAATCTTTCAACACCCTATTTCCAACAGCAAACAACCTAGTTTCATCACGTGGGCCATCTGGGGGAAGGCTTTGTTTCTGAACTCTGTGAAAAAAGTTTATGTTTGTTTCTGAGAGTAGGGATGGTACGAGAGTGGGCAATCGCCTACTTTTTGTCGACAGTTTACTGGATGGATGGAAGGGGTTCAAGCGATCGTACAACCTGCGGTCAAATGCGTTTATGTACAAAATGGATGGAACACGGTACATGATGTGAATGTGGGTAAATATTTACTGAGATTTAATCTTCATATTAGATCTGCCAATATCATGGAAAATATTATGAACACTGTCTACAGCGTTTGCAGTTTTACTGATTGCCTCTCCTATAAGATTGGAAATATTCTTAACGGTACTTTCTCCGGCTAGTCTCCCAATGGAGGATGTAAATTCTCGCATCTTTGGGCCATCTTCAGATGTTTCCACTGTAAGATTGTAAATACTAACTTCTATTGACAGGATGATGATTTCCAGAATAAGAACAATGGTAGTAGCGATAATGAATGTAATGAAGGAACTTGAGTAGGCCAATTGCGAGGAGGTGTGTAGAAATAAGGAGGAATCACAGTATGGAACAATGTTAGTACCATCAAAAAAGCCGTCTTCTATTAGTTTGGCTAGCATGGTCGTTTGGTTACACTTTGTAACATAGGAACTGTTGAAAAAGGCACAGCAAAAGGAAGGATCATTCCCAATATTATTGGGAGAAAAGGCAGTGTTCGTAAAAGCCATGTTAATAAGAAGAAACAGCAGTAGAAAGACTGTGAAGAGGCAAGTTACACCCCCAATAAGGACAGAGATGATAGACAACACTCTCCTCACAGCCCTATCTTCTGGCATGATGGATGTTGCAATGAAGAATGGAAATGTGAGTTTGGATGTGCTTAGGGTGAAGAGAACTTCAAGAATCTTTTGGGAGGATATGTCATTATGAGGGGAGCTAAAAGCATAGAAGAAGATGAGGGCAACAGTGTAAATCACCAAGAGAAAGTTTTGGATTCCATGCAGAGTGATTAGACTGGTTTTCTTTCTCGCTATTACTCTGCTCACTACTTCACTGGATATGTCCATATCTCCTTTTCTGGAAAAAAAACAATCAAATTGAAGTAGGCATAGAGCTATTTATTTCTATTTATTTTACCTTGGTAAATCACTACCATTCTCAAAACTATAGAAGAAGGCTATGACAACCAGGGTACAAGATGGAAGTGAGAATGATCCACAAACGGAACAACCAGTAAACAAAAGCAAAAATCAAGCTCATGAATATTTACTTGCAGAGAGTATTGGCATTGTAATTGGCCTCTTCATCCTTGCTGTTATCTATTTGGGAGTTTGCATTGTGTATTTAAATGTGGTTCACAAAAAGTTTCACTTTAGGGAACATTACCCAAAGATTCTCACAGAACACCCAGGGAGTTTACGTGACGAACGGTTCTCATTCTTTTGGTTCTGTCTCCTCTTCACACTTCTGCACATGTTAATCCCCATATTCCTTCTGCTTGTATCCACCAAGATGGGGTCCTCCCTCTCAATAGACTTCCTCACTGTTCTCATCTTTCTCAATTTTGCTTTAGATATTGTTTGTATTCTATCTGCCTTCTTCTTCTGGGTTCTATGCAACAACCCCTACATTCCATTAAACCCGTGCAATGATGGGAGATATTGCAAGGTTTATGTGGAAGATACATGTTCAGATGGTTCATATACTGGGTTAACTAGTGACACGCTAAAACCAAATATTGATTTTGTCAACTATCGGTGGTTTGCTTTCATCTTCGCAGGACTGGATTTTATAGTTCTCCTCCTTTTACCCTCAATTTACCAACTAAACGAGAGAATGTTTAAGCTTGTTAGTATACGGTAAGTTTATTCCAACATTGTTTCCTCATGAATACATACTACAATAAACACAATTTTTTTTTCTACGTGGTAAAATTTGGTCGGTCGGGTTAATCGTTTGAGTCAGAATTCCCTACCACGGCTATGGACATACTCGCCTTGTACCCTTCCTTACCAAAATTGTGGGCAGATTGCAACACTTTCATAAACGAGTTGTGCCGTGATCGAGACGCGAGTGCCCATGGCCCTCATCACTGTCGGCGAGTAGTTGAAAACTCAATCCAAATTTTGTCGCAAGGGAACTACAGCGAGATGTTTTGGAAAACCACCATTGTAGTGGCCTTCATTCACGATGTTCTCGATCACAAATACCCAGATCCTTCAGGCAAAGTGGAGAAGTCACTTGATACGTTTTTGAAGACACTCTCTCTAGTTGGAGATCTTGGAAAGGACTTGTCTCCAAGTTTGAAACTCATTGCCAGTTACGTTTCTTGGCGCAAAGAAAACGAAGCTCTCATTGCGGGTGCTCCTCTCGATTATGATAAATTACTTAACACTGCCAACATGCCATATGCGCGCGAGGAGTGGGAAATTGTAAATGATAGCGACAAGTTGGATGCTATCGGGGAGGAGGGCATGCCACGATTATTACACCACACGAAACATGAATTTTTGAAGCGCAATGGCAGGGAACCAACGGATGACGAGATGCACCACGTGGTAAACCATCACTCAGAGGCTAAATTACTCCATTTAAAAGACAAATTTATTCGGACACCTCACGGAAAGGTAATGGCAGTAAAAGCCCACGAAGAATTTGTGAACGCTCTAGCAAAGTTTAATGGATCTGAATAATTTGTTGCTTATCAAGAATCGCATCTGAGAATGCGGCGCAATGGCCTGGAGAAATATGGTACCTGTTGGTCAGAACCAGATTGGTTTTTCCAGCAAAAACGTGGTAATATCGTGTTATTTACATTCAGACACACATTAATAAACCAAGATAAATATCTGTAATAATATTTAATAACAATGTCAATTTACACCTTACTCAACGGTCAGCCTTCTGAGGAGGAATCGAGGCGAGTTGAATCCTGGTTTTCTTGGAAAATTGATTCTTTTCCAAGATTTCGCGATCTTGCAGTTAACCCAAGCGAACCTCGCGTAGTTGTTCTCACGCGAACAGGTGGAGGCAATAGGGAAGAATACGAAGAAGAGAATGAAGCTTTAACTCGCCTTGAAGGTTACCTTCGGAACTCAGACGCAGACTTTGACGACACATATGCGGAATGGGAGTATGAGATTCCTGAGAAGAGTAGAGAAAATTGGAAAGCATGGATCAAGGAGAAGGCGGAAAAAAGATCCTCGAGTTGATAATTTTGATAAACTAATTCTTCTACATGTTATATTTTCATCGAGAAGTGTGTTACACTACGCATATGGACACGTCCTCGCTAACAAGTAGAGTGGTGATTAGAGATTATCGGAGGGACACCATCTATGATGTCATTATTGACGCTCTCAAGTTACTCTCTCAATCACTCATCCTCCTTTCATCCTACGATTACGCTAACAAGTTTTACGAAGTCTCTCTGAAGGCCATGTTCCTCACCACTTTCTATACTCTCCTGGGAGAAAACAACAGGAGATGCACCATACGTTCGGAGACAAGTCCAGACAACAAGGCTGGGAGTTACGCGGATTTGATCATTGAAGACATACTCGTCGGAGCCGTCTACCTACTGGAATTTAAGTACACTGCATTTACGTATATTAAAGATTTCCGAAAAACGTATATCGGGCCTGGTTCTCAAGAGATTCTCTCATCTACCGAAAATACAACCAAACCAGGCTGGGTAGTTCGGCAGGAATCCGACTCAGCACTAGCTCAGTGGAATGAAACCTGGAGAGCGGAACCCGGTTTGAAAGTTATGGCCGACAAGCCCGGAGAAATACCTTCGCCTCTCGCAATCTATGGGAAGTATGATTTTGCAAAGAAGAAGGATGTGACATTTCATCAAGTGATTTTTGTGGACACCCCGACTACCGTGACAGATGATGAAACTCAACTCCTTACTTATACAATGAAAGCAATGAAACTAAACGAGTCTGAAAATCCACAAGAGACGAAAACTATAAAGCCTATTCTGGTGAGGGGCATTCTCAACAGATTATTCTACACTACTTTTGATTATTCGCCAGAAAAGGGATTAACTAATAAGATGGTCCATTACAATAAGGTTTAATAAATATTTTGGGAAACACTATGAGTCACGCACGCAAAGAAAAGCCTGTAAAAGAAGAACCATCTTCCTCATTGAACTCAGAACCTGCTAGAATTGCTAACTACATGAGAGTCATTGCAAATAGCAACCTCCAACCTGAAGAGGGAACTTGGGATGACATATTTCGTAAGTTTTTTTTTGTAAAAACAGAGCCAGAGGAAGCACAAAACGAATAAACACTTGTTTATTGACACCCAGCCGTAGCCACAGTCTCCATAAGATAAGTACGTATTGATTTGAGTGAACTTTTTAAATCTTTCTCTACAGGTTCACCATGAGAATATATCTTTATTGTACCACGTCGTTCAACTTCTTCTAAAGCACCAATAGCCACTGTTAACCTCCTTACTAAATTGTAATGCACCTGTGTGTAATAAGTGCGCTGCTGAGCCATTTGATCGTGGAGTGCTCTTTCACGATCAGAAACAGGTTGTGAGGATTTTTCACGGTCGTCTTTGTTACTGCTGCTTCTTGTGTGTTGTGTTGAACCGTCGAGAGAAGGAGGGTTTGTTGGTGTATCAAACTTTTCGAGCGGTCTTGTAATTGCAGTAGTTGTTGTAGTTGTAGTTGTAACAGAAGAAACTGGTGCAGAAGGCGGGAGTGGTGGTGAGAATGTCGCCGTGTTTTGTTGCATTTTACCCGATGTGCTGGTAGTATTTGATGGTATTTTTGTGTCAGGTATAACAAAGGTCTGGAGAAGGGAGGTCGGAATGGAGTTTACACTCTTCTGTGCCGTTTCGTGAGAAGATGCCTCTTTGTTGATGGATCTTGAGAGTGGTTGCGAAGGTGAGTTCAAATCAGAGGCTTCTTCTTCCATGTCAAAAATTGCCTCTTTTTGTGGAGGTATAGTCGCTGCTAAAAAGATGCCATCATCTTGAGTGTTTTCGTGTGTCTCTTGAACAAAATTTCGGGACGCTCCTTTCGGTGTTTTACGTGATCCCAACCAAATGCTTTTCCAGGTGGCAATAGATCGCCCATCAACATAGATTGATGCATATGCTGCATTAGAACTTGCTCTAGGAAGGACCTATTTACGTAAATTATGAGGAAAAAAAAAAAAGAACAATTACCTTTCTGTGCAAATCACGAGCACTGCTTGCTTTTACTTTCCCACCAATAGCACCGTAGAAGGTGAACTTTCCATTTGGTCGTAATTTTCCAGTACCCAGTGATTTATCGTTTTTCAAAAGTACAGACCAGTGTTTTCTTCCGTTCTATAGTGTTAAAATGGAATGTACGAGCTATACCAAAGGGGGAAATGCGTTATTTTTAATGAGAACCTTCAACATTGTTCGATTGCATGTAATTGCTTCTTTATCTGTTGTTGAGATCACTGTTGACTCCACATTTTCATCATCGCGCTCTTCCGTTGTATCTGTGTCGTGCCCCTCATCTAAATGACGAACTAATGATTGTTCGTCTTGTGTTGAAAATTTGCACGCAGGGTAGTGGGCGCAAATGAAGGTTTCTCTTTCAATTTCTGGTAATTGTGACTTGTGGTGGAATGGTTGCATTGCCATGAAGATTCGGCTTCAAAAGATGATGAAGGCATAAAGTATGTAAATGAATGAGTAAGATAAGTTGAATAATGAATTTTATTGCACTTTTTGTAATGAAATTTCACAACACGAATAGGTGAATCATCAGCACCACCAATCATTCAACCTTTTAATAATGAGTTGACACTCTTTTGAAAGTTGGAACAATTTTTGTTCCGCGATTTCCGAAGAAACAATCTTCCAACCTTTTGTAAGTTTCTCCATTCCTTCTTTGATCGTGAGAGAATCAGGGAAGAAACCTTTCTCATCCGGATGGTTGTGTGGTTCGTCGTCAGTTATGCGAGCTATGATTTCTAGATGCTTAAGACTTCCCTCCCCTTCGCGGGAAGCTGTATCATACGCCTTCATCATGCTACTGATAAACTCTTCATCAAACGGCTCCAGCTGGCCGAGAGGTGGTGAAATGTACCAAACAATATCACCATCTTCCTGCAGACAGTAGAAGGCGTAACGTTTTGGAAGAGCTGGAGTAACGTGTCTACGTGCCATATTGCGAGAATAGACAAAAAGTAGATTAACGAATTTTATTACTACACTCTGAAATGCAAACAATTAATGCCACCAAGTTATTCATGTACGTTTCTATTACTGAAAAACAAATATCTTCCAATACGGAAAGAGCCAGATTGTTCTTCATTGTAATAGAATCTGTTGGCATTTTCATGAAATTCATGAAACATGTCCTGTTATTATCATATTCTCCCTTGAGAACAAGTTGATCAAAGAACACCTTAGCCTCTGTAACTCTAGGTCCAATAATTCTTCTGTCGGTATTTAATATTGTTCGGAGAATTGTCACAATCAAAAGGAACAACTTATACTCCCTATCCGTAACCACGAGATGAAAATTAATACCACCCGCTTTGGCCTGTGTATTAACACGTTCAATAAAGGACGTCTGCATCAAATTCTCTGATGCCACCCCATAATACACACAAAACATCCGCCCTGATCGAATATCTTCTATATCGTTTGGAGTATTAGTAGATCCGTCCAAGTGAATCCACTGTGCATTGCTGGCATAAAGTTCCTCCACTCTTTCTAATCTTTCCTTAACCAAGTTTAAACAGAGGTGAATCTCTTCTGAAGTACCAGAACCCAACTCGACCAAAGAAGTAGTTATTCTTTTACAAAACTGGAGGAAGTGGGAATTAGAATTGTTGCCAGACAAGAAATCAGCTACAGCAGAAATGAATCCGTGCAGTACATCCGCCTCCATCTTGTAGGTTGCGACAGGTTCCGAGAATTTGTCACCGAAAATCTTCCACGCCCAGAGACGAGTTTTTTGCACTGTATAACTTGCCAAAAGATTCAGTAGAAATTGGGAGGATTGGTTATAGGCCTCATCAAAGTTCTCATCGGATCGTGTAGGCCCAGATGTTTGCAATACTTTGTACGAAAAGGAAGGGACGTTCACGGCGTTGTTGCAAATCTGCTCAAATGGTCCAGCTGTGTTGGCCATTATTTCTACCAAGCATTGCCGTGCTGCACCACATCGTACTTCTGCTTCATCTCTCGCAACTTCTTTTAGAACAATTTTGAATTCTGTTTGCTGCTTGGTTTGATCCATAATGACATAGGGCTTGATGGATAACAGGACTGCGTGACAGAAGAGGTTTTGTCTAACAACCTCTCTAAATTTTGCTTCTGAACTATCGCCTGTTTTGATAAACGTTTGCTCATTCACTACTCCTCTCGCATCTTCCTCTCTTGACTTTAGGATGGACATGATATTTCCGTTGGCATCTAACATATCCATGTGTTTTCTATCCACTTCCTTTATAAACTCATTCTCAACTCCTCTCATATTGAGTTTAATCCAGTAGAAGAGCCTATCCATATCAGCGATGTGGTTGTTAAGAATACTAGCTCGAAGGTGTTCTACCGTATTTGACGAAACCTGATCACAATCCATATTGTGAACACCGGTGGAAATAGTTCCCGAAGTAGATACTGGATCGAATGCCGTGGTCCATGGTAAATCTGTGCGCATCTTCAATCTCCACCTGGCCAAATGTGGATTGGCTTTTACAGCTTCCACGAATGGGAGAGTTTTTACCGAACAGAGGAAGTAGAGAATGGGTTGGTCAGTGAGAAAGAATTCGTAAACTTCCGCTTTTTGACCATGACTCCAACCCTCGATTCTAAAACTCAGGTGGACCAATTCTGGAGACGACAAAATAAACATGTTTTGCAACCATTCCGCAACGGTCAAATATTCCTTCAAATACTCGGCTCTTCGATAGGTTTTGTCTTGGAACTTTCGGTTGTGGTCCACGTGTAAGTTGTAGAGGTCAATGTTTATGAGTACTTTCTCCGATGTTTTCGAGCGAAGTTCAGGTTCTTCCCCATCAACTAGAGAGAGTTCTGTATTGGAGAAGGCAAGTTCTTCCGGTTCGTGTTGGGTATGTTTGGTAGAAGTGTCTGTTGGGGGTGGCTCCAGGTCAGAGTACTCATCAGCTTGATCCTCTGCATGAGTAAGGGCAGTTGTATGGGACAAAAGCTTCTCGACAGGTTCATCAATAGTTCGTTTCATGAAAGTAGGCAAACTCTTTTTTTTTCGGTTTGCTTTAGAAGAGCTACCTCAATTGAAAAGGAAGAATTTGAAGTTTAAAAAAATAAAATGACAAAATCTTTCTCCATTTAATTGATCAAAAAATGACTCAGCAGAGTAAGACCCCATCTCTCTGGGATGAAGTGCGTAAACCAAGAACTACTACCACGCTCATCTTCGACCCACCACCAACTACAACTGAACCGACTGGGAGTAAGGTGGCTAAACGAAGACGTAGATCGGCTTCCACTGGAGCTAGTAGTGCAAAATCACACATTCATAGCCTCGCTGATACGAAGGAATTTTTCCAAACGCTATTTGATGATTTGCAATTAAGTGCGGAAACAACCAAATGCATATCCATCTGTCAACAAACACTCAACGCACTTGACAATGTAAATGTGTTAACTACCCTCAGGGCACTGGATTCCAAAGCGGAAGCATTGTCAAAGTATTACGACCTTGAAATTGAAAGACTCAGACCAAAAACTACGAAGAAGAATGATGAGGAGGAAGGTGAACGCTTGAAGAGGAGTAGCCAAAGCGAGAGTGATACGTTTTCCTCACTCGAAAAACGCATCGCACAGTCTAGACAGGAAATTTCCAAAATCACCAAACTTGCCTCCACCCTAAGAAAAGAGGCGACAATGTTTAAGGCCTTAAACACCAATTTTAGACAATCATTAGATGAACGATACCAACTAAGTTGGCTCGATTCTTTCATCTCCATGACTATTTCTACCGTCAATTACTTCTCTGGTGATGTTCGAAAGTGGGATTGTTCACCAGACATTTCTACAAACATGCTTCCATTGACGGTGACCCACTGGGCTAATACAATTAAGAAGAAATATGGAAGTTCTATAACCAGTTGTGACTTTAAACCAACAACACCGTACACCCCGTCTCATGAAAGCTCCAACACTGCCATGGACAACACTGAAGATGATACATTGGTAGAGGAGATTGAGGCACTCCTCTGACTGGGTAATTTTACCTCTCGATATCCCTTTTTTCGAATAAATTTACCCACTATATATGGCACCTTTTTTAATCCTCTCAGTAGTCTATTTAGTGGAGGGAATTTATCACACCCTCATCCTTCTAAATCGTTAAGCCTCCACCAAAGCACTACATCTACATGACGACTACAGAAAGAAATCCCTCCCTACTCGGCGAGGGAGGTTTATCAGTGGCAACTGTGGGCGATAAGAATCCGTATGAACCGTACTTTGGACCACTCCACCTGAACAACAACCCTTACAAGTATCAAGACCCCACTCAGCACAGACCAGTCTCAGTTCGTAATCTACCAGATGCCTATGCTGGTAGATGTGAAAGACTCCTCTCCCTCATTGAGGAGCAAGTCATTATGAATTCTGACTTTTTGGTCAAGAAGGTCATTCCCGCGAAGGAAACAGATGAGATGCACTTCTCGTGGAATGAGTGGAAGTTTAATAACTCCCTCCTAGCTCCAGTTCCATATCAGGGAGTCTCCCGCTTACTTTCAAATGAAACCTCGGAGAATCGAAAGTCTACAATCCGCTACGGAATTGCTTTCATGCTTGAATACGAGTTTATGAACACCCCAGAAGGCAGATTAAACTACGAGTACAACCTTCGAAGCATTGCGCATGCAGTCAATGAGACCAATTACTTTGACATCCTCAAGTCAATTATCAGCTCTAATAAAGACATTGAAGATTGGACCAGCACCAACGGATATTATTCTAGCAAGAGTTTTGAGGATATTATGGAGGCGGAGAAGGACGGATTTGCCACCCTTCAAAAGCACAAGAATGCATTTGAAAAGTTGGATGCCATGGTGACGGACAGAATGAGCTTCTTCGGAGGAACAGCCACACTCTGGCTAATGGAGCCGGCACTCAAGTATTATTGCTCACTCGTTCCGCCCGAGAAAACCGACTACTACCTTGCTGGAGAGGAAGGACCAAAGAGGGTGCAAAATGCAAGTGCCAATTTCAATGATTCTAATCCAAATCTCGTCTTTGGAAATGGTGTAACAGTCTACCTCGTGAGGCCGTTTAACTATGATAACCACCCCAACTTATCAGCCATGCAGAGGAGAAGATCTATTGGAGAAATGATCACCATGTTCCCCCTCATGTCAACAGATCCAACACGCTACAACAAAACGGAGAGAGATGTCCTCGACTACAACGAGGACAAGGACAAGTGGCATCTCTTCACCTTGGATACAGCCATTAGCAACTGCTGTCTCTTCCAGCCGAGACCAGGACCGCAGGGCTTGTGTATGCTGGACGATAATATCGTTGGAAAAGGTCCAGTTGATGATAGGGATGATGATCAGTACAATCCATTCCTCATGGACAGCAGCGACCCGGCTGCCACATCTTCCATGGCCAGATCAACAGCCGTTTCCAAAATACCCATTCAAGTATATGGTCACCTCTCTGAGGAGAAGTACGAGAGCAAGACTTTCCTGGAAGTGGCAACTTCAATTAAGGCGACACTCTCTACAGAAAGCGTAATTGCTCTTGAGAAAGTTATGACGGATATGGAAGCTGTGATGAACATGACATGGGTGAATGATACAGCCCTCAAATTGTGGATTCTCAATCTTACAAGAAATATTGATGACGCGGGAAATGTTAACAACATGGCGGGTGGAAATTTGGAAGTATTTGGTCCATTTCCAGATAGATATGTTAAGGGCGTACCACATAAGGTTCTAATTGATCCCTTGGTGAAAGGAACACCGATAAACGATGTTGTAGCTGCGGGAAATCCTACAGCAGATCCAGAAAGAATCGTCACTAGGATTGGATCAACAAACTTCACCTACTGGAGCCAGACGAGGGTCTACAGAGAGCACATTGCACCCCTCATTGCTAAATTACAGCATTTATTACCAAACTGTGTACTTACAGATCCGCGATTGACATCCTCGGATTATAAGATTTCCAGCCCTGGTGCGGTTTTCTTTGAAAATGGATTTGGATTCTCCCAATTCAGATTGTGGTTGAATCCAACCGCTGCTGCAGCCCTTGCTGGTAGAGCGGCTGGGGCAATCAACAATGACACTGCCCTTATAATTGGCAAATTTTCCGCACAAATAGTAGCAAATTTAACCAAACTGTGGAGGCCCATAGTTACAGCGCTTGCAAACTTGTTTGGCAACGCCAATGAAGCTGCCCGTGTTGGCTACTATCTTGGAGGACTTTTACATAGCGTAGATATTGCTGAAGCGGATATTCAACCTGGAGATAGAACCTATTTGGGATATGACCTATACTCAAGAGTGAAACTCGAAAATAGACGTACAGAAGTAGCATTCCCGGTTGCTGGAATGTTTGGTAATTTTTACAATTACAACATGTCGCTAATGATGGCTCAACTCTTTGC
>Ga0196972_1000572_pt1 | contig 16806 bp, 16 predicted proteins | sample S1v_2013CmetaG_FD_148618 | JGI IMG/M metagenome (GOLD analysis project Ga0196972, IMG submission 148618) | Soil microbial communities from Anza Borrego desert, Southern California, United States - S1+v_20-13C | ecosystem: Environmental > Terrestrial > Soil > Desert | place: USA: California...
TGGAGAAGCTGGACATCAACGATACCCAAATGTATTTCAACAAGATCCACAGACATTTGGAGGTATTGAAGCAAAACAGCTTGAGGTTGCTGCGGCTTATCACCAACTTAATCGACATCAATAAGATTGAAGTCAGCCATTTGACAATCACTCCCCAAAATTTGAATATTGTCCGAGTGGTAGAAGATATCACACTATCCATAGCCGAGTATACAAACCAAAAGCATATTGAATTGGTGTTTGATACGGAAATGGAGGAAGAGGTGATTGCCTTTGATCCCGATATGATTGAGCGTATTATGCTGAATTTGCTGTCCAACGCCATTAAATTTACCAATGCAGGCGGCAAGATTGAGGTGAATATATATGACAGGCAATCATGTGTTGCAGTATCAGTAAAGGATACCGGCATAGGAATACCTGCGGAAATGCATGAGAAGATATTCAATTGTTTTACTCAAGTCGATGGTTCTCTTCAACGAAAGGTAGAGGGCAGCGGGATTGGCCTTTCACTTGTGAAATCTCTTGTTGAACTCCATGGCGGCAATGTTAGCCTTATAAGTGAATTAGGACATGGAAGTGAGTTTATCGTTGAGCTGCCCAAATGTCTGACTGAGAATGAAGGAGTGGTTCAATCTGATGCAAGCATTGCTAACGTAGAGCGGATACGAGTTGAGTTTTCAGATATTTATTTCTAGCAAAAAAGGATAGATTGATCAATCTATCCTTTTCTTATATAAATTTATCAATAATAATTCAGAAAGAAAATGTCTTTCTTATTGTGTCTTATAAATTTCGGGGGGTATAATAGATATGAATATTATATTGCTAGAGGAGTGTTTGCTTTGGGGAAGGTTCAATATAAAATGGTAGTTACAGATATGGATTATACTTTATTAAATAAAGAAAAAAATATAAGTGAAAGAAACAAACGTGCGCTGAAGGCTGCGATGGATAAGGGCATTCTTGTTGTTGTGGCTACAGGCAGAATATATACATCAGCACTTTACTATGCAAAGCTATTGGGTATATCAACACCAATTATAGCGAGCAATGGAGCGATAATCAGGGAAGAGCATACGGACAGGACCTTGCATCAGTGCTTACTGCAAAGGGAGGCCATACAAGAAATGATCAGGCTGACACGGGAACAGGGATTATTTTGCCATCTTTTCAGCAAAGACACGATTTACACAGAGAAAATTACCAATGTATCCTATCGTTACACAGAATGGAATAAATATATGGCTGTTGAGGATCAGGTTAAAATCAAGCTGTTGGAAAGCTTCGAGGATTTATCGGAAGCAGAAAAAAATGAAATTTTTAAAGCGGTTGTAGTGGATAATGATAACAGCAAGCTTCAGTATATTAGGCAGGAGATTTTGAAAACAGGATTGGTGACTGTAAGCAGATCTCTTGCAGACAACATCGAAGTCATGAACAAAGAGGTTTCAAAAGGCAATGCAGTAGCAAAGCTTGCTGAAATGTACAATATCAACAGGGCGGAAATCATCACCATCGGAGATAATGAAAATGACATCAGCATGATAGAATACGCGGGTCTGGGTGTGGCAATGGGCAATGGAGATCAGTGCCTGAAGGAAAAGGCGGATTATATAACAGCGGACTATATGGAGGATGGCGTCGGTCTGGTAATAGAAAAGTTTATATTGGATTGAATAAAAAAGCATGTAGTCAATACATGCTTTTTTTCAATTATATTAAATTCACATTAAATTTAGAAAATTTTGTACAAGCCATTCCTGAATTATGTTAACATTAGAGCATATTAATATGCAAGGAGTGGCAGCATGAAGGTAAAAGCTTTGATATTGGCAGTTTTGTTACTACTGATGGGAGCATTCAGCACATTCGGCTATTTCACCATGTTAAACTCTGCTAAGGAACAGAATGTCTTCGCCTATGCCGACGAAAGTCACACTGCTAGTATACAGATGAAGCTGTTATCAAGGGGTGATGACTTGGACAGAAAAGAAAGGGAAACAAAGCTTAAGCTTATGACCTTTAATATGCACAGAGGCATCGATAAAAATGGAAGGCTTGATTTGGGCGCCATAGCGGAAGTTATAACAGCAAGCGATGCCAATATTATTGCATTACAGGAAGTAGAGCGGTATTCTATCAGAACCGGATTCCAAGATCAAATAAAAAAGCTATCCGAAAAAACGGAAATGAATTATGCTTATAGCAAAAGCACCAACATACTAAACGGGGAATATGGAAACGGATTGCTTAGCAAATACCCCATTGAAGAATACAAGGCCATTGATCTGCCTTCTTATGGCGAGCAAAGAACGGTGTTGAGAGCCATAATAAACGTGAACGGATTAAGGCTCGTTGTTTACAACACCCATCTAGGCCTAAAGGCTATAGAGCGGGAGGAGCAGCTGGAATTCATCATGCAGATGATTTCTGAGGAAACCTTGGAATATATTCTGATGGGGGATTTAAATACTAAGATAAATAAACTGAAGATGGTCACCGATACCATGAAGGACTCGGCGCAAAACAGCGAAAAGCTGCAGCAAAGCACCTTTGAAGAGGAAGGTATACAAGAACGTATTGACTATATATTTGTCTCATCGAATATCAAAGTGGTGAATTATGATGTAATCTTATCGGAAGCTTCTGATCATTATCCCGTAATCAGTGAAATTGTTATGGGAGAATAGACAATTCATGTAAATATTGCAAATTTTGGGGCACACTATCCATAACTAAGCATAAGGAGTGGATATTGTGCCCTTTGAACCGAAAAGAGTCATGTTTGAACAGGATGCCTTGAATTATCCCTTAGGAAGGAAGTTGTTTGATGAATTCAGGGATAAAAAGGTTGAAATATCAATGCTGAAATCTCACAACAAGGTGACCGGAATTCCCGGAAAGACCCCTGCGCAGGCATTTGGAGAGGGGAAAAACACACTGGTTGTCGGCATCAGAAGGACTTTGAAGTTTGAGAGCTGCAAGCCTTCTGCGCACTACCAGCTTCCATTGGTGACCGGATGCTCCGGCATGTGCACCTATTGCTACTTGAATACACAACTTGGCAAGAAGCCATATATGAGGATCTATGTAAATACAGATGAAATACTGGATCAATGCACAAAATACATAGAGGAAAGAAAACCTGAAATAACCTTCTTTGAAGGCGCTGCCACGTCAGACCCTATACCTATGGAACCATATACGGGTACCTTGAGGAAAACCATCGAGTATTTCGGGAAGCAGGAATTAGGAAGGTTTCGTTTCGTCACAAAGTTTACTGATGTAGATGGGCTGCTGGACGCAGAGCATAATGGCCATACCATGATCCGTTTCAGCATAAATGCGGAAACAGTGATAAGAAAATATGAGCACAAGACTGCAAGCTTGCGTGAACGGGTAGCAGCAGCACGTAAAATCATAGACAGCGATTATCCTATTGGTTTTATCATAGCACCGGTGATTTTATTTGAGAATTGGAAAGAAGAGTACAACCAGGTGCTGCAGGAGCTTGAGAAACAGCTGGCGGCACACAGCAGCAAGGAGATTCATTTTGAAATCATTTCCCATAGATTCACAGCAAGGGCAAAACAGAATATCAATGAGGTTTTTCCAGAAAACGATCTGCCTATGGTGGAGGAAGAACGAAAGTATAAATACGGGCAGTTCGGCTATGGGAAATATGTTTATCAAAAGGAACAGCTGTCAGAAATGGAGGACTTTTTTAGAGGTCGTCTGGCTGATATATTTCCCAAGGCAGTTATCGACTATGTAATATAGATAAAATATTGTATAATCAAAGGAGCTCGAGTGTTTTCGGGCTCCTTGAATTGTATTTGCGGAGGTATAAAATGGATAAGGTACATATAGCGAAATGTGATAACTATGACTATGCGTTGGTGGAGAAGGCGGTAACAGAGTGCTTGGATGCGGTCCCCGGTCTAAGGGAAAAGCTTTTTGACGGTGCAAGGGTATTGGTGAAAACCAATCTGTTGATGCGCAAAAATCCGGAGGATGCCGTAACAACGCATCCTGCTATAATAGAAGCCGTGGTTAGATACCTGCAAGCCTTAAACTGTGTGCCTATAATAGGAGATAGTCCTGGAGGCCCTTTTAATGAATGGAATTTAAAGGGTGTATACAAGGCGGCGGGAATGACGTCAGTTGCTGAAAAAACAGGCTGTCAGCTGAATTATGATACCTCAGTAGTAGAAGTTCACAATGAAAAGGCAAAGCTGCTGAAGACCATGCAGATTATAAAGGTTGCAGACGATGTAGATTTTATCATATCGGCAGCCAAGCTTAAAACCCATGGAATGATGACGTACACAGGGGCGGTAAAAAATCTGTTTGGCGTGATTCCGGGCATCATCAAAGCGGAGTACCACTTTAAGATGAACAACACTGCGAATTTTGCGGAACACCTGGTAGACATTTGCGAGCATGTGAATCCTGTGGTATCCATTATTGATGGGATTGACTGCATGGAAGGAGACGGACCTTCTGCCGGCACCAAAAAGCATGTGGGAGTGGTTCTGGCGTCCTCGAATCCTTACGCCTTGGACTTGGCTGCCTCCAAAATTGCTGGTATAAACTCCGGCCTGATACCTACAATCGTTGCAGCAGAAAAAAGAGGTCTGGCAAGCGCTGATATGAATAATATAGAAATCAGCGGAGTAAAGCTAAGCGACATCAAGGTGGAGCCTTTTGTGCTTCCCAATTCGATCAACGTTAACTTTGTCGGCGGAAGAGTGCCTAAATTTATGGAGAGGTTTGTGACCAGTACCTTTAGGCCACAGCCTGTTTTTGACCATGAGAAATGTGTAGGCTGTGAGGATTGCAAGAGAAGCTGCCCGCCGGATATCATAAAAATGGTAAACGGCAAGCCGGTACCGGATTTGGATAAATGCATCCGATGCTTTTGCTGTCATGAGCTATGCCCTATCAAAGCAGTTGATATTAAAAAGCACTGGCTTCATGAGAAACTGTTTGGCTAGAAAAGATTGACGTAAATTCCACAAACATGTAGACAATATGATAATTGTTAAAAATGGATAAATGAGGTAAAATATGAATAAGCTATTATAGTGGGACGGCCACTAAATAAACATGTGGGGGTATGAAAATGAAAAAATTCTCCAAAGGTTTAAGCTTATTCATGGCAATTATCATGGTGCTGACACTGTTTGCACCGGTATTGTCTGCTTCAGCTGAAGACAACAACTCAGTTACGGTAACAATCCTTGGAACTTCCGATATGCACGGAAGAATTTATCCATGGGAATACGCTACTGCATCTGAAAAGGCAAACAACGGATTTGCTAAGATCCAAACACTGATTTTGCAGGAGAAGGCAAAAAACCCAAACACCATATTGATTGATAATGGTGACACAACTCAAGATAATATGGCAGAGCTATTCAACAGCAAAGCAGTTCATCCAATGGTTGAAGCCCTTAACTACATGGGTTATGACACATGGAACCTGGGCAATCACGAGTATAACTTCGGATTGGATTTCCTGAACAAAAACATTGCGGCTTTCAAGGGTAAGGTTATCACTGCCAATGTTTACAAGGAAGATGGAACAAGAGCCTATAGCCCTTATGCAATCATTGAAAAAGGCGGCGTAAGAGTTGCTATCGTGGGTATAATGCCACCTCATGTTCCTACTTGGGAAGCTGCTACACCAGCACACTTCAAAGGATTAAAGTTCACAGATCCTGTTGAAGAGGCAAAGAAGGTCGTAAAGGAGCTGGAAGGCAAATATGACGTTTTAATCGGCTCATTACATTTAGGTGACACTGCGGAATATGGAACAACCGACGGTGCATTGGCTGTAGCTGATGCAGTTCCGGAATTCGATGCGATTCTTTGTGGTCACAAGCATGCAAAGTTTGACAATATCACATCAAGTAAAGGCGTAAAGCTTATTGAGCCTGGCAAATACGGCGAAGCTTTGGCTAAAATTGATATTACCCTTGTTAAAGAAGATGGCAAGTGGGCTGTAAAGACAGTTGCAATAAAGAATATTGATACAGCTGCAGTCACTGCTGATGCAGATTTACTTGCTAAGTTCAAGTATGTTGATGATCAATCAAAGGCAGAAGCGGACAAGGTTGTAGGTGAAATCTCTGAAGATTTCATTAAGGGAGTCGATTACATAACTGGTGCTGATAAGCTTACAACAATGCCTACAGCACAAATTGAGGATAATGCTGTTATTGATTTGATTAATGAAGTTCAGGCATATTATGCAGGTTCTGAGATATCTACCGCAGCGTTCTTTAAGAATGAATCAAACCTGAAGAAGGGTGAATTCAAGAAAAAAGATGTTGCAAATATATACATGTATGACAACACGCTAATGGCTGTAAATATTACAGGCAAAAATTTAAAGGCATATATGGAATGGTCTGCATCCTATTATAACCAATTTAAGAATGGCGATTTGACAATCAGCTTCAACCCCAACGTAAGAGGTTATAATTATGATATGTTCTCGGGCATTAAATATCAGATTGATATATCTAAGCCGGCAGGCAGCAGAATAGTAAATGCTACAATCAAAGGTGAACCTATTGATGATGCCAAGACTTATAAAATGGCTGTAAACAACTATAGATTTGGAACATTGCTTACAAATAAGTGGATCGTTGCAGCGGATAAGTATTATGATTCAACTGAAAAGCTGGGCGATGCAGGAAGAGTCAGAGACCTGATTATAAAATACGTTCAAGAAGTTAAGAACGGAAAAATAGCTCCAACAGTAGACAACAACTGGAAGCTGATCGGCTATAGTTTTGATGCTGAATTAAAGGCTATTGCAGATGCAAAGATAAAATCAGGAGAAATTAAGATCCCAACATCCTTCGATGGAAGAACTCCTAATGTTAAAGCAGTTACAAAGTATGATTTGTATAAGCAAGGATTTATCGAAGGCAAGAAGGCGATCAGCATATTGTCAGTAAACGACTTCCACGGTTCCTTGGCTGGTGATGCTAAGAATCCTGGAGTAGCAAAGCTGGCGAACTATTTTAATAATGAGAAAAAAGCCAATAAAAAGGGCACACTGCTGCTTAGCGCAGGAGATATGTTCCAAGGCAGTGCGGATTCCAATCTGTTATATGGAAAACCTGTTCTTGCTATGATGAATGATATGGGCTTTGAGGCAATGTCAATAGGCAATCATGAGTTTGATTGGGGCCTTGATAAGCTGCAGGCATTAAGCGACAACTCTGAATTCCCATTTCTGGCAGCTAATATAGTGGAAAAGGGAACTGATAGGACACCTAGCTTTGCAGAGAAATATACAATTATAAACAAGGATGGAATAAACATCGGTATCATTGGTATAGCAACTCCTGAAACCTTGACAAAGACAAAGGCGGAAAACATTGCAGCCTATGATTTCTTAAATCCAGCAGCAACTGTAAATGCCTTGATTCCAAAGGTTAAAAAGGCTGGAGCCGACATCATCGTTGTACTTTCACACCTTGGCGCAGTACAAGACAGCAAGACAGGTGTGATTACAGGAGAAGTGGCTGAATTCGCAAAGGGCGTCACAGGCGTGGATGCAATAATCACAGGCCATACCCATATGACAGTTGCAGGTAAAGTGAACAATATTCCGATTGTTCAAGCTCACTATAACGGCAGATCTGTTGGACACATTGATCTTATTGTTGATTCGGCAACAAAGAAAGTTGTTGAAAACAATGTATATGTAGATAATACTGTAGTATCTGCTACTGAAGATGCAAGAGTAAAAGCTTGGTTTGACTTTGCATTATCGACAATTGCTCCGATAAAGAACGAAGTAGTAGGCAAAGCAGGTGTTACTCTAGCTCATAATACAAAGGAAGTTCAAGTAACACTATTGGGGCAATGGACTACTGATGTGATGAGAAAAGTTGCAAAGGCTGATATTGCGATTCAGAACGGCGGCGGATTAAGAAGAGATATACCTGCCGGTGATGTCACAATGGGCACCATGTATGAATTAATGCCTTTTGACAACACCTTGTTCACAATGGAGTTAACAGGCAAGCAAGTTAGAGCAGCGCTAGAACATGGCATCATGCCAGAAACCTTTGCACCGGGTCAATTCTCTGGTGTAACAGTGAAATATGATTCCTCAAAGGCCAAGGGAGAAAGAATTGTTGAAGTTAGATTGCCTGACGGCAGCTTGCTTGACGATGAGAAAATATACAAAGTAGTCACAAATGACTTCCAAGCCGGCGGCGGAGATGGTTATGTTATGTTTAAGGAAGGCAAGAACTCTGTTGATACAGGTATTCCGGTAAGAGATGCTCTAGTGAACGAAATCAAAGAAAAAGGTACAATTTCACCGGTTGATGATGGAAGAATGATAGATGTGAAAAATAAGACCAGCGTGTTCTTCCACAATATGCCTTTGGCAGCATAATTTATACATATCCAGGATGATTGACACAAAAGTGTCAATCATCCTTTTGTTTTTTGCTTGTGTATTATTGCATAATATATGATAATAATATATTATATGTAAATTGCACAATTTAGCAGGATATTGTCTAAAACTGTAGAATATAATTCAAGCACAGTCGCTTTAAGGAGGTTGTTTTCATGGATGTAAAATATATTAATCCTTTTATCAATGTATCAATTAATCTTGTACAGCAAATTTGCAATGTTGGAGCCAAAAGGGGTCAGATATTTGTAAAGAATTCACCCTTTGTAGCGGACAAAGTGGTGATTATTATAGGTATTGCAGGAGACTTTAGAGGTCAGGTGTTTTTCACGATGGATGAAAAGACTGCTTGCGGCATTGCTTCAGCCATGATGTTCGGCATGGAGGTTCCTGCCCTGGACGAGATGGCAAAAAGCGCTATCGCAGAGCTGGGTAATATGATCATGGGGAATGTCTCAACTGAATTCTACAATGAAGGTATTAAAATCGACATAACGCCGCCAACAGTATTGGTTGGTTCTGATATGAACATATCAACGAAAGGTGTCGCAACCGTTTGTGTACCAATTGAGATAGAAAATGGCGGAAAAATAGAAATAGACGTAGCAGTAACGAAATAATAGGCTGTACAAAAGCAATTTTACTTAATATATATCCAAGTTTTTGTGGTATATTTAAGTAAAGTTGCTTTTTTTGTATTTAAATGGAATATAAAAGACTATAATCTATTTATCAGTATCTGATAAGAGGTGAGCATGCTTGGAAGACGACAGCCTTTTGGTCAGGCAATTCAAGAATAAGGATATGAAGGCTTTTGACCAGATTTTTTCAAAATACCATAAGTCAATCTATTATTATATATATAAGATGGCATTCAATGCCGAGGTTGCAGAGGATATTACGCAAGATACCTTTGTCAAGGTATACAAGCATCTGAATAAGGTGGATGACCATGTAAAACTGTCCACGTGGATTTACAAAATCGCATATAACACCTTTATTGATTTTACAAGAAAGAATAAGGTAACATTTGAGCTGATAGATAATGTGGAATATGACAACAAGGCTTTTGAAAGCAATCAAGACAATCCGGAAGAAAGCTATATGAATAAGGAATTGAAAAACAAGATCAACAGAACGATGCAGAAGTTAAACAACAGATACAAATCTGTCCTAATCTTGAGAGAGTATAATAACCTTTCCTACAAAGAGGTGGCATCCATTTTAGAGTTAAGTGAAACAGCAGTTAAATCCCTTATTCATCGGGCAAGGCTGGAATTTCAGAAAATATTCAAGGAGCTGTAATATATGAGCTGTGAAAAGTTTGAGGAAAAAATATCATTATACATTGAGGATGAACTGGATGATGCAGAGCGTAAAGAGCTTGAGCTGCATTTGAGTTCCTGCGACAGCTGCCATCAACAGTTGGAGGCCGTAAGGATGATGCAAGGCATGTTCAGGCAGGAGGATAAAAATATCAGAATTCATAAAATAAGGACAAAAATATATGCCAAAATTTTCAGGGACCTTTTGATTATGTTTGCCGGATTAGTTATAATAGTATCTATGGTATCTATTTCGGGGGGACTGGCACAGATGTTCCTGCTGGACCAATTAGCCTCAAGTGTAAGAATTTTCTTTTACATAGGAATACTTTTACTCATTGTGGGACTAATAATTCTATTGTACGACTTGTTTGTGGATATCCTAAGGGTCATTTTTAAAAGATGACCGGGTTGCTGCTGTTAACTTCTCAGCAGCAAATATCAACAAATCAGAATAAGAGAAATAAATTGGAATGGGGATGAGATATTGGGTTTAAATATAGTGTTGGTGGAGCCGGAAATCCCTCAGAATACCGGCAATATTGCAAGAACATGCGCTGCTACTGGCAGCAAGCTTCATCTAGTCAGACCCTTGGGTTTTGAAATAGATGATGCAAAGCTTAAGAGAGCAGGGCTTGACTATTGGCATCTGTTGGATATTGAGTATCATGACAGCTTCGATGCGCTGCAATCGAAATATCCGGATGCTGCGTATTTTTATTCTACTACAAAAGGTAAGCAGAAGCATTCAGATGTGAAGTATACGAGCGATTGTTTCATTGTTTTCGGCAAAGAAACAGCAGGTCTTCCTAAACCACTGCTGGAGAAGAATATGGAGCGCTGCATCAGAATACCAATGTTGAATGATGCTGATGCAAGATCCTTGAATCTCTCCAATTCAGTTGCAATTGTGGTGTTTGAGGCTTTGAGGCAAATTGACTATCCGAACATGATTTAGAAGCAGAAATTTGGAGGATTATTTGATGGCTGTAAAGATAATTACGGATACGATGTGTGATGTGCCAAAGGGGCTTGCAGAAAAGTATGGCATAAGAATCATGCCCTTGACTGTGCACTTTGGAGAGGAATCCTATAAGGACGGTATAGAAATAACAACAGAAGACTTTTACAGCAAGCTGGAGTCTTCAGAGAACCTGCCTACTACTTCCCAAGTACCGCCTATAGAATTTCTGGAGGTATTTAAGGAAGAACTGGATATGGGAAACGAGATTATCTGTATCAATGGGTCCAGTAAGATGAGCGGCACTTATAATTCAGCAGTGCTGGCAAAGAATCAGCTTGAAAGCGATAACATACATGTTATTGATTCAGAAGGAGTCACTATGGGTGCCGGCTTGCTTGCGATTAAGGCAGCAAGACTTGCAGAACAAGGAATGAGCATTGGGGATATAGTAAGTGAAATCAGGGAGAGTGTAAAACGAATGAAGTATTTCTATATCGTTGACACCCTGAAATATCTCCATAAAGGGGGGCGAATTTCCATTTCTGCCGCAGTATTAGGTTCAATACTTAATATAAAGCCAATTATAACAATCAAGGATGGAAAGCTGGAGCTTATTGATAAGTCCAGAGGTATAAAAAAGGCTATTGCAACGGCTATTGATATTATCAAAGAGAACGGCTGGACCCTGGAGAACAAGGTGATAGGCATCAACCATACCATAGCCCCTGAAAATCTGGCTTTGCTGGAGGAGTATCTGCTTAGAGAGTATAAGGTAAAGGAAATCATCAGGGGGGAAGTGGGCTCCGTAGTAGCAACACATGCAGGCCCTGGAGCGGTTGCTTTCTACTTTGAAGCATAAACATTTAATAAATAATTTGTAAGATAAGAAGGTGTAATATGAAATCAAAAGTATATTTTGCACCTGTACATAGCCATGGCAAGCAGGCAAGCTTATTATACAAAATTCAGAAGCTGTATGAGGCTGCCGGCTTTGGCGAGCAGGTAGAAAAGAACGATATCATTGCAATTAAGGTTCACTTTGGTGAAAAGGGCAATACTGCCTATGTGAATCCAACCTTCGTCAGACAGGTAGTGGATAAGATCAAGGAAAAGGGCGGCAAGCCTTTTCTGACAGATACCAACACCCTATACAACGGAGCTAGGGCAAATGCTGTAGATCACTTGGAAACAGCTGTGTATAATGGGTTTGCCTATTCAGTGGTCAACGCACCGATTATCATAGCAGACGGCATCTACAGCAAGAATTCTGTAGAGGTAGAAATCAATAAAAAGCATTTCAAGAAAGTGAAAATTGCAAAAGAAATAGAAAGTATGTCTAAAATGGTGGTTATATCCCACTTCAAGGGGCATGAAACAGCAGGCTTCGGCGGCGCAATCAAAAATCTGGCTATGGGTTGTGCACCGGCTGCAGGCAAACAACAACAGCACTCAGCGCTTAATCCGCAGGTTGCAAGTCATTGTGTAGGCTGTCAGCACTGTACCAGCTACTGCCCGGTAAATGCAATCACTGTGGACGGCAAGGCTGCCATAGGGGAGGGTTGCATTGGCTGCGGAGAGTGTATTTCCATCTGTCCAGTCAGAGCTATTACCCCTCAATGGAAAACTGAAATACCTGAGTTCTTGGAGAAGATGACGGAGTATGCCTATGGTGCAGTGAAGAACAAGCTTCAAAGCACCCTTTATATCAGCGTGCTTATGAATATTACGCCGCTTTGCGACTGTTACGGCTTCAGCGGTGCATATATTGTACCAGATATTGGAATACTAGCTTCAATGGATGCTGTGGCAATTGATGCAGCTTCCTATGACCTGGTGAATCAGCAAATAGGGAATACTAACAGCAGCCTGAAAGGAAACTTTGAAAAAGGCGAGGATAAATTCAAAGGCTTGTACCATAATATTGATGCGGATATCCAGATAAAGTACGGTCATGAGATCGGTTTAGGAAACAAAGAATATGAGCTTATAAAAATATAATTATAGATTATGAAAAAATATGCCAAAAAAGTACTTGAATAGATAGAACAAATGATTTATATTTAAACTATAGAACAAATTAATACCTGGATGATGGTTTGCGGGAGAGACCCCTAGGGGCGCCGAAGGAGTAAGTTTATGATATGCCATAAAATGAAGCTCTCAGGCAAAAGGACCGCATACCGGACAGCCCTCTGAAAAGCTTTTAGCACCGAAGGATCAATTCTAAATGACGTTGTAGGTCATAATGAAGAATATCTCAGGTTAATAACAGAGGTAGAGGCGAGCCTCTACTTCTGTTTTTTTTTAAGACTTTGTTAAAAAAATATCTAATAAAAATATTTTTTTGATTGTATTTAAATTTACATATTACAAAGAATAAATCTATATGTTTTATTGCGAGGGGAGAAAACTGAATAAAAAAATTTTAGTAATAACCAATAATCCGGAAGTTCTTAGAATTTATGATAAGAAATTTCAAATGAATTTCAATCAAGGCAACTATTATGATGTGCTGAAGGAAGTCAGGGACTTGGTGCATAAGGGCTATGAGTTGGTTACGCACCCGCTTGTGGGCAGTGTTAAGCCAAATGAGACTCCATACAGAAGCATCATATTAAAGCAAGGCCAGAGTACAGACATGCAGTCTGTCGAAATCATTGAAACCAGCATTGAAACCTATGAAAAGTTTGAAAAAATGAAAAAGGCTCCGCAGTGGGGTCAAAAAGTGTTAGAAGACTTTCAATTTGTTGACTTGAAATTGTTTGAAAGCTCTTTTGAAAGTATGAATCTATATACTTAATGTTAAACAGAGGAGGACGTTTATGAGCAAGGTATACGATGTTGCAATAGTTGGCGGCGGCCCAGCGGGTTTAGCAGCCGGACTTTATGCTTCAAGAGGAAAGATGAGTGCTGTGATTATTGAAAAAGGAAAATGGGGCGGCCAGGCTGCGACTACAGAGGAATTGGAAAATTACCCAGGATCCATCGAGCACCCAACAGGACCAAAGGTAATGGAAAGAATGAGGGCACAAGCAGAAGCCTTCGGAACAGAATTATTAAAAGATGAAGTTGTTGGATTTGATTTTTCAGACAAAATCAAGACGGTAAAACTGTCTAAGGGTGAAATCAAAGCTAAAACTGTAATTTTTGCAACAGGTGCACAGCCTATGCTGTTAGGTGCTCCTGGAGAGCTAGAGCTTAGAGGTAAAGGCGTTTCTTATTGTGCTACTTGCGATGCGGACTTCTTTACTGAATTGGATGTTGTAGTAATCGGCGGCGGAGACGCAGCTGTAGAAGAAGCAATATATTTAACTAAGTTTGCTGAGAAGGTTACAATTGTTCATAGAAGAGACGAGTTCAGAGCAGCTAAATCCATTGTGGAAAAAGCAATGAGCAATGAAAAAATTAGTGTAATCTGGAATACGACTGTTGAAGAAATATACGGCGACGGCATTGTAGAAGGTGTTAAGCTGAAAAATACTCAAACAGGTGAAGTAACAGACTATAGAGCTGACGGCGTATTTGTGTTTGTTGGAACAAAACCAATTACAGAGGTAATCAAGGGTCATGTTGAGCTTGATGCGAAAGGTTACATCAAAGCTGATGAGGAAATGCGTACTTCCGTAGAAGGCGTGTTTGCTGCAGGAGACGTAAGAATAAAATCCTTGAGACAGGTTATAACAGCATGCGCCGATGGTGCAATAGCAGCTGTAAATGCTGAGAAATATATCGAAAAGAATTTTGAGCATATCCAGTTGCCGGATGCTAAAAAAGAAGGCGGATGGGTATAATAACAGATATTGCGCAAAACTGCGATTGATCTGAGTTTAAAGATACAAGCGATTAAATGCGGGTACTTGAATCGGGGATTCACATCGAAGATTCTTTTATAGAGCAGCTGTAAAGGAGGTGAAACAGATGTTGGAATTGACGAAAGATAATTTTGAAGCAGAGGTGCTCCAAGCATCAGGCCCAGTATTGGTCGACTTTTGGGGAGACAAGTGCGAGCCTTGCAAAGCATTAATGCCTGAGGTCCACAGACTGGCAGAACAATATGGCGATAAGATGAAAATGTGCAAGCTGAACACAGGCGAAAACAGAAGACTTGCTATCAGCCAAAAAGTATTAGGCTTGCCTACAATTATCGTCTACAAAAATGGTGAAAAGGCAAAAGAAATTACAGGTGCAGAAAACTGCACGCCTGAAGCCGTAGAAGCATTAATTAAAGAGTTCATTTAACAATGAATATAAATGAAAGAAATTAGGGAGGTGAACCTTTTGCGTCTAGAGCTAGGAAAAATAATCATTAAAGATATGCAGTTTGGCAATCAAACTAAGGTTGAAAACGGCACTCTTTATATCAACAAGGAAGAACTGCTGAATGCTATCGGCGGTGATGACAGAATAAAGAGCATTGAGCTCGATATAGCTAAACCAGGTGAAAACACAAGAATAATGCCTGTTAAAGACGTAATTGAACCAAGAGTCAAGGTTGAAGGCCCCGGTGGAATATTCCCTGGAGTTTTAAACAAGGCAGATGTAGTTGGATCAGGTAAGACTAATGTGCTTAAAGGAGCTGCTGTAGTTACTACAGGTAAGATAGTGGGCTTCCAAGAAGGTATCATTGACATGAGCGGTCCAGGTGCGGACTACACACCTTACTCAAAAACAAACAATTTAGTTGTTGTTTGCACACCAATTGATAACCTGCAACAGCATGAGCACGAGCAAGCTGTAAGACTGATTGGTCTTAAAGCTGCGGTTTACCTTGGCGAAGCCGGAAGAAGTGTTAAGCCGGATGAAGTAAAGGTATACGAGACATTGCCGTTTGCAGAAGGTCTGAAGCAGTATCCAAACCTTCCAAAGGTTGCATATGTATATATGCTTCAAACACAAGGCTTGCTGCATGATACCTATGTATACGGAGTTGACGCAAAGAAAATAGTGCCAACTATCATTTACCCAACAGAGGTAATGGATGGTGCGATTCTAAGCGGTAACTGCGTATCAGCTTGCGACAAGAACCCAACTTTTGCACACTGCAATAACCCGGTTATCGAAGATTTGTATGAGAGACATGGTCAAGATTTCAACTTCGTTGGTGTTATCATCACAAATGAGAACGTAACACTAATGGATAAGGAAAGATCCTCCAACTGGACAGCAAAGCTTGCTGAATTCCTAAACCTTGATGCTGTTATCATATCAGAAGAAGGCTTCGGAAATCCTGACACAGACCTGATGATGAACTGCAAGAAGATTACTGCAAAAGGAATCAAAACAGTTCTTATCACGGATGAGTATGCAGGCAGAGATGGTGCATCACAATCATTGGCAGACGCTGACAAGGCTGCAGATGCAGTGGTAACTGGCGGTAACGCAAATGAAGTGATTGAGCTTCCAGCAATGCAGAAGGTTATAGGCTACCTGGAGCCAGCAGACATTATCGCTGGTGGATTTGACGGCAGCTTAAGACCAGACGGAAGCATCATTGCAGAGCTTCAAGTTATTACAGGTGCAACAAGCGAAATAGGCTTCAATAAGCTTTCAGCTACTCAACTGTAATTCCATTTATAAATAAAATTTAACAGAGAAAGGATGGAAGCCATGTTAAAGGATAAAAAGGTTATCATAATAGGCGACAGAGATGGTATACCTGCTCCTGCGATAGAAGAGTGCGTGAAGACAGCCGGCGCTGAAGTTGTATTTGCAGCTACTGAATGCTTTGTCTGAACTGCCGCTGGAGCAATGGACCTGGAAAATCAAAAAAGAGTAATGGATCTATCAGAAAAATTCGGCAAGGAAAACGTTGTCGTAGTTTTAGGAACAGCTGAGGCTGAGTCTGCAGGCTTAACAGCAGAAACAGTAACAGCAGGAGATCCAACTTATGCAGGTCCTTTGGCAGGAGTCTCGTTGGGACTCGCAGTATATCACATATTTGAATTAAAAGATCAAGTTGACGCAGGTGTTTATGATGAACAGTGCGGCATGATGGAAATGGTGCTAGACGTTGACGCCATCAACAATGAAGTTGGTTCAATGAGACAGCAGTACTCTAAGTT
>Ga0196972_1000573_pt1 | contig 16795 bp, 8 predicted proteins | sample S1v_2013CmetaG_FD_148618 | JGI IMG/M metagenome (GOLD analysis project Ga0196972, IMG submission 148618) | Soil microbial communities from Anza Borrego desert, Southern California, United States - S1+v_20-13C | ecosystem: Environmental > Terrestrial > Soil > Desert | place: USA: California...
GGGATTATTATTGCGGCTCACCACCTGCTGCAATGAAAGGATGAGGTGAGAAGCAATCAGTATCGGGTCAACGCAAAGATGTGGAGCCGCAGCATGTCCTCCCTTTCCTTTAATGGTAATGTATAATTCATCGGCGCTCGCCATTACCTTGCCCGCCCTAAAACTCATTCTTCCCACTGGCAGGCCAGGATGTACATGCAGTCCGAAAATGGCCGATGGCGAAGGATTTTCCAACACGCCTTCTGCAATCAACAGGCTGGCTCCGCCCGGATTCTTTTCCTCCCCTGGCTGAAAAATTAATTTAATGGTGCCTTCCCACTCGTCTTTCGTCTCATTGAGGATCTTCGCCGCACCAAGTAAACAGGTGGTATGTACATCATGACCGCAGGCATGCATCACGCCATCGTTCTTTGAACGATAAGCAACGTCATTCTCCTCCGTTATGGGTAACGCATCCATATCAGCGCGCAGCGCCACGCATCGCTTATCCGGGTTCTTTCCCTTAATCAATCCCACCACGCCCGTTGTCGCCATTACCTCGAACGGTATGCCAAACGACCGCAATTTTTCCTGCACAAACTTCGAAGTCTCAAATTCCTGGTAACTCAACTCCGGGTGCGCGTGAAGATGGTGGCGGATATTGATGAATTCAGACGCGTATTTAGACGAAAGGCTTCTAATTTTTTCCAACATGGTTTAAAAGTACAAAGTTACGGGAGTTAGGGGTTAGGGTTAGGAGTTAGGGGTTAGGCGTTAGGGGTTAGGGGTTAGGAGTTTTGCAAGCGCTCGTAATTCGAAATTGCGCTGGCCGCTTGCCGTGTTTTTCTGGCCCCTTGCCGTGTTATTTTCTATTGCATTCAGCTATCAATCATTTTTTCAAATTCTTATTTGCCCATGAAGTAAACCTCATCGAATTCCCAAGGCATTCACGATTATAAGGAAACTTGCAAAACCCCTAACCCCTAACCCCTAACCTTATCCCCTCTCCTTCCTAAACCTCATATCCAAAAACGCCACCACCGTGAACAACACAAAATACCCGATAGAATTCAATTCATGATTCATGAGAAATGAATCGCTTTTGGGCATTGTGCCGGTTGAGAGCTGGAAGAAGCTAAGTGACGGGTAGGCATAGGGCACCTTTGATACATGTTCCCATTGTAACAGTATCAGGGAGGTAATGAGCAGGCAAAGGCCGATAGCAATTGGGACAATGAAATTTCGGAAACGCAGGCTCAGCCAATACTGGATGGAGATCATTGCCAGCAATGAGATGAATGATTTAATATTCAGCTTCAACAAACCCGCCCAGTCAAATGATTTTGACAGAAAAGGTAAGTCAGGATGAATGAGACTCGGGATCACTCCCGCTAGCACCATGAAGATGTTGAACATTACAAAAAGGAAAACGATCATCATGATGATGGAAAGATATTTTGAAAAGAATATCGTACCGATTGATTGCGGTGTAGTAAATACCTGCTTCCATGCATTGTTCTTGTATTCCAGCTGCGGAATGAGGCTGCAAATTAATATTACGAACATCGGAAGCAGGAAAGCGGAGAATGCCTGGTAGCCCTGCATATAGTGCATTTCCCAGGGAGCATTCGTCAACCGCATCGCGTTCTTGGCGGGTTGAATGACGTACGTAAGAAAGAATATCAACGGAATGAAGGCCGAGCCGATCAGACTGATCCAGAAAGATGCGCTTCTCCTGGTCTTTATCATTTCCGCCTTGGTGGCAATTACTATACTCATTAGTTGTTGCTTGTAATGTCAATGAATAATTGTTCCAGGTCATTCTGCCGGGGATGCAGTGAATACACATCGATATCCTGGTTCACCAGCATCCTGTTCAGCTCTGCAGATTGCTCCTTACTCTCGAATGGCACGATAATGCGGTGCTCATTCACGGATGCTTTGAATTTTTGTTGCAGCAACGCAAGCGCACGCTGGTTATCGCTCGTCTCAATCTCTATGGCCGTTTGCCTGGTTTTCATTTGTTGCAATTCCGTAAGCGGTCCCTGGAACAGCATTCTTCCTTTATGAATGATGCCTACATGCGTGGCCATTCGTTCTACCTCATTCAGGATATGACTCGATACAATCACCGTTGTGCCATGTTCCTTATTGAGTTTCTTTAATAATTCCCGCGTTTCGATGATGCCATTTGGATCGAGCCCGTTCGTAGGTTCATCGAGTATGAGTAGTTCAGGCTGGTGCAGCAGCGCGATGGCGATGGAGAGACGCTGCTTCATGCCGAGAGAGAATTGTTTGGTCTTCTTCTTTCCCGTATTCTCCAGTCCCACAAGAGAAAGAACCTGGTTCACGCGCTCTTTGCTCACCCGGTAAATAAGCCGGTATATCTCGAGATTTTCTTTAGCCGTCAAATGCAGGTAAAGTGATGGCTGTTCAATGAGAGAGCCAAGCCGCCTGAGCAATTCTATTCGGTGCGTACCGAAATCCTTACCGAATAATTCAAGCTTACCCTGTTGATTGCGCAGCAAGCCCAGTAACAAACGCAGTGTAGTTGTTTTCCCGGCTCCATTCGGTCCCAGGAAACCATAGATGCTTCCCTCCGGAACTTCGAGATTAATATTATCGAGGATCTTTTGATCCTGGCGGAAGGAGAAATTAAGATTGGTCGTTTTGATTATTGGCATTCCGTTTAGGTTAGGGGTTTGGGTTAGGCGTTAGGGGTTTGGGTTAGGCGTTAGGGGTTTGGGGTTAGGCGTTAGGGGTTTTGCAAAAGCTCGTAATTGGAAATTGCATTGGCAGCTTGGAGTTTATAGTCAATGGCATACAAGATATCGCATAGTTTGTTTCAATTGTTATTTGCACGAGAAAATATTATGAGTTAGGGGTTTGGGTTAGGAGTTAGGGGTTAGGGGTTTTGCCAGCGTTCGTAATTAAAAATTACGTTGACTGCTTGCCGTGTTGTTTTCTTTTGGATTCAGAAATCATTTCATCAAATCCTTATTTGCTCAAGAAGTAAACCTTGATCCAAATTCCCAAGGCAATCACAATTATAAGGAAACTTGCAAAACCCCTAACTCCTAACTCCTAACCCCTAACACTATTAAACTATTTCTTACCTTGCGTAACCAACTGACAGGAAATGTGCCCAGGAATAATCCTAATATTTATGTATGACTAAAAACGACCTCCGTAAACAACAGGCCCTTGAATACCACGCAAAAGGAAGACCCGGAAAGATCGAGGTGATTCCTACAAAAGAAGCCAAGACCCAGCGCGACCTTTCACTTGCTTATTCTCCCGGAGTCGCGGAACCCTGCAAAGAGATCGCCGCAAACGTTGAAAACGTTTATAAATACACCGCTAAAGGAAACCTGGTGGCCGTGATCAGCAACGGTACCGCCGTACTCGGTTTGGGTGATATCGGCCCCGAAGCGGGCAAGCCCGTTATGGAAGGCAAAGGCGTTCTTTTCAAGATCTTTGCTGACATTGATGTCTTTGACATCGAGATCAATGAAAAAGACCCCGAGAAATTCGTGCAGATCGTGAAAGCACTCGAGCCAACGTTTGGCGGCATTAACCTGGAAGACATTAAAGCACCCGAATGTTTTTACATCGAGCGTAAACTGAAAGAGCAGCTCAACATTCCCGTGATGCATGATGACCAGCATGGCACCGCCATCATCAGCGCCGCTGCATTGCTCAACGCACTGGAAATTCAAAAGAAGAAGATCGACAAAGTCAGGTACGTAGTGAACGGCGCAGGTGCAGCCGCCATGGCCTGTATTTCACTCTATGTTTCCCTCGGTGCAAAACCGGAGAATTTTCTTGTGTTTGACCGTAAAGGCGTATTGCACAAAGGGCGTACTGACATGGAAGAAGGCAAAGAACGCTTCGCGAATGCGAAAGGTGAAATGGACCTCACGCAGGCGTTGAAGGACGCTGACGTATTCGTTGGCCTGAGCGTAGGCAACGTTGTCACGCCTGAAATGATAAAGGTAATGGCGCGCAATCCCATCGTGTTTGCCATGGCCAACCCTGACCCCGAGATCAGTTGGGAAGATGCTACGCGCGTGCGCAAAGACATCATCATGGCCACCGGTCGCAGTGATTACCCCAACCAGGTAAATAATGTACTCGGCTTCCCCTACATTTTCAGAGGTGCGCTTGACGTGCGTGCAAGGCAGATCAATGAACCCATGAAGCTCGCTGCGGTAAAGGCATTGGCGGAGCTGGCGAAAAGCCCCGTTCCTGACCTCGTGAATCTCGCCTACAATGAAAAGAACATCATCTTTGGTCCAAATTATATCATACCCAAACCGGTTGACCCCAGGTTGCTGTCAACAGTGGCGCCGGCAGTAGCCAAAGCAGCCATGGAAAGCGGCGTGGCGCAACACCCGATTGAAGACTGGGATGCATACGTCACGCAGCTCGATAGCAGGCTGGGCATCGACAACCAGGTGATGCGCATCATTGGGAACAAAGCGCGCCGCGAGCCAAAACGCATCGTGTTCTCCGAGGCCGACAATGTGAAGATCCTTAAAGCGGCCGTCATCATCTTTGATGAAGGCATTGGCTACCCGATTCTTTTAGGTGATGAGAACAAGATCAGATCGATTGCGCAAAACAATGGCATCGACCTGGATGGTATTCCCATTTTCGATCCGCGCAGTGAAAAGACGGAGGAAAAGAGAAATGAATACGCTACCGTGTTCTTCAAGAAAAGGCAACGCAAAGGATTCAATTCTTACGAGGCAAAAAAAATTATGAAGGACCGCAACCACTATGGTTGCATGATGGTGGAATGTGGCGACGCTGATGCAATGATCTCCGGTCTCACCAAGAACTATCCCGATACTATTCGCCCCGCGCTGCAAATAATAGGAACTGAAGAAGGATGCAGCAAGATTGCCGGCATGTACCTGATGATGACCAAGAGAGGACCATTGTTCCTCGCTGATACAACGGTTAACTTTAATCCAACCGCGGCGGAACTGGCCGAGATCACATTACTCGTTGCAAAAGAAGTGCGGCATTTCAACATCATTCCGCGCATAGCCATGCTGAGTTATTCCAACTTCGGCAGCAGCAATTCTCCTGAAGCGAAGCTGGTGGCAGAAGCAAGGAAGATCGTGAAGGAAAAAATGCCTTCGCTGATCGTGGATGGTGAAATGCAGGCCAACATGGCATTCAACAAGGAATTACTGAGAGAGAATTATCCTTTCTCCGAATTAATAGATAAGGAGGTCAATACACTCATCTTTCCTAACCTTGCAGCAGGTAACATTGCCTATAATATATTAAAGGAATTGGGAGTGGCCGATTCGGTTGGCCCCATTTTATTGGGATTGAAGAAACCGGTGCATATTTTGCAACTGGGAAGTTCCGTTCGCAGCATCCTGAACATGGCATTGATCGCCGTGGTGGATGCGCAGATCAAGTGCAGAACGAATTCAACGGAAGAGATCGTAAGGAAGTCAAGGTGGTGGAAGCCCTTTAAAAAAGTTAGTAAAGACCTTTAATTAATTAGCCAATTCATCAATTAGCCAATCAGTCAATGATAAGAGTCTTTAAATCTAGGGGGAAGCGACTAATGACTAATCGACTAATTGACAAATTATAGTAGATTACTTAATGAAGATCATAAGCGACATAGGAAGATTCTTGTTGTTATTAAAGGGCATGTTTTCCCGGCCGGAGAATACCAAGATGTATTGGAAGGAATTCATGCACCAGTGCTCGGAGATCGGGATTGGGGCATTGGGGATTGTCGCTATTATTTCGGTGTTTATTGGTGCGGTATCGACCATACAGACGGCGTACCAGTTATTGACGCCGTTGATCCCAAAGTCAACCATCGCGCAGATTGTGAGAGATACGGTAATATTGGAGTTCGCGCCTACCCTCACCTGTATAGTGCTGGCGGGTGTGATAGGAAGCAAGATCGCCAGTGAACTTGGAAATATGCGTGTGAGCGAGCAAATCGATGCCCTGGAGATCATGGGCATCAACACCAAGACGTATCTCGTCCTGCCCAAGATCGTGGCGGGACTTTTAATGATACCCCTGCTCATCGTCATCTCCATGGGACTCGGCATCTGGGGCGGCCGCCTGGCGGGAACGATGGCGGGCATTCTTTCAGGCGCAACCTATGATAAAGGCCTGCTGGAAGGATTTCGTCCATACAATGTTTATTTTGCATTGATAAAAAGCTATGCATTCGCGTTTCTCATTTCCAGCATACCCGCATTCTATGGCTACTATGTAAAGGGAGGAGCTTTGGAAATAGGAAGGGCGAGTACGAAATCAGTTGTTGTTAGTTGTATTATGATACTTTTCGCGGATTATGTGTTGACGGCGCTTCTTTTATAAACGTTTTCCCCGCCGCTGGCGGGCAAGCTGTTTTCAGTTTTCCCCGCCGTTGGCGCGGCAAGCAGTTTTCCGTTTTGCAAGACCATGTGATGAAAATGTTTCTTAAGGCCATGAAAGTTCGGACAGCCGGCTTCTGATATCGAAAAACAATAAAGGCTTCGTAATTCCAAAAGCTTCCGACAACAACAACTGACATCTGACAACGAATATGATAGAGGTCAAAAACATACAAAAACGCTTCGGCGACAAGGTCATCATCCATGACGTGAGCGCCGTGATGAAGGCCGGGCAATGCAATCTCATCATTGGGGCGAGTGGCAGTGGTAAGACGGTGCTGATGAAATGCATGGTCGGCTTGTTTGAACCGGATGAAGGCGAGATACTTTACCACGGGCAGAATTTCAGCAAGATGAACATCGAGGAAAAGACGGAAATACGAAAAGAGATCGGCATGCTATTCCAGGGATCGGCACTTTTCGATAGCCAGACGGTTGAGCAAAACATAAGGTTTCCCCTCGACATGTTCACCAAGTGGACGCAGAAAAGAAAACTTGACAGGGTAAACGAAGTGCTGGCCCGCGTGAACCTGGTAGATGCCAATAAAAAATACCCGGCCGAACTAAGCGGTGGAATGAAGAAGCGTGTTGCCCTTGCCAGGGCAATCGTTTTAAATCCCAAATACCTGTTTTGCGATGAGCCCAATTCGGGCCTCGATCCGCAAACCTCCCTCGTGATCGACAAACTCATCAAAGAGATCACGGAAGAATATGACATCACTACGGTCATCAACACACATGACATGAACAGTGTGATGGAGATCGGCAATTACATTCTCTACATGCACCAGGGCCACAAAGAATGGGAAGGAAGCAAAAAGGAAATCATCTTCAGCAAAAATCAATTGCTCAACGAATTCATCTTCGCTTCGGAATTTCTAAAGGACGCAAAAGAGATGAGGATGCTGGAAGAGACGGGGAGGATACCGAAGGAGTGAAATCAAGTTGACCAGCTGACACGAGTTGACTAACTGACTAGCGGTGTGAACTAATGACTAAGCAATAGTAGTTGAATGTTTTTAAATAAATGGACACTTCGATACTCTAATCTAATCCTTCATTAACTTTTAATCTGGTCAGCCCGTTAGCCCGTTAGCTCCTTAGCCCGTTAGCGCATTAGCCAGTTAGCCCGTCAGCTGGTCAGCTAGTCAGCTCAACTAATCAACTCTCCCACTCAAATTCTAACCCGAATGCCTTAGCTTTGCGCCAATTTCAAACAAACATCATGAGTATTCTGGTCAATAAAAGTTCAAAAGTTCTTGTTCAGGGTTTTACGGGTACGGAAGGTACATTTCATGCTTCACAAATGATTGAATACGGCACTAACGTGGTAGGTGGGGTAACGCCCGGTAAAGGCGGCAGCAAACATCTTGATAAACCGGTATTCAATACCGTTGCGGAATGCGTGAAAGTGACCGGCGCGGATGTGAGCATCATTTTTGTTCCACCCGCTTTTGCAGCTGATGCCATCATGGAAGCCGCCGAAGCGGGCATTCGCCTGGTGGTTTGTATTACCGAAGGCATCCCGGTGCAGGACATGGTGAAAGTGAAGAATTATTTATTGGGAAAGAATACAAGACTGGTGGGTCCTAATTGTCCCGGCGTGATTACAGCAGATGAATGTAAAGTGGGCATCATGCCCGGCTTCGTATTTAAGAAAGGAAGGATTGGCATCGTTTCCAAGTCAGGTACGCTTACTTATGAAGCGGCTGACCAGGTGGCGAAAGCGGGACTCGGAATTTCCACAGCCGTAGGTATTGGTGGCGATCCCATCATTGGCACTACTACCAAAGAAGCCATTGAGCTTTTCATGAATGATGCGGATACTGATGCCATTGTAATGATTGGTGAAATTGGTGGAGGCATGGAGGCCGAAGCGGCAAGATGGATCAAAGAAACCGGGAACAGGAAACCTGTTGTAGGTTTCATTGCCGGTCAAACCGCGCCTCCCGGAAGGAGAATGGGTCATGCGGGCGCCATCGTAGGCGGAGCAGATGATACGGCTGCTGCAAAGATGAAGATCATGGAGGAATGCGGGATTTATGTGGTGAGCAGCCCGGCGGATATTGGGAAAAAAATGGCGCAGGTAATTAAATAACGTTTTCGGTTTTCTGTTTTCTGTTTTCTGTTTTCCGCTAATCGTTGGCCTTGTTAGACCAAAACAAAAAAGAATTTCTTTAGCACCACGAGAGTGAGTTACGCAATCAATGCGCTTCTTACAACTGACAACAGGCAACCAAAAAATAAAGAATGTCTCTGTCAACTGACTTCTTAACAACATTTCATAAAAAAAAGCCTCGCGCGTTCCGCGAGGCTCCTTTCATTAAAATCCTTATCGTCCGGTACGGATAAACCTTGCCAATTCTTCCTTACTGCTGTTGAAACTGAATAGATCATTTACTGAGCTAAAGTTTCTTTTGTCAACAGTGTTAGCATATGCCTGCTTAGCCACTTCAAGCTTGTTGTTTTCGAAAGAGAACAATTGCATGATCTGTTTTACCTGTGCCGTGGTAAGGCGATTGTTCCTTACAACCTGCGTAGCAGATTTGATCTTGTTGCCTTCGAACCATTCCTTTTCCATTGCCTGCAGCACGCCGCGGAAGTCGCGATCATCCATTCCTCTTTCATATCCATAGCGTTCATCATAGTCGCCGAATCTTTCACCGTTCCTGAAATCATACTCATATTCATCGAACCAGTCATCACGGTTGTTTCTTGCAGGATTGCGAAGATCTTTTACCCTGATCTTTTGTTCCTGGATGGTGATCCTTCCTGCACGATCAACGCTAATGAGAACGTGTGTGCCGGCTTTCACCTTCAGCGTTCTGTCATACACCAGCTGAAAGCTGTTGCTCATGGAGAAGATACCGCCGCGTCTCACTTCGCGATAAATGCGGATGTCATGTTTACCGGCGTCCACCTGCCGTAGCATCATGGAATTGTGGCCAGGCTCAAAGCGACGACCGTCGATCATTACGCGGATGTCAGCCTGTTCCAATGAACGAATGGTGATAGCACTCTTTGGTTTTTTTGCGTCGGCAGCAAGAACCGCGATGCTCATCAAGAGAGAAGTTAAGAGTGTAAAAATTGTTTTCATACTTCTAGTTTTAATTGTTGCACTCAACATCGAATGCACACTATTAATTTCAAAGCATATGCCATAAGCGTTAAAAGCCATTCAATGAAAAGTTAAAGGGAAATCTTTGCATTAATTAAATTATATCCATCGTATACAACTCAATCACAGCAAGCATTTCACGGCATTCATTACAAATTGTTAATAGAACGATGAGGTGCAAAAACATCGTTGTTAAGTGATACAAAATGACGATGTTTGTTAAAGAAAAAGTAACTCGTAATGTTGGATTAAACTTCGGGTTTATTTTTCTTTCGCCATAGTGTTAGGGGTTACAGGTTAGGGGTTAGGGGTTAGGGTGGATAGAACCCGCGTTTTTGATTGTTTCTTGCACAATCGGAAAGAAAGCATTTACCATTTTATATGGCATCAGGATATGGATACACCAACGAGATTGAACGACTTGAACACCTTGAACACAATTGAACGACATTGAACACCTTGAACACAGTGAACGACATTGAACGATCTTGAACAACTTGAACACAATTGAAGGACATTGAACGACCTTGAACGGCCTTGCACGACATTGAACGACTTTGAACTTATGAAAACCTTTATCCCTTCGCATCTAATAAAAAAACATGAAGAATGCAGTCAGCAATTAAACTAATTATCCTAAGTTCACTCGCCATTTTCATTTCTACTAAAACCATAATGGCCCAGAAAACAGTTAAGAATTATACAAAAGAATGGAAGCGCGTTGAGCAGTATTCAGAAAAGGGATTGCCAAAATCAGCATTGGCAGAATTGAATAAGATCTATGCTCTCGCAAAAAAAGAGGGTCAGGATGCACAGGTGATCAAGGCGCTTCTATACAAGACGCAGTTAATGGAAGAGATCGAGGAAGAAGCTGATACCCTCGCGATAAAGGCAGTTGAAAAGGAGATCCGTTCAGCGAAAGCGCCCGTAAAAAACATATTACAGAGTTATCTCGCGGGATTATACTGGTCGTTTTATGAAATGAATCGATGGAACCTGTATGATCGAACTGAGACCTTCGGTTTGGTTAAGACAGACATCAAGAGCTGGACGGTTGACGATTTCCACAAAAAAGTCAGTGAACTATACCTTGCTTCATTAGAAAATGAAGTCCTGCTGAAAGCCACCAGTCTCAGGGCGTATGATGCGATGCTGAATAAAGGAAACATGCGACATCTTCGTCCAACCTTATTTGATTTCCTCGGGCACCGTGCTTTGGAATATTTTATGAATGACGAGCGCGAAATTTCCAGGCCCGCTTATGCATTCGAGATTGACCAGGCTGAGGCGTTCGCACCGGCAGCTGAATTCGTGAATGTGAAATTCACTACCAGTGATTCACTCTCCCTTCAGCATAAAGCGTTGCTTCTTTTTCAGCGGCTCGTAAAGTTTCACCTCAATGATGCAAAACCTGACGCGCTGGTTGATGTGGATATAGCACGACTCACCTATGTAAAAAATAAATCGGTTCATCCTGCGAATGACAGCCTCTACCTGGCTGCGCTTACTGTTATTACAGGTAAATACAAAGATCTTCCCGCCGCTTCCATGGCCTGGTATCTCATGGCCGAGGATTATCATGCTAAAGCAGCCGGCTATAAAGCATATGGAGATTCAACCCACCGGCTTTCAAGGGTGAAAGCAAAGGAAATACTCGAAAGGGTGCTGCAACAAAAAGATTCGTCAGAAGGAAAGGTGTTAAGCCATAACCTCCTCAAAACAATCAACGAACCGGGTATCGAATTCATGGTTGAAAAGGCGAACACGCCACAGTTACCTTTCAGGTCACTCGTGAAGTACAGGAACATTTCAAAGGTTTACCTCAGGATCATTCCCATCAATAAAGAAATCAGCGAGGCTATCGAAACTTCCGGATTCTGGAAGGCGATATCAGGACTAAAACCAATTCGGTCATGGGAAGAAACGCTTCCTCTGCCTGGCGATTTGCAGGAACATCTCGCGGAAATTAAGATTGACGGATTGCCGGCCGGAAATTATGCGATGCTCATTTCAAATAACAAAAATTTCCAGGGCAGGGACCTGCTGATGGGAGGAAGGGAATTCTATGTATCCGGTATCAGTTGGGTAAATGATGATAATGATCATTTCGTATTGAACCGCGAGACGGGCCAGCCACTCGCTAATGCGGCGGTACAGGTATGGCAGCATTATTACAAACAAAGCGAATCAAAATATGTAAAGGAAAAAACCAGGCAGTACACAACTGATGCGAATGGTTTCTTTAAAATGGAGAAGGCCGAAGAAGAAGAGAGATACAGGAACTATTTCCTTGATATCACCCATGGCGGGGAGCGCCTGTTCATGACTGACAGGATGAATACGTATTACCTGTATCGTAATGGCCAGGAGCCAGAAGAGAAAAAAATCATTTCTATCTTCCTCTTTACTGACAGGGGATTGTACAGGCCGGGTCAAACGCTGCATTTCAAAGGAATTGTGGTTGAAAAAAATAGACCTGAAAAAAAATCAGGTATTATTTCTGACCATACAACGACCATTTACCTGAAAGACAACAATGGCCAGGCGGTTGATTCAATGGTGGTAAATACTAACGAGTTTGGCTCCTTCTCGGGAAGCTTCCGGATTCCCGAAGGATTAATGAATGGCACGTTTATTCTTTCCACTACTGACAACAAAGGATATGCAACCGTACAGGTGGAGGAATACAAACGGCCCCGATTCCTGGTGGAATTTCAACCTTTGCAGGGCAGTTACAGAGTGAACGACAGCATTTCCGTGACGGGCGAAGCAAAAGCATATGCAGGCAACACGGTCAGTGGTGCAAAAGTGAAATACAGGGTGGTTCGCCAGCCGAGGTTTTTGTATCCCTGGATGGGGTTCAAATGGTGGTTGCCGCCTACCACCGCCATGGAGATTGCTCACGGTGAAGTGGTGACGGATGAGAATGGAAAATTCACCATCACCTTCAAAGCCATACCTGATCTTACCATCGACCGCAAGTTTGAGCCCGCATTCGACTATAGCATCTCTGCTGACGTCACGGATATAAATGGAGAAACCCGGTCAGCCGAACAAACGGTATCCGTAAGTTACAAGGCTATTATCCTAAATGTTGACGTGGCGGTTAAGATGCCGGTCGATAGTCTTCGTTCGATCAAAGTTCGTACGCAGAATATGGCGGGCGAATTCGTGCCCTCCACCGTCACGGTTACAATTAAGAAACTCAGGGAAGAGAAACGGCTCATTCGCTCCCGATATTGGGCTCGTCCGGACCAGTTCATCATGACGAAAGAGGAATACCTCAAACTTTTCCCGCACGATGAATATGATAATGAAACCGACGTTAACACCTGGGAAGTTGAATCGACCGTCTTTTCTTCAACCGATTCATCACGAAAGAATGGTGATTTCACCATAGATAAGAAACCGGCCAAAGGATTTTATGTAATAGAGATCACCACCACGGATAAGTATGGCGAAACAGTGAAAGACGTGAAGCATGTAGAGTTATATGATGAAATGGATCGGCATTTAAATCGCATGGCATATTTGTCAGTGGAGAATTCAAAATCAGTGGAACCGGGCGAAAAAGCGGTTATAAAGATTGGAACCAGCGCCAATGATGTGTTCCTGATTCAACAAAGAAAGAACGAAACGAATCAAAAGATCCCTGGTTATACCTTCTTTCAGTTAAATAACGAAAGACGCAACATTGATTTCAAGATTACGGAAGAGAACCGGGGCGGTTTTGGCCTTTCTTATTTATTCGTGAAGCATAACAGGGTATTTACTGCCAATGAAACAATCGATGTGCCCTGGACGAATAAGGACCTGCAAATTGAGTATGCTACATTCCGTGATAAAACGCTTCCCGGCAGCCAGGAACAATGGAAGGTGAAAATAACGGGCTATAAGAATGATAAGGTGGCCGCTGAACTACTGGCCGGTATGTATGATGCATCTCTCGACCAGTTCTATCCTTTCAACTGGAATAAACCTGGTACATGGGAAAATTATCGAAGTACAACGGGTTGGAACGGAACATATAATTTTTCCATCTTACACTCATATACAAAAAAGGAACCCAACCTTACTTACAAGCCACTACGAAAAGAATATGACCACCTGTTATTTGCTCCCTCTTATAGAGTGTATGGGCAACGCACCGCTTTTCAGCATGACATGAATCCGGAAGTAAGGTACGAGGCTGATCTTGGACTTGCAGGCAGAGTTGCAGGCTTTACTACCCTGGAATACGCAGTAGTAGCAAAAGGAAATAATTTCATGGCTGCACCGCCCGGAATGGACGGCGACGGGCGTATTGATCAATATGCATTTTCATTATCTCAATCACCCGGTAAAGCTCCTTCGGAACCCCAAGTGCGGAAGAATCTCCAGGAGACCGCATTCTTCATTCCCCATCTCCGTACCGATAGCACCGGTGCTATTGAATTTGCTTTCACCATGCCCGAAGCACTCACGAGGTGGAAGTTTCAAACACTGGCGCATACAAAAGAGCTGGCGTTTGGCTTAAGCAGCAAAGAGATCATCACGCAGAAAGACCTGATGGTGCAGCCCAATGCACCCCGCTTTGTTCGTGAAGGAGATAAAATGGAATTGAGCGCCAAGATCGTGAACATGACGGATAAAGAGGTAACCGGCCAGGTGGAACTGCAACTCATTGATGCCACCACCAGCCAGGCGGTTGACGGATGGTTCAAGAATGTGATGCCCAACCAATACTTCACCGTGGCCGCTAACGGAAGCGAACCGGTTACGTTCTCCATTGAAATCCCTTACCAGTTCAATAAGGCACTCCTCTGGAGAATTGTAGCAAGAGCCGGAAATATTTCAGATGGAGAAGAAAATGTTCTTCCAGTGTTAAGCAATCGCATGCTCGTTACGGAAACCCTACCATTGATCATGCGCGAAGCGGGAACAAAAGAATTCAAATTTGAAAAGCTGGTCAATAGTGCTGCCTCTGAATCTCTACAGCATCATTCGCTGACGGTGGAATATACTTCCAATCCGGCCTGGTATGCAGTGCAATCACTTCCATACCTGATGGAGTATCCCTATGAATGCGCGGAGCAGATCTGGAACCGCTATTATGCGAATTCGCTCGCCACCCTGATCGCAAACTCATCTCCACGCATAAAGGCAATATTTGAACAATGGAAGAATACTGATACGGCCGCGCTGCTGAGCAACTTGCAAAAGAACCCAGAATTAAAAGCAGTGTTATTGCAGGAAACGCCCTGGGTACTCGAGGCAAAGACCGAAGCGGAACAAAAAAGGAACATTGGTTTATTGTTTGACATGGCGCGCATGAGCCGTGAACAGAATTCCTCCCTCGAGAAATTGAGGCAGATGCAGAACAGCAATGGCTCGTTCGTGTGGTTCGCCGGCGGTCCCGATAACCGGTACATAACCCAATACATCGTAACGGGTGTGGGCCACCTGCTGAAATTAAAAGCTAACGGAGTACAGGACGAGAAATTGCTGTCAATGGTATCCAACTCTCTTCAATACCTTGATGGTAAAATGAAGGAAGACTATGACTTTCTCGTGAAACACAAAACAGACCTGAAGAAATATTACCCTTCGCAAAGCATCATACAATATCTGTACATGCGGAGCTTTTTCGGCCAGCCTGCGGAGAAAGAAATGCTTGCGCCGTATAATTATTTTATGAAGCGGGCAGGAGAAACGTGGACGAGTCAGTCGAAATACATGCAGGGAATGATTGCGCTTGCAATAAGCCGGAAAGGCGATAAACAAATCCCTGCCGCCATTTTAAACTCATTAATGGAAACTTCCATTAACCACCCTGAATCAGGGATGTACTGGAAGAACATGAATAGAGGTTGGTTCTGGCACGAGGCGCCCATTGAACAACAGGCATTGCTCATTGAGGCTTTTCATGAAATAGCAAAGGATATGAAGACGGTGGATGATCTGCGTACCTGGCTGCTCAAAAATAAGCAGGCGAACAACTGGGAATCCACGAAAGCAACGGCGGAAGCGGTATACGCGCTGCTATTGCAGGGAACGAATTGGCTCGATAATACCCATACGGTGCAGATCAAGCTCGGCCAAATGAATGTGAACACAAATAACCAGGAGGCGGGAACCGGTTACATCAAAGAGATGATTGAAGGTAGAAAGGTGACGCCGGAAATGGGCAATGTTTCAGTAACGGTGGCGCCTTCCACGGTGGGAAATTCATCTACAAGCTGGGGAGCCGTTTACTGGCAATATTTTGAAGACCTGGATAAAATTACCAAAGCGGCAACGCCGTTAAGCCTGGAGAAGAAATTATTTATTGAAACGAATACTGACCGCGGGCCTGTGCTCAAGCCGGTGAATGAAGGAGATATATTGAAGGTTGGTGATAAGATAAAGGTGAGGATTGAACTGCGCGTGGATCGTGACATGGAATTTGTGCACATGAAGGATATGCGGGCTTCGGGGCTAGAACCGGTGAACGTTCTCAGCGGATTCAAATGGCAGGGAGGACTCGGTTATTACGAAACAACGAAGGATGCGAGCACGAACTTCTTCTTCGATAACCTTTGGAAAGGAACCTATGTGTTTGAATATCCATTGTTCATCACGCACAAGGGAAGCTTTAGCAATGGCATCACCAGCGTACAGTCAATGTACGCACCGGAGTTTGCGGCGCATTCGGAGGGGATACGGGTGGTGGTAGAATAGTTGGATCGTTTTACCCTGCCGGTGGCGGGGCAAGCTGTTTAAGTCGTTTAACCCAGCCTACGGCGGGCAGGCTGTTTAAGGCGTTTAACCAACATCATGCAATAGAAATGCGAAGCGTTCAAGATTGTTGATCGATGATCGATGTCCGAGACCGTTGTTCGATGATCGATGTTGGCCTATAAGATTACTAATAAGTTTGCTCATAGCCATTAGGATTTCATCAGCTTGTCAGCTCAGCAGTTCGTCAGCTAGTCCTATGTAAAAGGATTCGCTGCACCGACGGTTAAAAAAACTTTGCTTGTATGGTTTAAATTTATTCGATAATAGTTTATTTATATCACAGATGGATTAAACTCCTATCAGCAGTCACCTGTAAGGCGCTGCAAGTCTATTTCAAACCTCAGGTACAGCTTGTGTGCTCATCAGCTCATCAGTTTGTCAGGTCGCAAGCAGAGACCACCCCAAGGTAATCGTCCCTCCGTTTTTTCCCCGTTTTTCCGCGAGGAAAAAACTTTAAACTCTTGTGTTTTTCACCTTGTTTCACTTTCCGGCGATTGTACCTTTAACTTGTTAA
>Ga0196972_1000574_pt1 | contig 16750 bp, 18 predicted proteins | sample S1v_2013CmetaG_FD_148618 | JGI IMG/M metagenome (GOLD analysis project Ga0196972, IMG submission 148618) | Soil microbial communities from Anza Borrego desert, Southern California, United States - S1+v_20-13C | ecosystem: Environmental > Terrestrial > Soil > Desert | place: USA: California...
TCTTACAGACTTTCTGCTATGGTCGGTTTCACGGTCATATTGTTCCTGGTACTCTTCTTTTTCTTTAGTGATCTTTTCGTAGATCTTTTTTAGGTCTTTTTTAAAATTCTTTTCATCGAACTTGTATTCACTCATTTCCTTGTTCAACTTCCGTGCGAATATTTCAGCAATATCAAAATGCCCCTGCTCGTGTTTTAGTATATAATCGGTCTTGTGTTTTCCCCATGACCGCGTGCGGGAAAACCTGCATTGGATATCGTATTCGAATCCTTTCGAACTAAATTTATATTCAATACCGAGATAGGTAGTGGTGGAGGCGGCTGCGTCAGAGTTGGGATCAGGCCGGCCTTTATAATCGTCCCAGGTCAATTGACTTGAGCCTCTCCAGTCAATCAATTCCTCGTCAGGAGCCTGGGCATAGGCCAGTGCGGGTATTGCAATCAGCAGCCAGAAGTATTTTAAGAGTCCTTGCATAGGAGAATTGACGGCAAGTTGGAAAATAATTTCAAAATAAAAGGCTAAAGTGTTCCTATTTCATTCACAAAAAAAACCTCTCCCGAACTACGGGAGAGGCGGCAAAGCAACGCAGAGGTCTGGGTTAACCCAGAACAGGCGCCGCATTTAAGATTTCTTCAGTGACACCGTCCTTATATTTTTCAAAATTCTTAATGAACAAACCTGCCAGGTACTTCGCTTTTTCATCATACGCCTCCTTATCATTCCAGGTATTTCTTGGATTGAGTAATTCTGAAGGCACTCCCGGGCACTCAACCGGCATAGCTACTCCAAATACGGGATGGCTATCATAATCAACATTGTTGAGTTTTCCTTCCAGTGCAGCCGTGATCATGGCCCGGGTATAGCTCAACTTCATCCGGTGTCCCTCACCTACCGGTCCGCCAGTCCAACCCGTATTGATCATCCATACATTCACTTTATTTTTCTGCATTTTTTCTCCCAGCATGTGGGCATATTTTCCTGGATGTAGGGGTAAGAACGGCGCGCCAAAACAGGCACTGAATGTTGGCTTTGGTTCCGTCACTCCGGCCTCTGTACCGGCCACTTTAGCCGTATAACCCGAGATGAACTGGTACATTGCCTGCCCGGTAGTAAGCCGGGAGATGGGTGGCAATACGCCAAATGCATCGCAGGTAAGGAAAAATATATTCTTCGGCAATTGACCGATAGATGGCTCCAATGCATTGCTGATAAAATCAAGCGGGTATGAAACTCTTGTGTTCTCCGTAATGGAACCATCGTCAAAGTTGATACGATTGGTGCCTTCAAAGAAAGTTACATTTTCAACCAACGCTCCCGGGCGGATGGCATTGTAGATCTCCGGTTCTTTTTCTTCTGAAAGGCCGATGGTTTTTGCATAACAGCCACCTTCAAAATTGAAGATGTTATCAGCGGTCCATCCGTGTTCGTCATCGCCAATCAGTTTTCGTTTCGGGTCTGCACTCAAAGTAGTCTTACCCGTACCGCTCAATCCAAAGAAGATGGCAGTATCACCCGCTTCTCCCATGTTAGCACTGCAATGCATGCTTAATACATTCTTGTCATGGGGAAGGATGAAGTTGAGAATGGTGAAAATTCCTTTCTTGATCTCCCCGGTATAACCCGTACCAGCAATCAAAATCATTTTATGTTTGAAAGAAACAACGGCAGCATTTTGCTGGCGTACGCCGCATCTTTTCGCATCGAGTTTCAAAGCCGGAGCAGAAATGATTTGCCATTCGGGTTCGAAGTTTTCCAATTCCTCTTCTGTAGGGCGCAGGAACATGTTGTAAGCAAACAGGTTGTTCCAGGGTTTCTCATTGATGAGGCGAATATTCATCCTGTAACGCGGATCTGCACATGCATAGCAATCGCGTACCCAAAGTTCAGGCTGCCTGTCAAGGTAAGCCATGATGTCTTTGTAAATAATGTCGAAATATTTTTCTTCAAGTGGAAGATTGAATTCATTCCAGTGAACGGAATTCTCAGTGATATTGTCTTTCACAATAAACTTATCCTTGGGAGCGCGCCCGGTAAATTCACCGGTACGGATAACAAGGGCGCCGGTGTCATTTAATACACCTTCTCCAAGACGAATGGTGTCTTGTACTAATTCTTCAGGTGATAATTGGTAATGAACATTTTCCGGTTTGGTAAGGCCAAGGCGAACCAGGGCCTTTTTTGAAAAAGCAACGGTAGGTACTGACATATTCAAGCAAGCATTTGTTTCCGCACAAAGGTATAAAAAGCTTTTGCAGTACAAACAGATGTTAGCGTAACACAATGAATACCTGCGAAATTTGGTGTGTGTACTTAAATTGTATGAAAAGGATTGCCAGAAATCGTTTGATATTTTTTATAAAATGAAATGCATTTTTAAATAATATTTATTTATCCGCATATTTCAGTCAATAGATTAAGAATTTTTGCCTTTTTTTCCCTTTTTTGACAGTATTTGCCGTCAATATCGCCTTTTAAATCTCCGCGTTATTTGATACAGAAGGGTTTATCTTTATAGCTTAATGCCTGTTATGAAAAATCTTCCACTCAATCCTGAAATCTTTACCAGGAACCGCGAGCGCTTTATAGCCCGGATGCAAAAGAACTCCATCGCAATATTTGTGAGTAATGACGAAGTGCCTACAAACGGGGATGCGATTTACCGGTACAGGACCAATAGTGACCTCTACTGGCTTTCAGGCATCAGCCAGGAAGACAGCATGGTCATTCTTTTTCCCGATAATCCTGACCCTAAATACCGCGAAGTATTGGTATTGGTAAGGCCCAATGAATGGAAAGAAAAATGGGATGGCAAGCGATTGCGAATGAAAGAGGCGCAGGAGATGAGTGGGATTAAAACAATAGTCTGGCTCGATACGCTTGACAGTTTGCTACAACCATGGATACACATAGCTGATACTATTTACCTTGACACCAATGAAAATGATAGAAAAGCGAGCCTTGTAAGAACGCGGGATTATCGTTTTGTTGATGAAATGAAAAGCCGCTACCCGCTTCATCATTATGAGCGCGCCGCGAAGATCATGCGTGATCTCAGGGGTATAAAGACCGCATTGGAAGTGGAGGTGATGCAAAAGGCCATTGACATCACGGAGAGCACATTCAGGAGATTATTAAAATTCATCAGGCCGGGTGTAATGGAGTATGAGATCGAAGCGGAGATCCTGCATTCATTCATCAGTCAGCGGGCAAGCGGTGAAGCGTATGGAAGCATCATTGCCAGTGGTGACCGGGCACGAACGCTTCATTATGTCTCAAACAACCAGGAGTGCCTTGACGGGGAATTAATACTAATGGATTTTGGAGCCGATTATGGAGGGTATGCAGCTGATCTGACGAGGACTGTGCCCGTCAATGGAAAATTTACAAGGAGGCAGAAGACGGTATACAATGCCTGCCTCCATCTGCATGATTATGCAAAGAGCTTGCTCAGACCAGGGATTTCCGTTGTGAAGTATACTGACATGGTGGGCGAGGAAGCAACGCAGGTTTTCTTAAAGATTGGGCTATTGAAGAAAACGGACGTGAAGAATGAAGACCCCGAAAATCGGGCTTATCGCAAATATCTTTATCACGGCATTTCACATCATCTTGGAATTGATGTTCATGACCTGGGTACACGCACTGAACCCATTAAGCCAGGAATGGTGTTTACCGTGGAACCAGGGATCTATATTGAAGAAGAGCAAATGGGCATTCGCATAGAGAACAATGTATGGATCACTAAGAATGGTAACAAGGACCTGATGAAAAATATTCCCATAACAGTGGAAGATATCGAGGCGTTGATGAAGAAATAATGATGTTCATTTTCCACTCAAGTCAATTTATTTTGAAGTATATCTTATGAAGCATATTCCCAATCTTTTCACCTTACTCAATTTATTCTTCGGTTGCCTGGCAATTGTCTTCCTTCTGCAAAACGGAATAGGAGTATTTGACAGTCCGGATGGAAGGCAGTTATTGATACTTCCTGAGAGTACCGCGTTCGCTTCGCTATTCATATTGCTTGCTGCTGTGGTTGACTTCCTGGATGGATTTGTTGCCCGTTTATTCAAATCGACGTCTGAAATGGGTAAGCAACTTGATTCATTGGCTGACGTGGTTAGTTTTGGCGTTGCTCCGGGGATTATCCTTTACCAGGTACTTCGATTAAGCGTGGCGGGAGAAGAGGATGGACTCGATGCTTCCATCATCTGGCTATTGCCTGCATTTATACTTCCCTGTGCTGCTGCCTGGCGATTGGCAAAATTCAACCTTGACAATACGCAACAACATTCATTTAAGGGGGTACCGACGCCTGCGGTTGGCCTCCTGGTTGCTTCCGTGCCGATGATTGTTTTACATTCAACCAGCCAGGCGGTCTGGGATTTGATATTTAATAAATGGTTTATCTACGCCGTTATTTTTGCCCTTTCTTATTTAATGGTTTCAAACCATCCTATGATGAGCCTGAAGTTTAAAGATTATACGGTGAAGGGCAACCTTTCTAAAGTTATACTGATAGTTGCGTCAGTCGCACTTATATTTTTATTTCATTGGTTGGCAGTTCCCTTCATTTTCCTCCTCTATATTGTTTTATCTTTGCTGCTCAAAAAAGGATTAGCATGACCTACACAGTACAGGTAAAAGTGATGCCGCTAAAAGAATTATTGGATCCCCAGGGAAAGGCGGTAATGGGTGGTTTAAAAAACCTCGGTTTAAATGGAATTGCAGATGTGCGCGTAGGAAAAAATATATCACTGGAAGTGCAGGCTGATTCACCTGAAAAAGCGAAAGAAATTGCAGAAGAAGCAACGAAGAAATTATTGGCCAATCCGGTAATGGAGTATTTCGAAGTAATCGTCAATTAAGTAGTTCTTACATAAGCTTAGTTGGCAAGACAATCATATGTTATCTCTTGTTCCTACACCCATCGGCAATCTTAAGGATATTACACTTCGTGCCATTGAAGTGCTGAAGGATGCGGACCTGATACTTGCGGAGGATACAAGGACTTCTTCCAAACTGCTAAATCATTACGGGATTAACCGGCCGTTATCTCCCTACCACCAGCATAATGAACACAAGATCGTTGCTCACCTGGTGACCCAGTTGCAGGAAGGGAAGAAAATTTCATTAATAACCGATGCCGGAACTCCTGGCATTTCAGATCCTGCATTTCTTCTTGTGCGTGAATGCATAAAATCAGGGATCACTGTAGAATGCCTTCCCGGCGCAACGGCTTTTGTACCTGCCCTGGTGAATAGCGGTATACCCACGAATCGTTTTTGTTTTGAAGGATTCCTGCCACTCAAGAAAGGAAGACAAACCCTGTTAAAAAAACTGGCGGAAGAAGAACGGACTATGATTTTTTATGAATCACCCGTGAGGTTGGTGAAAACGCTGGAAGACTTTATTGAATACTTTGGCCCTTCACGACTTTGTTCAGTGAGCAGGGAATTGACAAAAATGTTTGAAGAAAATAAACGGGGAACGCTGGCGGAGGTCGCAGATCATTTTAGGGGGAAGGGGATAAAGGGGGAGGTGGTTTTGGTGGTTCAGGGTATATAAATTATCAGTTTGAAGTTACGACCTGAGTATTGGAAAGTCTTTACATGTGATACCGGCTTGAATGATCCTGGCGCCCTTGAACGAACTCGCACGACCTGTAAAACCCTGCTACCGAATACGCCTCCGTCATCGAACAACGAACAATGATCATCGAACAACGATTCTCGAACAACAATTCTCGAACAACGATCATCGAACAACAGTCATCGATCATCGAGTAACGATCCTGAACGAACTCGAACGACCAAAAATTTAAGCGTTTAACGACCTGACAGAGCTCCGCCGAAGGGAGGGAAACTATGCCCCACCCCCACCCACCTGCTCGCCAGTCCCCCTTGCGACTTTCATCGCCGGGCAACAGGTTTGGACAATTGCCTGCAAACCTGTTTTATATTTTAACAAGTTAAAGGTACAATCGCCAGAAAGTGAAACAAGGTGAAAAACACAGAATAAAAAAGTTTTTTCAACGCAAAAAAAAGAGGGGAAAATCAATAGCGAAACGAAACCATTGCCTGACAATTCCCGGTTGAACGATTTGAACGAACGATATTGAAGGACCTTGAACGGTATTGAACGATCTTGAGCGATCTTAAAACCCCTCCTACCGAATACGCCCGGGCATCGAACATCGAACAACGACATTGAATCTTGAACGACCTTAAACCTTATTATCGCATACCCCTGGGCACAGAACATCGGTCATCGAGCAACGACCTTGAACGACTTGGGAACTGGCACCATTTTTACACTAATTTTGACAAAACGATACAGACATGAAAATTTACCAATCTATCTTATTACTCGCCATCACAGTCATCAGTTTCAACTCTGCCAATGCGCAGGTAACTTCTATTCCCGAACAGGCAAGGACGAATTTCGCGGCTCAATATCCGGGTGCTACCAATGTGGAGTGGGATAATGATGTAATAAATGTGAATGTGCGATTTGAGTTGAATGGCGAAAAAATGAATGCCGAATACAATAACCGGGGAACCTGGAAAAGCACATTGAAGGACTGGACATTTGATAAACTTCCCGATGAAGTGAAGAACGGTTTCAACAAAAGTAAATTTGCTGACAGGGAAGTAACCGAAGTTAAGATGGTTTATCTTCCTGGTGAGGTGCAGCAATATCGTGTGAAGGTGGAGAAAAACGATTTGCAGAAAAAATATCTCTACTTTAATACAGAAGGAAGGTTAGTGAGGGATGCGAATACGATTTGACGTTCACTGTCGTTGTTCGGTGACCGATGGCCGTCGTTCGATGGTTGATGTTTGAAGTTGGAAGCTTGTTCAGAGTAAGATGCTGCATTGTCACTCAGAATGGCGTAAAGCGTTCAATGGGTCACCCCGTTCAACGAGCTGTATTATGGCAGTTTTAGCAATAAATTTTAAAGAGGCAGTCATATGGCTGCTTTTTTTGTTGTTCTGAGAAGCGCCTCGTTCACCGTGCATTTTCCATTCCTGTTAAATTCTAACATTTCCCAAACCTTCTTTTCGCAGAGTTTGGCTATCTTGAATCCCGAGTTTTGATCGCCCGATTGACTCATTACCTAATTGACTAATTAATTAAGCAAAATGAAGACTCTCGTATTATTATTAGCCATATTGAGTTCGACGTTCGTGTTCTCACAGAATCGTTGGCAGCAACGTGTAAAGTACACAATGGACATTGATATGAACGTGCAGACGAACCGGTTTACCGGTAAACAAAAGCTTGAGTATTGGAACAATTCACCTGACACTTTACATCGGGTATTCTATCATTTATACTTCAACGCGTTTCAGCCCAACAGCATGATGGATACCAGGAGTCGCAGGCAGGGGACCATTGCAATGGGCCGTGGGCAGGATTGGGATAGCAGGGTGCGTGACAGGATCCTCCACCTGAAGCCGGATGAGATTGGTTATCAAAAGATCAATTCTTTAAAGATGAATGGCCGCGCACAAAAATTTGAGGTGCTTGAAACCATTCTTGAGGTGGACCTTGATAAACCCATACTTCCGAATACGAAGGTGGTATTTGATATGGATTTTGAAGCGCAGGTACCACTTCAAATCAGGAGAAGCGGTAGAGACAACCCTTCTTCAAAGGTCAGGTATTCAATGAGCCAGTGGTATCCCAAACTGGCAGAGTATGATCAGCATGGCTGGCATCCCAATCCCTATGTTGGCCGTGAATTTTATGGCGTGTGGGGTGACTTTGATGTGAACATTACTATTGATAAAAATTACATACTGGGAGGCACTGGTTACCTTCAAAATGCAAATCAAATCGGGTATGGCTATGCTAAAGCTGATGCCAAGGTTCCAAAGCCAACAGGTAGCAAACTCACCTGGAAATTTCATGCACCCAGCGTGCATGATTTTATGTGGGCAGCGGACCCGGAGTATGTTCATAAAACGCTCAATGTAAAAGACAGTCTCACCCTGCATCTATTATATAAGCCCACTAATGCATCGGCTGGTGAGTGGGAAGAGATTCTTAAGTTAGCAGAGCGGGCGCTTCCGTTCATGGAGAAGACATTTGGTCCTTATCCTTACAAACAGTACACCTTTATCCATGGCGGTGACGGTGGAATGGAGTATCCCATGGCCACGTTGTTGGTAGGGCCCGGAGCATGGCTGCATGAATGGTTGCATAGCTGGTATCATGGCGTATTAGCAACCAATGAATCGCTCTTTCCCTGGATGGATGAAGGGTTTACCCAATGGGCGGAGGAACGGGTGTCAGCTTTTCTCAGGAATGACCAGGGATTCGCTCAAAAGGATAATTATGCATCTTACTTCTCACTTGCAAAGAGCAACCGGGAGGAGCCGTTGACTACTCACGCTGATCATTATAATACTAATGCTGCTTATGGAGCAGCTTCTTATTCAAAAGGTGCCGTATTTGTAGAACAGCTGGGTTATATTACGGGAGCGGAACAGCGTGACAGGATCATGCTCAGGTATTATGATACCTGGAAATTTCGCCATCCAGATGTATTTGATTTTATAAGGGTAGCGGAGAAAGAGAGTGGAATGGAACTGGATTGGTACCAGCAATATTTTGTCAACTCAACTAAGACCATTGATTACGCATTCGATAGCCTCTGGGAAGAAGGGGGAAAGACAAAGATCAGGCTAAAGCGAGTTGGATTAATGCCAATGCCAATTGACCTTCATCTTACATTCGCTGATGGTTCTGAAGAGGTGCATTATATCCCTCTCGATCTCATGTACGGTGAAAAGCCCGCTGAATCCAGTTCGCCTAGAAAGGTATATCCCGCCTGGAAATGGACGCATGAAACCTACGTAGTAGAGACTGACAAAAGGCTGATAGATATTTCTGTTGCGGAGATTGATCCTTCACAACGAATGGCTGATGTGGAGCGTAGAACGAATCGACTTGTACTAAAAAAGTAACTTGTTAAGTACAGGTGGAAATACATTTTGCGTTTACTCCAGCGTAATCGCCACGGCAAACATAATTTAAAAGGGAAATGAAACTGGAGAAAATTGGACTATTCGTTTCTTTATTGTTCCTTTTTTGGCTTGGTTATGTATGTTTAAAAGAAGGATTGCATTTTGATACAGCCAAAGAGAAAATGATAAAGGCTTTCGGAAGAACAATGCCTAAAAAGTTGCCCAGGTTCTATTTAATCGTTCTTGGGGTTTTCAGTTTTTTTGGCGCGCTGTATTTTGCATTCAGAATTTTACTGAAGATTTAGCTGCATCTCGTATAATTTTTAAAATAAAATTAAAAAGCCACCGGATTTAACTGGTGGCTTTTTCTTTGGGATTGCCCTTATGTTACGGAAAGGTTTAACGGACTAATTACGGGACAAAGAAAAATTATAATGCTCATTTCAAGTATACCACTTTAGTGGTATTTCATTACCTGCCAAAGAATTTGTTTACGGCTTCCACCCGGTTGTTTACATGAAGTTTCTCATACACGTGGTAAACGTGCTTTCTTACTGTCTCCGGGCTTAGAAATAATTCGGCCGCGATTTCCTTATACATTAATCCTTTCGACAATTGTTCGAGTATCTCACGTTCGCGGTTGGTAAGCTGGTCAAGGCTTCCATTATCAGTAGGAGCGGTAGGCTTATTTTGAAAAGCGGCTACCACTTTTCTTGCAATCTGGCTGCTCATTGGTGCCCCTCCGAGGTACAGTTCCCTAATGGCTTCCAGCAATCTGGCAGGAGCGGTCTTCTTAAGGATGTATCCGCTTGCACCTGCACTCAATGCTTCGAAAATCTTTTCATCTTCTTCATACACGGTGCACATCATAAAATTAGTGGCCGGCACCATGGGTTTTAATGTTTTCACGCAATCGATCCCATTCTCTTCACTGCCCAGGTTGATGTCCATAAGCACCACATCCGGTTTAAGAATGGGTATCTGGATAATGGCATCTTCAGGCGTACTGATAGTGCCGAGGCAACAAAAACCTTCTGACATGCTGATGATTTCTTCAAGTGCGTTCCGTAATTGTTTGTTATCATCAACGATGCAAACCGAAATTTCATTCATGTCGCAAAGGTCAGCTTTCAGCTTTTTTTCACCAATACCACAAACAGGTATTTTTAGCGGGGAATGTAAAGGAGGAATTTATCCTGGAAGAAGGGTTCAGGGAAAAGCGAGGTCAGTTCAACCACTCGAGGTCTTGTTCCACTGGCCTGTACCTCAGCGGCCAGGTCGCCTCCTTTCAGACAGATGAGGCCGGGATGGGTGGCTTCCGGGCTTTTTTGCGACTGCGTTTTAAGTAATGGCTTGCTCCATTTCCAGAGGTCCCCGAGTGGGGCTACGGCCCTTGAGACCACAAAGTCAAATTTCCGGTTCTTTATCTCCTCAACCCTTGCATGTTGCGTTGATACATTGTTGAGGCCAATTGATTGGGCTACTGCTGAAACTACTTTCAGCTTTTTGGCAATGCTATCTACCAGGTGAAATTTAACTGATGGAAAAAAGATAGCCAGGGGAATTCCTGGAAACCCTCCACCCGTACCGAGGTCAATTATTTCTGCACCATCGGCAAATTCAAATGAAGCGGCTATGCTAAGGGAATGGAGAACATGCCGTTCATAAAGTGAATCAATATCCTTGCGGGAAATAACATTGATCTTTTCATTCCAATCCTTGTAAAGTTCCTTTAGCGCACTGAATTGTTCCAATTGCGTTTGACTGAACTCAGAAAAATATTTCAGAATAATTTCCATAAGTAAGTACCGGCTAGTTCCAGGTGCGCCTGGGTTTTCTCCACAATGCCGGTGCAAAGATGATGTAATAGAAGAACATCCAGATATCAAACAAAAGGAACCATGGCCAGAGGTCTGATTCTCCCATTTTTTTCATTGACTTGTATAATACTATGGCCTGCGAAATGAGGCGCAAGGCAAATACTCCCAGGGCAAGCCTCCAGTCGAAATAAATGATGCTTAAGACAAACAACGGGAAGAATAAAAACTGGGACCCCAGGTAGAGACCTAATAAAAATTTGTGGCCGGGTTTGTAAAATTTTGCGGTGGAATAATGCCGGATCTTCTGTCTTCTCCAATCCTTCCATGTTCTCTTAGGTATTGATCGGGTGATTGCCTCGGGATCGATGATGACGGCGGTGTTGCGTTTATTCGCCACTTTGTTAATGAACAGGTCATCATCGCCACTTGGTATATGATTGATGGAAGAGAAACCTTTGTTTCGAAAGAAAAGACCTTTTTTGTAGGAGAGATTTCTTCCCACACCCATGTAGGGGATGCCGGCAAGAGCGTATGACAGGTATTGAAGGGCCGTGTGAAATGTCTCGAAGCGAATGAGTTTATTCAACAGGCCCGGACGTTTATGATAGGCTCCATAACCTAATACGATCTCTGTATCGTCATCATACGCGTCTTGCATTTTTTGTATCCAATGTTCACTTGCCGGAACGCAATCGGCGTCAGTCAATAACAACACTTCATGTTTTGCTTCACGTATGCCTACCGAGAGCGGATATTTTTTGCCTGCAATGTGTTTAGCTTCCTGTGTGAGTTCAACCACGTTGAGTGACTTGAACGTCTTTTTCAATTCCTGTAAAATATACTTGGAGTCATCGAGTGAATTATCATTCACTGCTACCACTTCGTAAGTACTGGGATAGTTTTGCACGAGTACACCAGGTAGGTTTCGAGCCAGGTTTTCATCTTCATCCCTGGCGCAAATGATGACGGATACAGGATGCTGTTGCGTTTTTACTTTTTGTTTTGGCTTATAAAATGCAATACGGCTGAAAAACCAGGTGTAATAGAATACCTGTATAGCGGTGACAGCGGCGAAACAATAAAAAATTATTTCTTCCCAGTTGGTTGGTGGCATGCGTGCGAAGATAGAAAGTTTAAGTGTTCTCATCTTGGGCATTACCCCGGATCAATTATCCACAACAGTGATTTTCCGCCAAAAGGAAGGGCTCAAAAACCTGCTAATTGGATTTATCTTGCGGCCTTATGGCAGCCCTTAGTTTCAACCTTCAATACCAGGATCGGGGATCAAAGGCCCGGGCAGGTGTAATCAGTACTGATCACGGAGAGATACAAACACCCATTTTTATGCCGGTAGGTACCGCCGGTTCTGTAAAGGCGGTGACCCAGGAACAATTAAGGAGCGATGTGAAGGCACAGGTCATTTTGGGCAATACTTACCATCTTTACCTTCGACCCGGTTTGGAAGTTCTTGAACGGGCAGGGGGATTGCAACAGTTTACTGGGTGGGATAGGCCGATACTGACTGACAGTGGCGGGTACCAGGTTTTTTCTCTTGCCGGGACCCGAAAAATAAGTGAGGAGGGTGTGACCTTTCAATCCCACATTGATGGCTCACGGCATTTGTTTAGCCCTGAATATGTAATGGACATACAACGTATCATTGGAGGCGACATCATCATGGCGTTTGACGAATGCCCTCCGGGGGGGTGTGAAATGGATTACGCAAAAAAATCTCTCGAATTAACGAACCGATGGCTTGATCGTTGCTTTGAACGCTTCAATAGTACTCCTGACAGATATGGTTACACGCAGAATCTTTTTCCCATTGTGCAGGGGGGAACATACAAGGACCTGAGAAAGCAATCATGCGAGTATGTGGCGTCAAAGAATGCCAGAGGCAATGCAATTGGGGGCCTCAGCGTTGGCGAACCTGAACCGGTGATGTATGAGATCTGTGACTGGTGTTGTGACCATCTTCCGTCAAATAAACCAAGATACCTGATGGGTGTTGGTACTCCCTGGAACATTTTGGAATGCATAAGTATGGGTATAGACATGTTTGATTGCGTAATGCCAACCAGAAATGGGAGGAACGCGATGTTGTTCACTACGAATGGGATCATCAATATTGACAATAAAAAATGGGAATTTGATTATAGCCCTATTGACGAAGGATTGAATAATCCTTACAGTAATAATTACTCAAAGGCGTACTTACGGCATTTATTGAAATCGAAAGAATACCTGGGATTAACGATCGCCAGTATCCAAAATCTTGCACTCTACCTGTGGCTTGTGGAAGAAGCGCGAAAGCACATTATTGCGGGGGATTATTTTTCATGGAAAACGGCGATGACGGAACGCCTAAAGCAGCGGTTATAATTTTTGCAGACCATTCTTGATGGCAAAAAGTACGAGCCCTATCCTGGATTGAACATTCAGTTTTCTGAACAGCTCGTCGCGGTAACCATCAACCGTGCGAGTACTAACGTTCATCTTTTCGGCTATGTCCTTCATGGGCATGTCAGTGGCGGCGAGTTTCAAGAATTCCATTTCCCGGGCGGTTACGGAAGCGAGACCTTTTTGCTCTCTGCCATTATCCATTTGGGATAGAAAATTGACCATCTTGTTGCTCACGAGTTCATTCATGAAGAAGCCGGAGTCCCTGATGCTATCGAGCGCCTGCTTGAACACGGCAGGTTTGCTATCTTTAAGAATGTAGCCTTTTGCACCCCGCTTGAGCATGTTGATGATCATTATTTCGCTATCCATCACGCTTAGAACTAACACCTTTGCCAATGGCAGGTTTTTTTGAATCCACGATGCCGTCTCCGGGCCATTCATTTCAGGCATGGTGATGTCAAGTAGAATGATATCAGGGTGGGGGTGAGTTTTTAATTGTTCAATAAAATCTTTTCCGTTATCTGCTTCAAATAAGACAGAATAACCGTCAAAAGTATTGACCAGATTTGCGAGACCGTTTCTTAGTAATACATGGTCGTCAACCAATGCGATATTAGTGGTACTCTTGCTCATAGTTTATGAATTAAAGGCGATGGTAACATTGGTTCCATTGCCGGGACTGCTTTTGATTGCAAGCGATGCGTTGATCATCTTTGCCCTGTTCGCTAAATTACGTAAACCCACTCCATCGAATGCCTGGCTGGTCTCGAAGCCTTTTCCATTATCTTTTATTTGGATGAGGAGGTTGCCGTTTTCATTGGAAGCGGAGAAATCAATAGCGGTAGCTGCTGAATGGCGAAGGATGTTGTTGATGGTTTCCTGGATGATCCTGAAGAGGATAATTCCCTTTTCACTCTCAATACTACTGGTTTGACTGTCTATCGAAATTGAAACTTTATATTTCCCGGTGGCTTCAAGGTTTTGAAGGATCCTGACAACTGGCTCCGTCCAGCCCATGTTACGGATGTGTTCCGCGTCAAGGGAGTGGCTTAATTGCCGAAGATCTGTTATGGCTTTTCCAAGCAGTGTATCCATGTTTTCAATCTTGGCAGGATCCGAGACCTGCAGGGTATTAAGATTGATCCTGACAAGGCTGAGAACCTGGTTAATGTTATCATGTAATTCGCCACTAATGTATTTGAAGGTTTGTTCCTGAATTTCGAGTTGTGATTGCAGGAGGGTTTGTTCAAACTGAACCGTCAACATTTGTTTTTCCAGCAACAATTTATTTTTCTTGTTGAGAAAAATGCGAAAGATCATGATCAATGCGGCGATGAGCAGTAGCATTAAAATACTAAACGCTACTATTGAAACGATAATATTTACCTGTGTTTGCGGCATATCAAAAATGCATAGCTAAAGCAACCGTACATAAACACGCTTACGAATTGCGGTATAAGATTATATAGTTTAATTCCACCAATAGTAGCTGTTTGGGTTCGAAGATAGGGCTGGAGATTCAGCACTATGCTGGTAACCGGGTAAAAAACCACTACACCAATGGTTATCCACAACAATGGACGCCATTGTCGTTCAAGATCCAGATCGTCTAACTGAAAGAAATTAAAAAGAAAAAGTACTCCATAGAAAGTGATCAAAATGCCCCTTAGTATCGGTAAATAAATACTCGCATCATAGACTGATTCAAACAGGAGATAATTGAGTAAAGTGAGAATGAAATACCCGATGCCGCTTCCATAAATCAGCTTTCGCAAATTGTGCATGAAGGGAACGCGTGCGTAGATCATCATGAAAACGAAAACCGAAAGAAGACGATAGAAATTATAAACGATATCATTTTTGGGAATTGATTTAGTCAATGCCAGGAAATGCAATGACACTTCTTGCACGAGCACATAAAGGAGGAAGGGAACGATGATGCCAAGGCGATTTTTATAAAGTTCCCTTCCTGCCCTTAGTGCCAGTATGGTGCTAGTTACGAGTACTAAATAATATAGAATTTGTAACGTTAGCCGCATCAGGGATATAATTGCCCTTCATTATAAGGCTGAATATAATTATCTCCGTTCACTGCCTGCTGGCGAGTGGCGGGCTGACCATCGCGGTAGGGCCAAAGGATGACGGTTGTTCTTCCGGAATGAGTGCCAGCGTCATACAGTCCATTAAAAATGCGGATCTCATCGGCATACGGCATTACTTCATTTAGCCAGTTCATGAGAGAGGTACCCGTGAAGCTTACAGCCTGTGTTTGCTGGTCCATGTTTACGTCATGATCTTCCATGTACTTGCGATAAGCGGCGATCATGAGGTTAGCGGTTTCTACGGGGATGGGTTGGTTTGCCATAAAATGGTGGTTTTTGTGATTTGATTTACAATATAATGAATGGCAATGTATTATCACAACCTTTTTGGAAAAACCGTGATTTGACGGGGCGCGAAGGGGGTGAAAAAACGGGGGTAAAATTGGGTTTGTTAGCGCTTGTGGATTGAATGCCGGAACTGCAATTTTACAGTCTGGGTCCTATCCCATTGACCATTGAACCTTAACCATCGGTGTTTTTCCGGATCTAACAGTCATTCCTGTCGCTCTTTAGCGGCAGGATTTTTTTTCTCTATTATTTCTTTTATGATTGAATTTGGAATGAGAGAGTTGCTACATATTCAAGGAAACCGAAGCCTGATTTACGAGCGGGAAACTCCAGCAAGTTAGCAACCGCCTAATTTATAATTCCCAATTCCAATTTCCTTCCCAACCGAACAATTCACATATTCTTCAGCAAGAATTCTTTTCCTTTGTATCCTGATGAGGAAGTTAGACTGGTACATACTCAAAAAATTCCTGGTTACATTTTTCTTTTGCATGCTACTCTTTACGGTGGTGGCGGTGGCGGTTGACAGTAGTGAGAAGACGGATGACTTCGTTAATACGGGATTAAGTACCTCTCAGATCATTCAGCAATATTATTTTGGATTCGTCCCTTTCATTTGGGGTTTGCTCTTTCCGCTCTTCGTTTTTATTGCGGTAATTTTTTTTACCAGTCGAATGGCGACCCGTTCGGAGATCATCGCCATTCTGGCCAGTGGAACAAGCTATAACCGTTTTCTCCGTCCATATATTGTTGGCGGTGTCTTTCTCGCGGTTCTGTTATTCCTGGGTAATCGATACCTGATACCACGAGCCAATGAAATCAAGGCCGCTTTTCAAACCACCTATTTGGATAAAAACAAACCATCGAGCCAACATCCAAACATTGATTGCTGGAATTGTTACTATTTGCGGGTGGATACCAATACTTATATTGGGTTAAAGACCTATGATACGGCATCAAAAGTTGCCAGTTCATTTTTTCTGGAAAAAGTAGTCGATAACAAGGTAGTTTATAACCTGAGAGCCACCTCCATTCGCTGGGATACATCCGTAAATAAATGGAGATTATTCAACGTCACGGAGAGATTCGTTCATCCACTGAAGGAAACGGTTAACATGATTGAGGATACAGTTCTGTCTATTAACCTGCGACCGGAGGA
>Ga0196972_1000575_pt1 | contig 16667 bp, 17 predicted proteins | sample S1v_2013CmetaG_FD_148618 | JGI IMG/M metagenome (GOLD analysis project Ga0196972, IMG submission 148618) | Soil microbial communities from Anza Borrego desert, Southern California, United States - S1+v_20-13C | ecosystem: Environmental > Terrestrial > Soil > Desert | place: USA: California...
CGCTCGCCACCGTCACGATCGACGGCAAGCCGGCCACGCTCAACGATTACAAGGGCAAGTGGATCATGCTGCAGGTCGGCGAGGCCGATTGCCAGGACCCGTGCCGCAAGCGCCTGCACGACATGCGGCAGCTGCGGCTTGCGCAGGGCAAGGACATGGACCGCATCGAGCGCGTCTGGCTGGTCACCGACGACAAGCCGCTGGAGACCGTGTTGATGCGCGAATACGACGGCATGCAGCTGCTGCGCGCACGGCCGGAAGCCGTCCGGGCATGGTTGCCCGCTGAAACGGGAACGCTGCCCGCTGACCACATTTACATGATCGACCCCCTGGGCAACCTGATGATGCGCTTCCCCAAGGACGCCGATCCCAACAAGATGAAGAAAGACATCTCGAAGCTGCTGAAGGCTTCGCGCATAGGATGATGCACCGATGCTGATTCAACTTGCGATCATGGGCGTGCTGGCGGCCTTGATTCCGCTGACGGTGGTCTGGGTGTCCAGCGACACCAACAAATACCGGAAGCTGGTCTGGGTGACGGCCTTCCTGACCTTCGACCTGATCATGTTCGGCGCCTTTACCCGTCTCACCGATTCCGGCCTCGGTTGTCCGGACTGGCCGGGATGCTACGGGCACGCCAACCCGGTACAGGCGCATGCGCACATCAGCGCCGCCGAGGCGGCGATGCCGGACGGCCCGGTCACCGTGATGAAGGCCTGGATCGAAATGATCCACCGCTACCTGGCGATGGGCGTTGGCGTACTCATCATCGCGATGATGGCAATTGCGTGGCGGCTGTGGCTGAAATCGAAGCGCCAGGACAATACCGTCGCGCCCTGGCTGCCGACTTTTCTGCTCCTGTTCGTGTGCGTCCAGGGCGCGTTCGGCGCATGGACTGTCACCATGAAACTGCAGCCCGTCATCGTCACCATCCACCTGTTGCTCGGAATGGGCCTGCTCATGCTGCTCGCATGGCTGGGAACGCGCCAGAACCGGCACTTGCCGGTAGCCCACGGCGCACTGTCCCTGCGCCTGCCCGCGGCGGCTGCGCTGGGCCTGCTGTTCGTCCAGATTGCGCTCGGCGGCTGGGTCAGCACGAACTACGCCGCGCTCGCCTGCCTTGATTTCCCGCTCTGCCATGGCAAGGCCGTGCCGAACATGGACTTCGCGAACGGATTCACCCTGTGGCGCGAGCTCGGGATGACGGCCGACGGCGAATACCTGCCGTTCCCGGCGCTGACGGCGATCCATTGGGTGCATCGCATGTTTGCCTTCGTCATTGTTGCCTACGTCGCCTGGCTTGCGCTTCGTGCAAGAAAAATCGCCGGGCTCGAGCGCGTCGGAACATGGCTGCTTGCAGCCGTGTGCGTGCAATTCCTGACAGGCATGTCGACCGTTTTCCTGAAATGGCCGCTCGCCCTCGCCGTGATCCACAACGGCGGCGCAGCCGTCCTCGTGCTTTTGCTCACCATGTTAAACTTCCTGGCCAGGATTCCGTCGCAAGCCGCGCCGAATCGGGCCGCAACCCGGCTTTCAGCTGCTTGAGGTGCTCGTGACTACACTGACCATCCAATCCAACCGCTTATCCCAGTACTGGGCGCTCACCAAGCCGCGCGTCACCCAGCTCGCGGTGTTCTGCGCGGTCATCGGCATGTTCCTCGCATCGCCCGACTTGCCCGACTGGCGCGTCGTCATCGCCGGCACCATCGGCATCTGGCTGCTCGCCGGCGCCGCGTTTGCGGTGAACTGCCTGGTCGAGCGCGAAATCGACGCCCGCATGGCGCGCACCGCACGGCGCCCGATGGCGCGCGGCGAACTGACCGTGTCGCAGACGCTGATCTTCTCCGGGGTCATCGGCGGTGCCGGCATGTGGGTGCTGTTCAACTTCGTCAACCCGCTCACCATGTGGCTGACCTTCGCCACCTTCGTCGGCTACGCCGTGATCTACACGATGCTGCTCAAGCCGGCGACACCGCAGAACATCGTGATCGGCGGACTGTCCGGCGCGATGCCGCCGGCACTGGGCTGGGCTGCCGTCGCCAACGACGTGCCGATGGAGGCATGGATCCTGGTCCTGATCATTTTCGTCTGGACGCCGCCGCACTTCTGGGCGCTGGCGCTGTATCGCCGCGACGACTATGCCAAGTCGGGCCTGCCGATGCTGCCGGTCACGCACGGCATCCAGTTCACGCAGTTCCATATCTGGCTCTACACGATCATCCTCGTGGCGACCACGATGCTGCCGTTTGCCGTACAGATGAGCGGCCTGATCTACCTCGCCAGCGCCATCGTGCTCGGCGGGATCTTCCTCTGGTACGCATGGCAGGTCTACCGGCATTACACCGACCTCATTGCGCGCAAGACATTCGCCTACTCGATCGTCTATCTGTCGCTGCTGTTCGCCGCGCTGCTGGTCGACCATTACATCAAGCTTTAAGATCATGCGATTCAATACCGCCAGGTGCGCCGCCGCGTTCGCGCTCGTTTGCGCGAGCATGCTGCTCGGTGCATGCGACAGGAACAATGGCCAAGGCGTCCAGATGATGCTTTCGCCCGCACAATCCCAGTTCAAGAATACCGACGTCACCGGGCTCGACTACGGCAAGGACTTCGCGATGCCGGACCATACCGGCAAGATGCGCACGCTGGCCGATTTCAAGGGCAAGGCTGTGTTCGTGTTCTTCGGCTATACGCAATGTCCGGATGTGTGCCCGACGACGATGACGGAAATGGCCAACGTCATGCAGAAACTGGGGCCGCTCTCGGACAAGGTCCAGGTCCTGTTCGTGACGGTCGACCCGGAGCGCGACACGCCCGAACTCTTGTCGAAATACGTGCCGGCGTTCGACCCTCGCTTCCTCGGCCTGGTCGGCGACAAGGCGGCGACCGAAAAGATGGCGAAGGAATTCCGGGTGTTTTACCAGAAGGTACCGGGCAAGGAAGCCGGGAGCTACACCATGGACCACACGGCCGGCAGCTACATCTTCGATCCGCAGGGACGCCTGCGCCTCTTTGTCCGCCACGGGCAGGGGCCGGAGCCGATTGCACACGATCTCAAGCTTTTGCTCTCGTAGAGGAAAGCCCGGAAAAGAAAAAGGCGCCCGCGGGCGCCTTTTTTTGGCTGGGATGGGAATCAGACGTAGGCCGCGAGCGTGCCTTTCATCTTCTTGAGCGCAGCGCTCTCGATCTGGCGGATGCGTTCGGCAGATACCCCGAACTCGTCGGCCAGTTCATGCAGCGTCGCGCCGGAGCCGTCGTCGCTGGACAACCAGCGCGCTTCCACGATGCGGCGGGAGCGCGGGTCGAGCTTCTCGAGCGCCGCTTCCAGGCCTTCCGACTGCAGGCGATCATACTGCTTCGCTTCCAGCGCCTTCGTCGGCTCAGCCGCGTCGGACGAGAGATACGCGATCGGGGCGAACTTGTCGTCCTCGTCGTCGCTCGGCGCATCGAGCGCGATGTCATGGCCCGACATGCGGGTTTCCATTTCGATGACTTCCTCGCGCTTGACGTTGAGCGTCCTGGCCAGGTCGTCGACCTGCGCCGGCGACATCGCGTCCAGGGTTTCCTTGTGGCTGCGCAGGTTGAAGAACAGCTTGCGCTGCGCCTTCGTGGTGGCGATCTTCACCAGACGCCAGTTCTTCAGGATGTACTCGTGGATCTCGGCCTTGATCCAATGCATCGCATAGGACACCAGGCGCACGCCCTGGTCCGGATCGAAGCGCTTGACGGCCTTCATCAGGCCGATGTTGCCTTCCTGGATCAGGTCGGCATGCGGCAGTCCGTAGCCGAGATAGCCGCGAGCAATCGACACAACCAGTCGCAGGTGCGACATCACCAGTTTCTGCGCAGCGGCGAGATCGCCTTCATTACGCAGACGACGGGCAAGCGACGTTTCTTCTTCGGGCGTCAGCATCGGGATGCGGTTGACGGCCGAGATGTACGCTTCGATGTTGCCCAGCGTGCCCGGAAACCCGAGCGTGAGGGCATGACTTCCCATCGGAACCAATGCGGTTTGTGTAGAAGTTGCTTTCATCGTTTCTCCTTGCCTTCCGGTGTTTCCTCCCCAACACGGGGCACCGGCATCGACAGTATATTAGCACTCTCAAGATGCGAGTGCTAATGGCCGTTTTCAACGCCCTGGATAGGGAACGTCTATTCCGGCCGATGTTTTCATATATTCAACCAACTCTAGACCAGTTGACCCGGGAAAAGTTGTGAATAATCAAATTGTTGCAGGAAAAGAGCAAGTCCGGATCAGGCCAGGCGAGCCAAGTGCCGCCTCACCGAAAGCAAGGCTCCCACAAGGCCGAGGCCGGCGCTGGTTGCGAGCATGGCAACCGTCGCGGGCAAGCCAAGCGGCGCCAGGCGGAACTCCGAGGCATACAGCCGGGCGAAGTCGGCAATGGCATCGTTGAGCGGGTGCAGGGCAATTGCCACCGCACCCAGTGCAGCCGCTCCCGCACACAGCCCCAGCAGGGCGCCGGTGTAATAGAACGGCCGGTAGATAAACGAGTCGGTCGCGCCAAACATCCGGCACACCTCGATCTCGTCCCGCTGGGTCATCACCTGCAGCCGGATGGTATTGAAGATAACTGCGACCACCACGACGCCAAGCGTCGCGGCAAGGAACAGCAGTGCCAGCCGCAGCACATGCATCAGCGCCGCCAGCCGTTTCACCCACGCTGAATCGATCTGGACGTATTCGACACCGGGAAGCGACTTGAGTTGCGCGGCGAGCGATTCTACTTTTGCCGCGTCCGAAGCCGTGCGCACGCCGGAGAGTTTCAGTACGTAACCGTCGGGCAGCGGATTTTCGCCCAGGGCGGTGATCGCGTCGTCCAATCCAGTCTTGTTTTTCAACAGGCTGAGCGCGTGCTCGCGCGGGATGAATTCCAGTTTTCCGGCATTGCCCGAGTCCTGCACGATCCTGCGGATCTGCCCCGCCAGCGCGGTCGTCCGTTCGCGCGGCGTGTCCATGGCCATGAATACGCTGATTTCGGGTTCCACCGCCAGTTGTTCCGATACCGGGCGCACGTTTTCCAGCAGCGTGAGGCCGGCAAAGGGCAGGGCGAGCGCAATTGCCACGACGATCACGTTGAGCGAGAAGCTTCCGGGCGAGCGCAGGAGATGCCGGAAAGCGCCGGCCAGTGCGAGGCAATGCTGCCTGAGCCAGACGATCATGCCGCCCCCTGCAAGGAATCCTGCACCGGGCCCTCGGCCAGCCGTCCGCGCTCAAGGTAGACCACGCGCGGTGCGCTGGCCAGGATGCTTTCGTCGTGAGTGGCGATGATGCAGGTGACGCCGACGCCGTGGAATGCCTTCAGCGCGTCCATCACCTTCCGAGCGCTGGCACGGTCGAGGTTGGCTGTCGGTTCGTCGGCAAGGATGATTTGCGGCCGGTTGACGATCGCGCGCGCGATCGCCACGCGCTGCTGCTCGCCGCCGGACAGGGCCATCGGGTCGGACGCCGCCTTGTCCAGCAGGCCGACCTTGTCGAGCGCGGCCCGCGCGCGTTTCTCGGCATCCGAGTTCCCGGTACCGATGACCAGCAGGGGCAGCATGACGTTGGCCAGCACGCTGCGGTCGTTGAGCAGGCATTGCGGCTGCAGGATCAGGCCGAGCTTGCGCCGCAGGTAGGGCAGGCCGGAGGCATTGAGGCGGCCGACGTCCTGGCCGTTGACCGACACCGTTCCCGAAGTCGGGCGTTCCATCACCGCGATCATCTTGAGCAGGGTGGACTTGCCGGCGCCCGAAGGCCCGGACAGGTACACCAGCTCGCCCTTGTCGATCGTCAGGTTGATGTCCGCGAGCGCCGCGGAACCGCGCCCGTATTGCTTGGAAACGTGCCGGAATTCGATCATGTCAGCTCAGCAGTGCGTCGACGAATTCTTCCGCATTGAAGGGCTGCAGGTCTTCGATCGTCTCGCCCACGCCGATGAAATACACCGGAACAGGGCGCGTCTTGGCGATCGCGGCCAGCACACCACCCTTCGCGGTGCCGTCCAGCTTGGTGATCACCAGGCCGGTCAGCTCCAGGGCGTCGTCGAAGGCTTTCACCTGCGCCAGCGCATTCTGGCCGGTGTTGCCGTCGATGACCAGCAGGATTTCGTGCGGCGCGTTCGCCATGCCCTTGCCGATCACCCGCTTGACCTTCTTCAGCTCTTCCATCAGGTGCAGCTGCGTCGGCAGGCGGCCGGCGGTATCGACCATCACGACGTCCATGTTCCTTGCCCTGGCCGATTGCACGGCGTCAAAGGCGACGGCGGCGGGGTCGCCCGATTCCTGGGCAATGACGGTGACATTGTTGCGCTGGCCCCAGATCGTCAGCTGCTCGCGCGCCGCGGCGCGGAAGGTGTCGCCGGCGGCCAGCAGGACCGACTGGTGGTGCGCCTGCATGTGTTTGGCCAGCTTGCCGATGGTGGTGGTCTTGCCTGCGCCGTTGACGCCGGCGATCATCATCACGAGCGGCTGTTCGCGGCCGAGGACCATCGGCTTCTGCAGCGGCGCAAGCATGTCGATCAGCAAGGTGCGCAGCGCGGCCTTCACCTGTGCGGCCTCGGTCAGCTTCTCGCTCTTGACCTTCTTTTTGAGCGCATCGAGGAGGAATTGCGTCGCTTCCACGCCGGCATCCGACACGAGCAGGGCCGATTCCAGTTCCTCGTAAAGCTCGTCATCGATCTTGGCGCCGACGAACAGGGTGGTCAGGTTGGTCGACGTCTTGGAGAGGCCGGCCTTCAGGCGCTGCATCCAGGATTGCTTCTTTTCCGGAGGCGGAGGTTCGGCCGGCACGATTTCGCCTTCCGGCTCTTCCTCCGGCTCGGGAACCGGTGCCGGAGCGAGCACCGGCGCAGGTGCCGGTACAGGTACAGGTGCGGGCGCAGTTACCGGCGCGGGTGCGGGCGTTTCGACCGGCGCCGGCGCAATTTCCGGAGCGGGCTCCGGGGCAGCGGCGGGCACCGTTTCCCTTTTGAACAGGTTCAGCCAGGACGATTTCTGCGGCGCTGCAGGCTCGGCAGGAGCGGCGGGGGCGGCAGGCTCGGCAGGAGCCGGTACGGGCTGCGCCGCGGCTGCTTCGGGCGCCGTCTCTTGCGGCGGCGCAGGCGTATCTTTCGGTTTTTTCTTGAAGAAACTAAACATCGGAGCAGGGGGAGTTGGCGGTTCCGCGCGCGCAAAGCGTCGCTGCAGAAAGAAGATACAATCGGAACCTCATTTTACGGGTGGCGTCTTCCTTGCTTTGCCACCGCTTCAAACAGTCCTCTATTTTATCAGAGCGGAGATTATGAAATTCCGGATCGCCTTATTGCTGTCCGCATGGATGCTGGGCTTCCTGCCTTCCGCATCGCATGCCGAGCTCGCACAGGAGTTCATGTTGAAGAACGGCATGAAAATCATTGTCAAGGAAGATCATCGCGCCCCGACCGTCGCCCACATGGTCTGGTACAAGGCCGGCTCGATGGACGAGCACAATGGCGTGACCGGCGTCGCCCATGCGCTGGAACACATGATGTTCAAGGGCACCAAGACGCTGAAACCCGGCGAGTTCAGCCAGCGCGTGGCAGCGCTCGGTGGGCGCGAGAATGCGTTCACGAGCAAGGATTACACGGGTTATTTCCAGCAGATCGAAAAGTCGAAGCTGGAAAAGGTCATGGCGCTGGAAGCCGACCGCATGGCCAACCTTGTGCTGGACAAGGAAGAGTTCTCCCGCGAAATCCGCGTGGTGATGGAGGAGCGCCGCTGGCGTACGGAAGACCAGCCGATCCCGCTCGTGTACGAAGCGCTCAATGCAACCGCCTTCATGGCGCATCCGTATCACCATCCGATCGCAGGCTGGATGAGCGACCTGCTGAGCATGACGGTGCAGGATGCCAAGACTTGGTACGAGCGCTGGTATGCGCCGAACAATGCGGTGATGGTGGTCACCGGCGACGTCGAAGCGAAGCAGGTGTTCGCCCTGGCCGAAAAGCATTTCGGCAAGATTCCGCGCAAGGCCGTACCGGTCACCAGGCCGCAGGAAGAGCCGCCGCAGCGCGGCATCCGCCGCGTGACCGTCAAGGCGCCGGCCGAGAATCCGTACGTGGTTCTGGCATTCAAGGTGCCCGCCCTGCGCGACGTGGAGAAGGATGACGAATCCCACGCGCTCGACGTGCTCGCCGCCATCCTTGACGGCTACGACAATGCCCGCCTGAACGCAAAGCTGGTGCGCACCGACCGCGTCGCCAATTCCGCCGGCGCCGGCTATTCCAATATTGCCCGCGGGCCGGTCCTGTTCCTTCTCGATGGCACGCCGGCCGCCGGCACGACCACCGAGCAGCTCGAAAAACTGCTGCGCGCCGAGGTGGAACGCATCGCCAACGAAGGCATTTCGGAGCAGGAACTCAAGCGCGTGAAGACCCAGCTCATCGCGGGCCAGATCTACAAGCGCGACTCGATCTTCGGCCAGGCGATGGAAATCGGCACGATGGAGATGTCGGGCATTTCGCACACCAAGATCGACCGCATCATCGAGAAGCTCAAGGAGGTGACCGCCGCCCAGGTGCAGGCCGTCGCGAAGAAATATTTCGGCGACGACGCGCTGACCGTGGCCACGCTCGTGCCCCTGCCGCTCTCCGAGAAAAAAGCGCCGGCCGCGCCCAAGGGCTTGCGGCACTGATGGCGGGAAGGAACATGATGACACGCATACTCTTTGCATTCCTGCTCACCTTCGCGGGCATCGGCACGGCCAGCGCCGCGCTGAAGATCCAGTCCTGGACGCTGGCCAACGGCGCCCGCGTGCTCTTCGTCGAAAACCATTCGATCCCCATCCTCGACATCAGCGTCGAGTTCGACGCCGGATCGCGGCGCGACCCGCAAGGCAAGTCCGGCACCGCCGAACTGACCAACGCCATGCTGGCCCGCGGCCTGCGCGCAACGACCACGCCCTACGCGGAATCGGAGATGAGCGAAGCGCAGATCTCCGACGCGATTGCCGACGTCGCCGCGCAGCGGGGCGGGGGCACCGGCGGCGACCGCGCCGGCGCCAGCCTGCGCACGCTCTCCAGCCGGGCCGAGCGCGACGCGTCGGTGAGCCTGCTGTCCCGCATCCTTGCGCATCCGAGCTTCCCCGAAAACCTTCTCGAGCGCGACAAGGCGCGCACCATCGCCGCGATCAGGGAAGACGAGACCAAACCGGAGTCCATCGGCAGCAAAGCCTTCTGGCGGCTGCTGTACGGTTCGCATCCGTACTCGCAGTACCCGACGGAGGCATCGGTCACGTCGATCACCCGCGACGACCTGGTTGCCTTCCACAATACGCACTACGTCGCCAACCGCGCGGTGATCGCGATGATCGGCGACATTACGCGCGACGATGCCGATGCCATCGCCCGGCAGTTGACGGCACGCCTGCCGCAGGGCGCGCCCCTGCCTGCCTTGCCCGCCGTGGAGGTGCCGGCGCCGTCCGAGGAGCGCATTGCCCATCCGGCGACCCAGGCGCACATCCTGCTGGGACTGCCGGCAGTGGTGCGCGGCGAGCCGGACTATTTTCCCCTGCTGGTGGGGAACTACACCCTCGGCGGCGGCGGCTTCGTGTCGCGCCTGACGCATGAAGTGCGCGAAAAGCGCGGCCTCTCGTACAGCGTCTACAGCTATTTCAATCCGATGGCCCAGCCCGGACCCTTCCAGGCCGGCCTGCAGACGCAGAAGGAACAGACGGACGAGGCGCTCAAGGTCGTGCGCAGCACCATCGCCGACTTCCTGCGCAACGGCCCGACGCCGCAGGAGCTCAAGGCGGCGAAGGACAACCTGATCGGCGGTTTTGCGCTGCGCATCGATAACAACCGGAAGATCCTCGACAACATCGCCGCCATCGGTTTCTACAACCTGCCGCTCGACTACCTCGACACCTGGACCGCCAAGGTGGAGAAGGTGACCATCGCCGACGTGAAGGCGGCCTTCCAGCGCAAGGTCGCGCTCGACCGGATGTCCACAGTGATCGTCGGCAATGCAAAATAGCCCCATGCAAAGAAACCGTCCCAGGAAAACCGCAACCGCGGCCCGCCGGCCGCCGCAGCAAGTCCGCATCATCGGCGGGCAATGGAAGCGCACGCCGCTGACCGTGCTCGATGCCGAAGGCCTGCGTCCCACGCCCGACCGCGTGCGTGAAACCGTGTTCAACTGGCTCAATCACCTGCTGGACGGCGCGTGGGAGGAGGTAAACTGCCTCGACCTGTTCGCAGGCACCGGCGCCCTCGGCTTCGAAGCGGCCAGTCGCGGTGCTGCACGGGTCGTGATGGTGGAGGACAATGCCGCCGCCGTGAGGCAGCTCGAGGCCACGCGGGAAAAGCTGAGGGCGGACAATGTCGACATCCGGCGTGGCGATGCCTTGGCCGTGGCCACCGGACTGGCATCATCCGCACCGAAGGGATTCGGCCTGGTCTTTCTCGACCCGCCTTACCACCGGGACTGGCTGGTAAAAATACTGCCGCATTGTGAACGGCTATTGGCCGAAGGCGGCATGGTATATGCTGAAGCTGAAGTGCCGCTTGACGGCGACACGCCGCCGGCCTGGATGGAAGGCTGGAAAGTGATCCGCGCAGACAAGGCCGGGATGGTCTTTTATCACTTGCTGCAGCGCAATGCCTAGAGCGGAATTTGAGGCATAATGCGCGTTCCGGAAACTTTCTCTTAAGCAGGGAGCCCCGATGGTTACAGCTGTATACCCAGGAACGTTCGATCCGCTCACCCGCGGGCACGAGGATTTGGTGCGCCGCGCGTCGGGCCTGTTCGACAAGCTGGTCGTGGGTGTCGCCGACAGCAAGGCCAAGCGTCCCTTCTTTTCGCTGGACGAGCGCCTGTCGATCGCCAACGAGGTGCTTGGCCATTATCCGAATGTCCAGGTCGAGAGCTTTTCCGGCCTGCTCAAGGACTTCGTGCGGGCCAACGATGCGCGGGTGATCGTGCGCGGTCTGCGCGCGGTTTCCGACTTCGAGTACGAGTTCCAGATGGCGGGCATGAACCGCTACCTGTTGCCCGATGTCGAAACTCTGTTCCTGACCCCGTCCGACCAGTACCAGTTCATTTCCGGCACCATCGTCCGTGAAATCGCCACGCTGGGCGGCGATGTCTCCAAATTCGTTTTCCCTTCCGTCGAGCGCTGGCTCAAGGAAAAGCTCGCTGCAGGCAGCAAGTAGGCATTGCCTGAAGCAGGTGTGAGGTTGTCATGGCTTTGATGATTACGGACGAATGCATCAATTGCGACGTGTGCGAGCCCGAGTGCCCGAACGACGCGATTTCGATGGGTCCGGTGATTTACGAGATCGACCCGAATAAATGCACCGAGTGCGTCGGCCATTACAACGAGCCGCAGTGCCAGCAGGTCTGCCCGGTCGATTGCATTCCCTTCAATCCCGCCTGGCGCGAGACCAGGGAAGAGCTGCAGGCCAAGTACGAACGGCTGCAGGCTGAAAAAGAGCAGGCCTGAGCCTCGGACCTTAGCCTCAGGCTTCCCAAACCACCCGATTCCGTCCACGGGCCTTGGCGTCGTAGAGCGCGTGGTCGGCGCGTGCCACCAGCTGCCGCGCCGAAGCTTCCACCGCACTGTGGCTTTCTTCCTGCGGGAGCGCCGCCACCCCTACCGAGATCGTCACGTCGAGCTTTTGTCCGCTTGACAGCACCAGTGGCTGCTCCGCGATACTCATGCGAATGCGTTCCGCCACATTGACGGCGTCTTCCGGTTCGGTGTCCGTCAGCAGGACGACGAACTCCTCGCCGCCGAAACGGCCGAGCGAATCGCTCAGCCGCAGTTCCGCCTTCACACGCCCGGCCACGCCGCGCAAGACTTCGTCGCCCGCCTGGTGGCCGATGCGGTCGTTGATCTGCTTGAAGTGGTCGATGTCCATGTACATGCATGACAGCGGCGTGCCTTGCCGCCGGCTGCGGCCGATTTCTTCCAGCAGCCGGCGTTCGATGTAGCGGCGGTTGTTCACCCCGGTCAGCGGATCGGTCAGGCCGATGTGCTTGAGGCGTTCATTGTTGATCACGTTCTCCACGCAAATGGCGACGATGCTGGCCATATGCTCGATGAAATCCGTGCTCATGTTCGGCTGGAAGCGCGCGGGATCGTTGCTGCCGAGGTTCAGCGTGCCGATCAGGCGGGTGTGGCGCAGCAGGGGGACGACGGCGGCGCTTGCCGGCGGCGTCAGCGGCTCGGGGTAAAGCATGCCGAACCGTTCTTCGGTGTATTGGCCCAGCACCGGTTTCGAAAGCTGTCCGGCCAGTTCGCGGAACTCCGTTTCGTCTTGCATGAACAGCAGCTGCGGCATCTCGGACAGGTTCATTTCGAGCTGGACGAGGATGCGGCGGATGTCGTATTGCGCATCGAGGAGGCACAGCGTCACGACATCCAGCCCCGCGGTCCGCGGAAAGGTCGTGAACAGGGTTTCGGACAGCGCCTGGAAAGTGTCGGCGGAGATGAGCTGGAGATCGAGGTGCTGGTGCCGTTGCAGGATCTCCTGGTTTTTCTGCGCGTTGGCGATCAACAGTGCGAGCTGCTCGCGCAATTGCCGATTTTCCCGCGCCAGATCATGCGACATGCTTGGAGGCCCCGAACGAAGTCTATGCGTTCGGAAAATACTACATGCGGCTTCCCGTACCCGCAACCGTAAGCCGGGGTGCGGGACGGGACAGCCTGCAGCAGTCAGAATGCCAGTTCGACACCGATTTCCTGGCCGACGCGCAGCACCTGCCCTTCGCCTTCGATCACGATGGTGTTCATGCCGAAGGTGAGGGCGCCATCGAGCTTCGGATTGGCGCGATAGCTTTGCATGATATCGAGCGGGTCGGGGCCCGGCACGCCTGTCGATTGGTCGACGGAAGGCACATTGCAGCGCGCGCAAGGCTTGACCGGTTTGAGCACCGCGTCGCCGATGCGGAAAGACGCGGCGAAATCTTCCTCGAATGCCTCGATCCCGCCGATCACGATGTTCGGACGGAAGCGGTTCATCGGCAGCGCGTCCCGGCCTTGCGCCTTCAGCTTGGCGTTGAGGTCGGCGAGCGAGCCTTCGGAGATCACCAGCATCGGGAAGGCGTCGGCAAACAGCGTCGGCGCTTCCACCTCACCCGTCCACTTGTTGCTCGCGAGGCGCTTCGCATTGGTATGGAAGCGCGCAAGGCGGCAGGGCGTGCCGAGGAAGTTGGTGAACCACGTGGCCGTCGTTTCGTCACAGTCGTAGGCCTCTACCGTGTCTTCCCACACGCGCACCTGCAGCGTCTTCGCATCGTCCGGATCGGGCAGGCCGAGCGGAACCTCGAGGCGCAGCATGCCGGGTGCGCGCAGCTCGAGCGTGTCGGCCTTGATACGCGGCGTGACCAGCGCCAGCTTCGGATGGGTGCGCTGGGTCAGGAACTCGCCCTTCTCATCCACCACCATCCATTCACGGTCGTAGATGTGCTCGACCATCAGCCCGGCGCTGGTGAGCGTCGCTTCGCGCAGCGAGATGCCGGCGCAGGATTTGATCGGATACAGGTTCAGTTCGGTCAGGATAGGCATGCTGCGTCGCAGGTTGGTTAGACGTTGAACAGGAAGTTCAGCACATCGCCATCCTTGACGATGTATTCCTTGCCTTCGGCGCGCATCTTGCCGGCTTCCTTCGCGCCCTGCTCGCCCTTGTAGGCGATGAAGTCGTCGAAGGAAATGGTTTGCGCGCGGATGAAGCCGCGTTCGAAATCGGTGTGGATCACGCCGGCGGCCTGCGGCGCGGTAGCGCCGACCGGCACCGTCCAGGCGCGCACTTCCTTCACGCCCGCGGTGAAGTAGGTCTGCAGGCCGAGCAGCGTGAAGCCGGCGCGGATGAGGCGGTTCAGGCCGGGTTCTTCCATGCCCATGTCGGCCAGGAAGGCACCCTTGTCTTCCTCTTCGAGGTCGGCGATTTCCGCTTCAATGGCGGCGCAGATGGCGACGATGGGCGCGTTCTGCTCCTGCGCATAGGCGCTCAGCTGGTCGAGCAGCGGATTGTTGCTGAAGCCGTTCTCGGCCACGTTGGCCACATACATTGCCGGCTTGGCCGTGATCAGGCACAGCGGCTTGATCAGCGCCAATTCCTCGGCATCAAGGCCAAGCGCGCGCACCGGCTTTGCTTCGTTCAGGTGCGGGATGATGCGTTCCAGCAGGGCGACCAGCTTGATCGCTTCCTTGTCGCCTGCCTTGGCTTTCTTGCCTTCGCGCTGGGCCGTCTTTTCGACGGTGCCGAGGTCGGCCAGCGCCAGCTCGGTCTGGATGACCGCGATGTCGTCCAGCGGGCTCACCTTGCCGGCCACGTGCACCACGTTCGGGTCTTCGAAGCAGCGCACGACGTTGACGATCGCATCGGTCTCGCGGATGTGCGCGAGGAACTGGTTGCCCAGGCCTTCGCCCTTGGACGCACCGGCAACCAGGCCGGCGATGTCGACGAATTCCACGACCGCGGGAACGATGCGCTCGGGCTTGACGATCTCGGCGAGCGCCTTCAGGCGCTGGTCCGGCACCTCGACGATGCCGACGTTCGGCTCGATGGTGCAGAAGGGATAATTTTCCGCCGCGATGCCGGCCTTGGTCAGCGCGTTGAAGAGGGTGGATTTGCCGACGTTAGGCAGGCCGACGATGCCGCATTTGAGACTCATGGTGTGTGCTTCGCTAAGTGTATGAATTAACCCGCTATTTTACCGTAGCGAGGGCAGCGGTCAGATGGGTTGAATGCGCGCCGGATCGGGATTCTCGACAAACTCCGCCAGCTCGTCCCGCAGGCGCGCGCCTTCGCTGATGGCGAGCTTCCAGTTGAGGATGCGGAAATCATTCTTTTCGCCGTAATACAGGAAGTCGTTCCGGTCCGGAAGTTTGCTGCGCGTTAATGTTTGCAGGAAGGCACGCGAGGGCGACAGGAGGATGACGTTGTCCAGCCAGTCGCTTTGCCGGCCGAAGTTCGCGCGCCGCCACGGCAGCGACTTGTCGAGCCAGCCGGGAACGATGTGTTCGCCGAAGTGCGGATAGAGGACGAGACCGCCCTCCGGATTGCCGGCGACCCTGGAATAGGGGAGCGCGAGGTGATAGTCGATCACGCCGCCGTCCCAGTAGGTGCCGTCCGGCGCGCCGGGGATGTTGCGCACCGGTTCCATGATGAAGGGCAGGGTGCCCGATGCCAGCAGCGCGCTGCCGAGGTTGTCGGGGGAGAGCGCGGTGAACTGGGTGTCAAAGGCGTCGAATTTCGCTTTCAGCCAGAATGCGGGGTCGCGCTCGTCGCCGAACACGAAACGCGAAAGGTGGTTGGCCAGCTGCGAGCGCGACACGAGGTTGCCGAGCACCGCCAGGCCGAAGCCGGTAGTGACGGCAAGATTGCGTTTCGGCGCCTTGAGCAGCCTGCGGCCGCGCGACACCAGAATCTGCAGGCGGTAATGCGGATGCGCCGTCACGTACTCTTCCTGCCCGGTGATGAACTCCGCGAGAAAACGCTCACAGGATTCGGTCACGTAACGCGGTGTCGGCTTGCGGGGGTAGCACTGTTCGCAATACAGGTCGCCGAGCTTGCGGAACGCTTCCACCGGGTCTTGCTGGCAGGCCGCCGCCATGCGCCACGCGCCGATGGAGGCGCCGATCAGCGTGCGCTCGCGCGGCGCCGAAGGCAGCCAGCTGCCGAACAGCCATTGGTCCATCTTCTGGAAGATCAGTCCCTTCGGGCCGCCGGCAGCGGCCGGGATGATGGCGACGTCCTGCGCGCGCAGTCCGTGCTCGCGGATGTGGGCCAGCGCCTTGGGGCCGGCATGTATGGCCAGCGCTTTCATGGGCGGGCGGCCGCTCATTTCGCGGTCGAGTGCAGCTTCATCATCGCCGCCTCGAACTTGCCTTCGCAGAGCATCGGGATTACATCCAGGCTCTTGTCGATGGCGTCATTGATGAGCGCCTGCTCTTCCTTGCGCGGACGGTGCAGGACGAAGTCCACGACCGGCTGCTGCAGGTTCATGGTGCGCGGATGGCCGATGCCGATGCGCAGCCGCCAGTAATCCTGGGTGCCCAGCGCGGCCGTAATGTCCTTCAGGCCATTGTGTCCGCCCGAGGAGCCGCCTTTCTTGATCTTTGCGACGCCAGGCTCGAGGTCGAGCTCGTCGTGCACGACGAGGACGTCTTCGGGCGCGATCTTGTAGAAACGAGCAAGCGCGCCGACCGACTGGCCGGAGCGGTTCATGTAGGTCTGCGGTTCCAGGAGCCAGACTTCCTGCCCCGCGATGACGGTCTTGGCTGCCAGCGCGTTGTATTTGGATTCGCGCGCGAGCCGGCCGCCGGCCAGGTTGTCGACCAGCCAGAAGCCCGCGTTGTGACGCGTTTGTTCATATTCAGGGCCCGGATTGCCGAGGCCGACGATGAGGCGGATGGGCATGCGTGTACCGATGTCCGTTAATGTGAGTGCGCGGGGGAGTGCGCGGAAAAGAAATGATTATCGGGGAAGTGGCGGTTTCCCGTCCAATCCGGCGCCGCAAAACAAAAACCCCGCCACGCGGGCGGGGTTCTCGATGCGGCAATGAGTACCGGTCAAATACCGATTACTTCTTCTCTTCTTCGCCAGCAGCTGCGTCGTCGGCGGAAACCTGACCGGCCGGCACGGAGGCGGTGGCGATGGTCGGGTTGTCGTTCGCGACAGGGGTCACGCCCTTGGGCAGGGTGA
>Ga0196972_1000577_pt1 | contig 16663 bp, 12 predicted proteins | sample S1v_2013CmetaG_FD_148618 | JGI IMG/M metagenome (GOLD analysis project Ga0196972, IMG submission 148618) | Soil microbial communities from Anza Borrego desert, Southern California, United States - S1+v_20-13C | ecosystem: Environmental > Terrestrial > Soil > Desert | place: USA: California...
GCTCCGCTTCTTACCTGCGCAACTATTTCTCCTTGATTTTTTATCATTTGGTTAAAAGACCTTGCCAAATCTGCAATTTCATCTCTCGATCTGATGTTTGCGGATACCTGCAGGTCACCCTCTCCTGCTTTGCTCATTAGCTTTTGCAGCTGCCTCACCGGCTTTATGATATTGGAACTTGTAAACAAATAAGCGATCAACAATGCTACAATTACGCAGATTGCGCCAATAATCATGGTGCTCTTTCCGATACCGATAGCCGAACTCATATACTCATTGTAATCAGCTTCCAATACAAGAACCCACTCACCTGCCTGCAAGAACCTTGTATATTTACGTTCTCCATTTATAGTATAGAATCCATCCCCACCTTCAATGGAAAACATTTTGGGCACTAAAGCCTGAAACTCAGCGCTTTTTACATCCTTGACATTTTCTATCAGGTTCTTTTCCTTATTAGGATGATAAACATATGTACCATTCTTATCAATCATATAAGCAAAACCTTTTTTGCCTATCTCAATTTCCTCTGCGTGCACGGAAATATTGTTAAAGCTTACCTCGACAATCAGCACTCCAACCACTTGACTGAAGGATGTCAAGGGCTGTGCCACTACTATAACAGGCTTATTGGACGTTTTTGACAAAACAACCTCGCTGATGATAGCCTTTCCGCCAAAAGCATCCTTGAAATATTTCTTGTCTGCCAAATTAAGGCTTGGCGTCATGCTTGCATCTGTCAATATGGCATTTCCCTGCTTATCCAGCAAAGCCACAGTTTCTACATTAAGTATCTGCTGTCTAAAAATTTTAATATAATCAAAGGCTGCTTGTGCTGCCGCAGGATTTTCTTGCCCATCTAAGGCCGCTGTCAGCACATTGTTCTGTGAAGCAATCTTTAAGCCGCTTTTAATATTCTCTAAGCTTGTAGTAATGGTCTCTGCAGAGAGCTCTGATTCCCCTTTGAGCTGTTGTTCTACTGCACTCTGCAGTGCATTTGATGACATGCCATAAGACAAAGAACCCAGTACTGCAATAGGCACTGTAATCAACATTAAAAATGTCAGAACCAGCTTAACCTTAAGACTAATTTTCATTGAATTTCCCCCCATAAAAAAATTACTGTTAATACCTCTCAATTCAAATGTCAAAACAATAGTTATTAATGAAAATTTCCCAAGTAAATCCCAAATTTTCAGACATTTTTATTATACCAAAGGCAAAAAAATCCTAATAGAATTAATTTGCTCTATCGCTGTATTAATTTGTCTATTTGCGAAACTTATTGTAAGAAATAGTAAAATAGATATACAAATAAATGAAATAGTGCCATATATTTATATAGTATTTACATAATATAGTACTCTTCGACTATTGAATAAAGCTTCCAAATAAGTTAAACTATAGACATGCCGTATTGCAGGCTTAATCCCTGATGAGGGAACGGGGGAATTTTCATGGGGTGAATAACACCGCCTTAGGTGTTTAGGGCTAACTCTCAGTCCGAATCCGTCAACTAACCTCGTAAGCCTAGGAGAGGAGAGTTCAAATGAAGAAAGCAAAGCTACTTATATTTTTACTGCTTGTAGTAGTCTCATTGACCTCTGTAGCATACGCGGATACTTATAAGAATGGCAGCACTGGCAAAGCTGTTGAAGCAATTCAGCAGCAGCTAAAGAAGCTTGGTCTATTTCAAGGTGAAATAACAGGCAACTTTGGTCCGCAAACAGAGGTAGCAGTAAAAAAGTTCCAGGTCAAGAGAGGTTTGCACGCTGACGGGGTAGTAGGTCCTGGCACCTACAAGTACCTTTTCGAAGGCGTAAACAAAAGCGAAAGCGCTAGTGCAAAAGCTTCCACCACAGAGAAGCATGCACTAGACATCAAAGAAATCCAAACAGCTTTAAAGAAGCTGGATTATTACAATGGCGCAATTGATGGTTTATCAGGGGGCAATACTGAAAAAGCGATCATAGCATTCCAAAAGGCCAACAAGCTGACAGCAGACGGAGTAGTTGGCAGCGGCACCGCTAAAGCATTAGCGGCTGCGGTTGAAAAAACTACAAAATCCGAAAGTGTTTCCAACAATGTCATGAGCATCAAAGAAATACAAGCTGCATTGAAAAAGTTAGGTTATTATGCCGGAGCTGTAGATGGCGTCTCTGGAAATAAGACGACAGCCGCTATTCAAAAGTTCCAAAAGGCAAATAAACTGACAGCAGATGGTGTCGTAGGAACAACTACAAAGAATAAGCTAGTAGCAGCGGTATCTGCTTCCGGCAAGACCGCTACGTCAAATAAAACTGCAACAGCAACAGCGACTAAAGATACTGCAACAGCTGCAGCACCGGCTAAAGAGCCCGAACAAACAGCTTCAACAACTGAAGCAGCACAAACGGCTGAAGCGCCCAAGTCAGATAAAGGCGTTGAACTATTAGACTGGTGGAAGGAAGCTAGCAAAGTATTTAAAATAGGTAGTATAGCAACAATAACAGATGTAAAGACAGGTAAGAAATTTAAGATCGTTAGAACCTATGGTACTAACCATGCTGACGTAGAAGCTCTAACAGCGAAGGACAGCAAAATCATAAAGGACATCTGGGGCGGCTGGAGCTGGACCAGAAGGCCTGTAATCGTAGAAGTAAATGATAGAAGAATTGCAGCTTCCATGGCAGCAATGCCTCATGCAGGAGTAGACAGCAAGCCCGCGAATACATATGTCAGCAACAGAAGCGGCGGCTACTCTAGAGGTACAAACCTAGACAAGGTAAAAGATAATGGTATGAGTGGCCATATGGATATTCACTTCCTAAACAGTAAAACACACGGATCAGGCAAGGTTGACCCTAAGCATCAAGCAGCGGTCAAACAAGCAGCAAAATATTAAACCATAAGCAATACGGCAGGTTCGGGGACACCCGGACCTTTTCTTTTGCTCTGCTTCAGCATATTACAGGTTCACGGCTGCATATTATGAAAAGAGTGCACTTTTATAATTTTTTTGGTTTATTTTCCAAAAAGGTATTGCTAATTAATAATTATTATTATATAATAACAAATGTAATCAATTTGCAATCATACCAAGTGCCAGTGTGCAGTTGGTAAAATAAATAATTTATATATTTAAGGAGGAGTTTTAAATGAAAAAGTTTGTATGTACAATATGCGGTTATGTTCACGAGGGCATGGAGGCACCAGATCATTGTCCAGTATGTAAGGCGGTAAAAGAAAAGTTTATTGAAAAAAATGAAGAAAACCTGGCTTGGGCGGATGAACATAGAATTGGTGTTGCTCAAGGCGTTGAGAAGGAAATCATCGACAGCTTGAGAATGAACTTCATGGGCGAATGCACAGAAGTAGGCATGTACTTAGCAATGAGCCGCCAAGCAGACAGAGAAGGTTATCCAGAAGTAGCAGAAGCTTATAAGAGAATCGCTTTTGAAGAGGCTGAGCATGCTGCGAAATTTGCAGAGCTTCTAGGGGAAGTTGTAGCTGCGGATACAAAAGCAAACCTCCAAATGAGAGTTGATGCTGAGCATGGTGCTTGCCAAGGTAAAAAAGACCTTGCCACATTGGCTAAGAAGTTGAACTATGATGCAATCCATGATACTGTTCACGAAATGTGCAAAGATGAAGCAAGACACGGTCAAGCGTTTGCAGGGCTTTTGAAGAGGTATTTCGGTAAATAAGGCTAATGGAGCAAATTATAAACCCTTTGATATAGTGCAGCTTTCCCGTTTGTTAGTTTATCCAAGACTCCCTTACCCGGATTTAAGCATGAGAGGCCATATGCAAAGGGACCTCTCATGTTTCATTTTTTGACCAACTTGAGGTATGGCATGGATACTTATGATAAAAATCTCAGTGCATCGAGGGCCTTCGCCTTTTGTCTAGACCTATTTGCATTTGACGGTAAAAAATAGTCTTGACCCTCAGCTTGTGAGAATCAAGACTACTGATTATGTAACTATATTATTTTACTCCAGCTTTAATGATGCTGTCAGCTAATTTCAGATATTTGCCTACATCGATTGAGCAGCTTGTAAGTACGTCAACCTTTGCAGCTGCTGATCTTTCAGCACCCTTTAGCTTAGCAGTATCAATTGCTCCGTTTGTTTCACTTATTGTGTAAGCCTTGTATTTGCCGTCAAGGATCTTATTGAAGTCAAGAACAGATGGATGGTTTTCATCTCTTTGGCAAGTTGGGAATTGGCTTAAATCAAAACCGGACTTCTTGTATGCAGCAAGCACAGCTGATATTTGCTTATCCCAAGCAAGGATTGTATCTGCCGGTCTGTCAGCGGATGGTCTTACCATTATATATTGACCTGCTTTTGAGTAAGCAATCTTGCCCCAGTTTCCTTGTCCGCCTGAAGATAAGATGCCTGGCTTCATGAAGTAATCAGGACCCAAAACATCGATCAATACATCATGAGCTTTGCCGTCTTTGAAAGTAACAGCGGCCTTTATCAAGTCAGCTTTTGCAGGAGATGGGCTGTATTTAGCGTAGTTTACAATTGTTTGTGGTTTTAGATTGCTTGGAAGTACGTTGTTTTCTACATAAACATTTCCTTTGATTACAACGTCATTGAAAGTTGCAGTATCATATTGTTCTTTTGTATAAAATCTTAAGTCCCCTGTGATAGTACAGTTCGTTAGCTTAAAGCCCTTAGCATTTACGTATACATTGCCATCAAGTGTTCCATAAGCAAGATTTGCGTTTTCCGCTTTAACTATCAAATTAGGTACTTTTAGTGTAAATAGCAGTTCGCCGCCTATATTTGGTGATGAGTGATAGTATATACCAAGCTTTCTGCCTGGCACTGTATTACCTTCTTTTCTAAGGTCGCCAACCCAAACAAGGTCATTTTCAACTGTAACATTGCTGCCTAGTGTTGTAATCCATGTTCCTTTTTCACCTAAGGACTTCTCTAATTCCTTCTCAGTTGTAAGATTCAAAGAAGCACTCGCTACAACATCAGGATAAATACCAGGTGCTTTTGCTTTTGTGTCTTCAGCCATTACAGCCATACCTAGTGAAGACACAATTAGGATTGTAGCCACAAGTGTCGCAATTAGTTTTTTCATAAAACCCCTCCTAAAATAAAATTGGTAAATTTTTCCCCTAATTAATATCTTATGGCAATGTGAATAAGTTGTCAATCCATTATATGGATTGACTGGTAAATTTCATGATAATGATGGGTTTTATGGGATTAACACTTGAGAAAATGGCCTTGTGCTTATCCTCTTCTATTTATATAACTAAGAATTCCTACCGGGTATCTCAATAGAATACTTTTGTCTATGCAAGTGTATTCTAATGCTGTTATAGTATATCAATTAATGAGTAGAAAAACAAAGGAGGAGTACATATGATAAGTGAAAAATTAGAAAAGCTATTAAATGACCAAATTCAAAAGGAGTTTTATTCAGCCTACCTTTATTTGTCCTTTGAGGCCTACTTTACTTCAAGAAATCTCAGTGGCTTCGCCCATTGGTTCAGGATACAGGCCATGGAGGAAAGGGATCATGCCTTAATTTTCTTTAATTATCTGAACCGCGTAGCTGGACGTGTAAGGCTGCAGCAGATTGAGGCTCCCCAATGGGATTTTCATTCAATTGAAGAAGTAATATTGATGCAGCTAGAGCATGAGCGTTATGTAACAAAGTCAATTTATGCTATTGCAGATCAGGCTATTGCAGAACGTGACCATAAGACAAACTCCTTCCTCCAATGGTTCATTGATGAGCAGGTCGAGGAGGAGGAAAATGCAGAGCAAAATCTGCAAAAGCTGCGGCTGGTTGGCGAAAATGATGGAAAAGGACTCTTATTGTTGGATACAGAAATGGCCGCTAGGGTCTATACTGTGCCCGCACCCCTTGCAGCAGGCAATTAGCATATTTATAAAGACTAGTAAAAAATATTCCGATAGACAACCAAAAGACGGCTTGAATGTCAAGCCGTCTTTTTCACCCAATACTAAAATTCCTTATGCTCTGTTCTGGCAATGATCTCATTCTGCAACGCTTCGTTCAGATCGCAGAAATAGTCGCTGTAACCCGCTACCCTTACAATCAGATCTTTGTATTGCTCAGGGTGCTTCTGAGCCTTCCTAAGGGTCTCCGCATCCACTATGTTGAACTGTATATGGTGTCCATCCAGTTTAAAGTAGCTTCTTACCAGATGAGAAAGCTTATCTATCCCCTCCTCATCCTGCACCAATCCAGGTGTAAACTTTAAGTTCAGCAAGGTGCCTCCGGTCTTTAGATGATCCATTTTGGAGGCTGATTTGATTACTGCTGTAGGCCCCTTCCTATCCGAGCCTTGTACCGGTGATATGCCTTCTGACTGAGGAAGTCCGTCCTTTCTGCCATCTGGTGTAGCCCCTGTAACTGCGCCAAAATACACGTGACAGGTAGTTGGCAGCATATCAATTCTATAGGCTCCGCCCTTCATGGTCTTTCTTCCATTGACTTCATTATAGTAGATATCAAACAGTTCCTTCATGATATCGTCGGCATAATCATCGTCGTTTCCATATCTGGGCGTCTTGTTCAGCATCAGCTGCCTTATTCTTTCATTGCCTTGGAAGTTGTCCTGCAGCGCTGATAGTAGTTCCTCCATTGTAAAGGTCTTGTTTTCAAACACGTGCAGCTTCATTGCTGAGAAGCTGTCAGTCAGCGTTCCTATTCCTACACCTTGTATATAGTTGCTGTTGTATCTTGCTCCGCCGGCATTATAATCCTTTCCCTTTTTGATGCAGTCATCTACCAGAATGGAGAGGAAGGGAGACGGCATATACTTGGCATATATAGTCTCTATAATGTTGTTGCCCCTTATCTTGATCTCTATAAAATGGTGTACTTGCTTCTTATATGCTTCCAACAATTCCTCATAGGACTTGAAGCAGCTAGGGTCTCCGGTCTGCAATCCCAATTGCTTTCCAGTTCTCGGATCAACACCGTTATTCAGAGTTATTTCAAGCACTTTAACCAAGTTAAAATAACCCGTCAGTATATAAGCTTCCTTGCCAAAGGCGCCTGCTTCTACGCAGCCGCTGGTGCCTCCGCAGCGTGCATCTTCAATGCTTTTACCCTGCCTTACCAATTCCTCGATCACCCCATCCGCATTGAATATGGACGGCTGACCCCAGCCCTTTGCAATGATTCTTGCTGCGTGTTTCAGGAACTTATCAGGATTTTTCTTGCTCAACTGTATGTTGGAGCTAGGCTGCAGCAGTCTCATTTCATCTATTACATGCAATACCAAATAGGTGACATCATTAACACCGTCAGAGCCGTCAATTTTCAAGCCGCCGCTGTTGATATTGGCAAAATCGGTATATGTTCCACTTTCAGCCAAGGTTACACCCACCTTTGGAGGTGCCGGCTGATTGTTGAACTTGATCCAGAACAATTCCAACAGCTCAATGGCTTGTTCCTCAGTCAATGTGCCTGCAGCCGTTTCCTTCTTATAAAAAGGATAAAGATGCTGGTCCAGTCTGCCCGGACAGAAGGAGTCCCAAGTATTTAATTCAGTAATGACCCCCAGATGTATAAACCAATACGCCTGAAGCGCCTCCCAAAAATTCCTTGGTGCATGGGCAGGAACGTGGGTGCATACCTCTGCAATCTTTATCAGCTCCTGCTTTCTGATTTCATCCTTTTCATCAGCAGCCAGCATAAGCGCTTTTTGCCCATGACGTTTGGCAAAGGTGATAATTGCCTCTGCGCAAACACGCATGGCTTTTAGCTCCTCCTGCCTGTCGTAAGCGTCTAAATCGTTGTTATAATCCAAATGCTTAAGCTGCTCATCAATGTCAGCCATAAACTCCAGCATTCCCTTTTTATAGATTTTGTCATCTGCTACAGTGTGTCCGGGTGCTCTTTGTTCCATGAACTCAGTGAATATCCCACTATAATAGCAATCCTTCCACTCATCTGTCATCTGAGAAAGCAGCAGATCTCTTGTGGACTTGCCCTGCCAATACGGAATCACAACTTCCTTCTGCTTGTTAAAAGCTTCATCACTTACTCTAAAGTAAGTCTTCTCCCGTTTATCTATGATTTCAAAGTCCTCCAAGGTATGACAGCAAAGCTCGGGGTAAGTCGGAGTCGCTTTTGGTCTTCCGCCTCTTTCACCTACGATCAGTTCTGCTTCATTGATACATATTTCTTTATTTTCCATCAGTGCCTGAAAGGCAAGTGCTCTCATCATCGGGGTAGAAACTTTGCCGTGATGCTTCTTATAAGCCTCGGTCACAATCAAAGCTCTTTCTATAGTTATGGTAGGCTCTGCATCCAAACTTCTTTGTCTTAATATCCTGACTCTCTCATTCATACATTAACCTCCTATAATAACATTTACACCCTGTTTTCTGTACTGCTCAGCGATTTCATCTATATACTCCTTCTGGGGTAATTTAATATGATTCAGCTGATACGCCTTGTTTAAACGATTATATTTTTCTGCAGCTGCATTATGGTAGGGAAGCAAATTTACCTGTTCTACCCCTGCTGTGTTTCTGACCAGATTGGCAGTAGCCCGGATATTTCCTTCATCATCATTGATGCCCGGTATCAAGGGTATTCTGATCCAGATTCTCTTGCTCCTTGAAGACAACAGCTTCAAGTTCTCCATTATCAAATCATTGCCTGCTCCCGTATATTGCAAGTGCTTCTCCTTATCCATCAGCTTGATATCATAAAGAAAAAGATCTGCAAAGTTCGCAATTTCCCTTAGATCCTCCGGCTTGCCAAAGCCGCATGTATCCACAGCTGTATGTATACCCTTTCTTTTGCAGCCCTTAAGAAGCTTCAAGGTAAAGTCAGGCTGTGACAAGGGCTCTCCACCGGAAATGGTCACACCGCCCTTTGAGGAATCATAAAAAATGATATCCTTCTCCAGTTCTTTCAACAGTTCATCCGCTTCAATTTCTTTTCCAGCCAGTTCTATTGCATTGGTGCAGCATATTTCAGCACATTGCCCGCATTTTATGCACAGTTCTGGCTTTCTCATCACTTTGCAGATACGCATGCACTCTCCGCAATTGATACACCTATTGGGGAAGAAAAGCAGCTCCTTGTCAAAGCTTTGGCTTTCCGGATTATGACACCAGCTGCAGTTTAGGGGACACCCCTTCAGAAAAACCGTTGTACGAATTCCGGGTCCGTCATGTATCGAGTATTTTTGTATATTGAAGATACGGCCTCGCAAAATATCCCCTCCATCCATCTTAACGCTCTATTACTGAATATCCTTATAAATCTTTACCTGGTATTTTTTCATCTTATTGTGCAAGGTCTGCTTCGGTATACCCAGCAGCTTTGCAGCTCTAGTGCAGTTTCCTTCCGCCATTCTTAAGGCCTTCTTGATCATTGCCAGCTCATATTTGTCCAAAGCATCAGGCAAATTCAAATCCCTGTCAGCCGCTTCTGCATCCTTATTGATAACAGGCTCCGCTTCAGAAGCCCTCCTAAACTGATACTGCAAATCCTCTGCAAATATCTTGTTGGAAAAGGCATAATTCATCGCACTCTCAATGACATGCTCCAGCTCTCTGACATTGCCCGGCCAAGAATAAGCCCGCAGGATGTCCTCAACCTCTTTAGAAACCCCGGAAATGCTTTTGCCCAGCTGTTTATTGTACTTACGGATGAAATAATCCACCAAAGGCTCAATATCCTCGACCCGTTCCCGTAAGGGCGGAGTCTCCAGATATATTGCATTCAAACGATAATATAAGTCCTCCCTAAGCAGCTTCTTTTGTACCAACAGCTGAGGCTTTTCATTTGTAGTGGCTATGATGCGCACATCCACATTTTTGGTCTTGCCGGCGCCTACCCTCCTAACCACTCCGTCCTGAATCACCCTAAGAAGCTTGGCTTGCAGACTTATATCCAGTGAATTAATCTCATCCAGCAGCAGCGTACCCCCGTCAGCCAATTCAAACAAGCCGGGATTATCCTTCGCACCGGTAAAACTGCCTGATGCTGTTCCAAACAGGATGGATTCCAAGAGATTAAAGGGCAGCGCGGCACAGTTTTGCGCAATAAAGGGTTTACTGCTCCTGCTGCTTGCATTATGAATTGCCTGCGTGAACAGCTCCTTGCCTGTACCGGTCTCGCCGTATATCAAAACAGGCGATGAGCTGTTTGCAACCATGCGTGCCTGTTTTTTCAGATTCTGTATTGCTTCGCTTTTGCCAATTATATTTTCGAAGGTAAATGGGGCTTCTGCATTCTGCTGCACCCCTGCTTTATGAGCTTTGTTTTGATATAGTCGCTCCTGCAGTCTTAATACCTTCTCCGACAAATCCATAACCTGCGTCAAATCCTTAAATATCTCAAAGCATCCAACCAGTTCATTATTTTCTATAATAGGGATTGTAGATGTAACAACAGATACCTTTCGCCCCTGATAATTGGTATAATGCTGGATATGCTCAATCATTGGGCGTTTATGCCTGATCACGTTATAAAAGGTACTGGTTTCCCGTGTTAAATCAGGAAATACCTCCAATATGTTCTTGCCTACTGCGGTTTTGCTGTCCATTCCTGCCAGATTCGTAGCCGGCTCTTTATAAAAGGTAATGTTGGCTTTTTCATCCGTAACGATGATTCCCTCATCCAGGTTTACAAGAATCAGCTCCAACAGTCTTTTGTAGTTCATAAATGCCACCTCAAATTCATCATCATGATTCAATTATATCAGAGTACCTAAACCATACCGCAGCAAAACCCAAGGCCGATTTATTCCATTGCAATACCCATGCCAAGTAAATCTTATTTCCAGCTGTTCTGCTGCAAAGTTCTTAAGCACGCTCAAAGCGCCCGTCCCATTATCAATACAGATTCACTACATATATCGATACAACGTCCCAAAAACAAGACATTAAGTTTATAAAAAAGTACCTCTCCTTAGAGAGATACTTTCGTTGATGATTATTTATGTTCACCGAGATAAGCCGCTTGAACCTGATCATTGTTCAAAAGCTCCTTACCAGGTCCCTGCAAAGTGATGGCCCCTGTTTCCAAAACATATCCGTAGTCTGCAACCTCTAGCGCTGCTTTTGCATTCTGCTCAATCAACAGGATAGTCATTCCGTTTCTATGTATTTCCTTAATGATATTAAAAATATCTTTTACAATCAGGGGAGCTAAGCCTAGGGATGGCTCATCCATCATCAGCAGCTTTGGCTTAGACATAAGCGCTCTTCCAACAGCAAGCATCTGCTGCTCGCCGCCGGATAGTGTACCAGCCATCTGCCATACTCTTTCCTTTAGTCTTGGGAAAAGCTCATACACCCAATTCAAATCCTTTTTTATTCCCTCTTTATCGTTCCTAAGATAAGCCCCCAGGTGGAGGTTCTCTTCGACTGTCAGGTTTGGAAATATTCTTCTGCCTTCAGGTACCAACACAAGACCCTTTGAAACCATATGAACTGTAGACTTGCTGGTTATATCCTCGCCGCTAAATGTTATTGATCCGTTTGATGCCTTAGCCAATCCCATTATGCTTTTTAGGGTTGAGCTTTTTCCGGCGCCATTGGCACCAATAAGTGTTACAATCTTATTCTCAGGCACTTCTAGATTAATGCCATTTAGAGCATGGATTCCGCCATAATGCACATGTAAGTTGTTAATCTTTAACATTAGTCCACCCCCAAATAAGCTTCGATAACCTTTTGATTATTCTGGATTTCGCTCGGTGTACCGTCTGCTATTTTTACACCATAATCCAAAACGTATATTCTGTCGCATATTCCCATAACTACAGCCATATGGTGTTCTATCATCAGTATTGTCAGTTTATATGTATCTCTGATTTCTCTGATGAACTCCATAAGCTCCAAGGATTCCTGAGGGTTCATACCTGCAGCAGGCTCATCCAATATAAGGAGCTTGGGATCTGTAGCCAAGGCTCTTGCAATCTCAAGTCTTCTTTGCTTTCCATATGGAAGGCTGGTGGATATCTCATCCTTTACATCGTCCAACCCTAAAGCTTTTAATAATTCCATGGACTTATCATAGGCCTTCTTCTCTTTTTTCATATAATCAGGCGTTCTTACTATTGCTGATAACAGATTTGAGCCAAATCGCATATGGTTCGCAATCAAAACGTTTTCCAAAACAGTTAGATCCTTAAACAATCTGATGTTCTGAAAGGTTCTTGCTATACCAAGCTTTGTGATTTCATGAGTCTTCATTCCTGTTATATCTTTGCCTTCAAAGACTACCGTTCCTTCAGTAGGTGTATATACCCCTGTTATCATATTAAAGCTGGTGGTTTTACCTGCTCCGTTTGGTCCTATCAAACCGATAATCTCATTCTCATTTATTATCATATCGAGGCTGTTTACTGCAGTAAGACCTCCGAATTTTATAGTCAATTTATCTGTTTTTAAAAGAGCCACATTAATCACATCCTTTTAGCTATCTTTGCATTTTTAGATTTAAAGGACAGCTTCTTGAACCAATCCCATGAAAATTCTTTCGTGCCCATTAGACCACGCTGATAGAACAGTATTACTATCATTAGAAGTGCAGAGAATACAACCATACGTGTTCCTGGAACTCCGTTTATAACCAAAGAACCGAACCGCATTGTACCATCCAGCACTCTCAATGCCTCCATGGCAATCGTAACAACAATAGCAGAAATTACGCTTCCAGTAATACTTCCTATACCGCCAAGCACTACTATCAATACTATATTGAAGGTTAGAAGGTATCTAAATAGAAGCGGGTCTATTGTACCCATTAGATGTCCCAGCAAGGAACCGCCAATTCCTGCAAAGAAGGAGCCGATGACAAAGGCCATCATCTTGTGCTTGAATAGATTTACGCCCATTGCCTCTGCAGCAATCTCATCTTCCCTAATAGCCTTAAAAGCTCTTCCATATGTACTGTTTATAAGTAATACCATAAATACTACTGTCAATATAACGATACCCCAAATCCACCAATAACCTTCTGCAGATTTGCCAGATATGCCAATCGCATTCAAACCTTTTAAACCTAAAGCTCCATTGGTCATACTTTGGGTATTTGTAAATATAACTCTTATGATCTCGCTAAAACCTAATGTTGCTATTGCCAGATAGTCATCATTAAGTCTAAGTACCGGTGCAGCAACTAATGCTCCGACCAGAGCGGCCAATAATCCGCCAATCAGTAGGGCAACTGGGAAAGGCAGCTCAATATTCAACAGCCATGGTGCTATAGGCTCAAGGAAAAAGTTCATTTCCTTCATTTCCTTTGGCATAGTCAGCAATGCACTGGTATATGCACCTACAGCCATAAAACCCGAATGTCCTAATGAGAACAAGCCTACAAAACCGTTGATCAAGTTTAGACTTAACGCTAATATTATATAGATACCACAAAGGTTGAATATTCTAGCCTGGAACGAAGTTAAAAAATTGTTAAGGACAACCAGTATAACAATGACTAGTCCTATGGATATCAGTGATTGAATAACTTTTGATTTCTTCATACTCTACACCTTCTCTGCTGAATTTTTACCCATCAGACCAGTGGGTTTCGCTAACAGGATAACAATCAAAAGTACAAAGGCGAATGCATCTCTATATCCGGATAAAGCCGGTGAAGAAGCAACGATGGCAATTTCACCAAGTCCAAGTATAAAGCCGCCTAATACCGCACCTTTAATATTTCCTATTCCTCCGATAACTGCTGCAATGAAGCATTTTAGACCAGGCATAATTCCCATCAAAGGTATCAGCTGCGGATATTTCAGACCCCACATGATGCCGCCAATAGCTGCCAATGCAGATCCAACCGCGAAGGTGAAGGAAATTATAAAGTTTATATTTATGCCCATTAGCTTTGCAGCATCATAATCTTTCGAAACGGCTCTCATAGCCATACCAGTCTTGGTCTTGTTCACTATATAATTCAATATTACTAAAGCTATCGCCGTGATGATTGGTATTAAGATTGTAACAATTGAAATTGAAACATCTCCAATCTTTATTATATGAGAGAAAATTGGCGCTATTGGAAACGCCTTTGGTCTACCACCAAAAATAACAATAGCTAAATTTTCTATCAGAAAGGAAGCACCGATAGCTGATATCATGATTGAAATCTTCGGTGAGCTTCTAAGAGGCCTATAAGCTGCTCTTTCTAATATAACTCCTAATAAACCAGTTAAAATAATTGCGATTAAAAATGCTGCCCACCAAGGGATTAAAAATGTTGTTATACTATAGAAGGCAATATAGGTTGCCAGCATAAATATGTCACCATGAGCAAAGTTAATTAGTCTTAGAATTCCGTATACCATGGTATAGCCAATTGCCAGCAATGCGTATAAGCTACCCAGGGAGATACCATTAACTAAATGCTGTAAGAATGCTTGAAAACTCATAATTTTTCCCCCAAATTCTGTTATTCTACATGTTTTATACGAATATATACCGTAACGTACAAAACATATTACTCGGTATTCAGGTTGACATCGGACAAGAATTGTTTATAAATTCTGATTATTCCACTAGATAAATAGAGTAGACTTCCATAGGAAGTCTACTCACTTTAAGGTCACTTAGTGTTATTACTTCTTTATTGGTTCAACTGTTGTTAAATAAGTGAACTTACCATCTTTAACAGTCTTTATAACTGCTGACTTAACAGCATCTCCATTTACATCCAGTGTAACTGTACCAGCTGCTCCTGGGAAATCCTTTGTTGCAGCAAGTGCATCTCTGATTGCCTGTGGCTCAGCCTTGCCTGCTCTCTCGATAGCATTTAAAGCCAGTATGTAAGCATCATAGCCTAGGGCTGTTACTGCCGCTGGCTCTTTGCCGTACTTCTTGCTGTATGCGTCAAGGAACTTGCTTGTTTCGCCTGTTAGCTTAGCGTTAGCATCGAAGAATGTTGAGAATACAACACCTTCAGCTGCTGCACCAGCAATATCGATAACTTCAGGAGTTTCCCAAGTATCTCCGCCTAGTATTGGAAGTGTTAATCCCAATTCCTTAGCTTGCTTCATGATAAGAGCTGATTCTGTAAAGTTACCAGGTGCAAATATTGCTTCTGCTCCTGATTCCTTTATACCAGTCAATTGAGCTGTGAAGTCTTGGTCTCCTGTGTTGTAGAAACCTGTGTAAACTATTGCATTTTGATCGCCTGTCAACTCTTTGAAGGTATCTTCAAAGAACTTTGCAAGACCAACTGAATAGTCGTTTGACTTTTCAATGATGAACGCTACCTTCTTTACCTTAACTTGGTTGAAAGCATAGTTTGCCATAACGTTGCCTTGGAAAGGATCGATGAAGCAAACTCTGAAGTAGTAGTCGTTGTTCAATGTAACCAATGGGTTTGTGCAGGAAGTTCCTATTGCAGGTACGCCAGCTTCCTTATATACTGCACCGGCTGCTATTGAAAGACCGCTGCCCCAGCTGCCTAGTATTACAGGTACCTTGTCTTGGTCAACCAGTCTAGTTGCCGCATTAGCTGCTTCAACCTTGTCTGACTTATTGTCAAGAACAACTAGTTCAACCTTCTTGCCCAACACTGTTGGATACATTTCATTTGCAAGTTGGATACCTTCAAGCTCCAACGCGCCACCGGCTGCATTTGCACCAGTTAGAGGCTCAAATACACCTATTTTGATAACATCTTCCTTCACTTCGTTGGAAGTAGCTGGCTGTGAGCAACCTACTGCAACGATGGAAAATACCATCACAAGTGCTAATAATAGTGATAGATTCCTTTTCACATTAATTCCCCCTTTAATTTTTTCTTCTCATTGTATACAGGATTCATAGGGCCTGCTACAATAATAATATTTTAAATTTTGAAAATTATGACCGATTTGTCCACAAAACTTGGTTCACAAATAACTATTTGTGAAAAATAATCCAAAATTAGATTATAAAAATAAAAAGAAAAAGTTGATAGTTTATTTAACAATAAATTATCCTACTGCCTTTTTCTTATCTCACAAGCCTTGCAAGTATTAAACTGCTTAATATTCAGAATCTTTTAAACTGAGTCAATAATCTAATTTTAGAATTTTTCTTCACATTTGTCAATATGTAAGTTATTTGCTAAATTTTTTTAATAAGTCAACATATTGTGTAAATCTTTGACTTATATCTATCCAGCGCTGAGTTTTTAGCATAAAAAAAGCAAACCGAATCGGTTTGCTTTTTATGTACATATTATATCCACTACATCCAATGCTGTGGAATTACGATCTGTTGTCAGATCTTATTTTGCTGTTTCTAAAGCCTTTGTTGCAAGTGTTATGAAATCATTGCTTGACATTGTAGCGCCAGCTACAGCTGAAACTGTTGTAATGTCTTGCTTCTCAACTAAAGCTGCTTGAAGATCAGCAAATGCCTTCTCTGGTGATATCTTTGAAACTGGTTCCATAGCTGCCTTGTAGCCAGCATCTTGTGACTTAAGAGCGTTGTCTTTGTTTACGTAGTCAAACTTAACTGTAGCGATCTTGCCTTCTTTAACTTCGATCTCTACGAAGCCTTTCCAGCCGTAATCGTCAAACTTGTCTTGCTCAGCTTTGTACACACCATCTTTAAGTGCAGTTGCTGCTGGTTCAGCTGGAGCTGGTTCTGCTGCAGGTGCTGGTGCAGGTGCTGGTGCCGCTGCTGGTTCTGCTGCAGGCTTAGCG
>Ga0196972_1000578_pt1 | contig 16634 bp, 14 predicted proteins | sample S1v_2013CmetaG_FD_148618 | JGI IMG/M metagenome (GOLD analysis project Ga0196972, IMG submission 148618) | Soil microbial communities from Anza Borrego desert, Southern California, United States - S1+v_20-13C | ecosystem: Environmental > Terrestrial > Soil > Desert | place: USA: California...
TCAAGAAAGTCCTCTCGGTGAACGGCGTGGAACCCGCGCAGGTCAAGCTCGGGGCGCTGGAAAATACGCCCGCAACGGTAGAGCTGCTCGCCGGCCGCATTGACGGCCTGGTCTTCAGCTCGGCGCCGGATGCACCGTTGATCCAGATGCTGCTGCAGACTCCAGGCATCCGCCTGTTCGACTTCTCTCAAGCCGAGGCGTATACGAGACGCTTTCCGTTCCTGTCGCATGTAGTGCTTCCGCGCGGGATCGTCGATTTCGGGCGCGATCTTCCGGCCAAGGATTACCACTTGATCGCACCGACGGCCACGCTCGTGGCCCGTGAAGGGCTCCATCCGGCGCTGGTTGACCTGTTCGTGCAGGCGGCCTCGGATATCCACGGCGAGCCGGGATGGTTTCACAGGAAGGGGGAATTCCCGACAGCCGCCTACACCGAAATTCCGGTGTCCTCCGCCGCGGAGAAGTTCTACAAGAACGGCCCGCCGCTACTGCAACGCTACCTGCCGTTCTGGCTCGCCAATTTCTTCGAGCGCATGTGGGTCGTCGTGGTTGCGCTGGGTGCGCTGATCCTGCCGCTGTCGCGCATCATTCCGCCACTCTACGTATGGAAGGTGCGATCGCGCGTATTCCGTTGGTACGGCCAGCTGCGAGCGGTCGAACAGGCGATCGAGGATGTGCCGCCGGAGCGGCAGAAGGAAGTCTATCCCGAGCAGCTGCAGCGGCTCAACGATATCGAGGAGCGGGTCAACCGCATCTCGATTCCGCTGTCCTTCGCCGACGAGTTGTATGGCCTGCGCAGCCATATCAATTTCGTAAGGCGGCGGGTGCAGTCGCTCATGAAACCCGACTAACTTACGCACCCAGCCACGGCAGGCCGGCCTTGCACCAGCCGCCTACCGTCTTGCGGTGGCCTTCCGCATCCTTGTCGCCCTCGAAGCCTTCCAGGACGTCGAAGGCGTTGCCATACCCATGTTCGGTTGCCAGCTTGGCCGCATGGCGGGAGCGTACGCCGGAGCGGCACAGGAACAGCAGCACGTTGTCTTTCGATGCAACGCGCGACAGTTCGTCGAGGAAGTCCGGGTTCGGTGTGCCGCCCGGGTAAACGTTCCACTGCACGGCGGCGTGCTGCGCTTCAGGAATGGCGACCCGGCCGATCCAATCCCGTTCCGCGTTGGTGCGCACATCGACGAGCTTGACGTTCGGGTCCTGCTGGAGGAGGGCGTAGGCCTCGGCCGGTGTGACCGCACCGGCATAAGGAAGCTGCTTTTCGGTGCCGCGCTGGCGCGCTGCTGAAAGGATGTCCATGAAATGCTCCGGATAATTGAGTTTTGGGTATTTTATCCTGCGAGCCGCCAGATAATCGGCCCAAGGAGGCATGCACTTCAGTGGTGCAAATAAAAATTCCCCAATCTTATTTTGCACTTGTTTGGTGCGCAGAAGGGATTGTGCACCTTTTGGGGGATTTTTGTGGTGGTTGGTTTTTGCGCAAACTGCATTTCAAATGCGCACTATTTCAGCTAACTTGCGCGCTTCATGACGGTGCATGCGAATTGTTTTTTCTCAAGGCGGTGGCACGGAATCTGCTATCATTCCCGGCTGTGTTTCAAGTCGCACTTCGGCCTGTCCCGCGTTACCGCGCTAGGGCGAATACAGTCGGCTCAAACCAATTTCACAAGTTACCCGAACCACTTTGCTCATCATACTTAGGAGATTCGCATGGCAATGACGGCCGCAGACGTCTTGAAGATGGCGAAAGACAACGAAGTCAAATTCGTTGATTTTCGTTTTGCAGACACCCGAGGCAAGGAACAGCACGTAACCGTGCCGGTTTCGCAGTTCGGCATGGACAAGTTCGAGTCCGGCCATGCATTCGACGGTTCCTCGATCGCCGGCTGGAAGGGTATCGAAGCTTCCGACATGCTGCTCATGCCCGATCCGAACACGGCCAACATCGACCCGTTCATGGAAGAGACGACGATGTTCATGCAGTGCGACGTGATCGAACCGTCGGACGGCAAGGGCTACGACCGTGACCCGCGCTCCATCGCCAAGCGCGCTGAAGCCTACCTGAAGTCCTCCGGCCTGGGCGACACCGCCTACTTCGGTCCGGAACCCGAATTCTTCATCTTCGACAACGTTCGCTGGAAGATCGACATGTCCGGCTGCTTCGTCAAGATCGGTTCGGAAGAGGCATCGTGGACCACCGGCAAGGAACTCGAAGGCGGCAACACCGGCCATCGTCCGACCGTCAAGGGCGGCTACTTCCCGGTTCCCCCGGTCGACAGCTTCCAGGACATGCGTTCCGAAATGTCCCTGATCCTCGAAGCGATGGGCATTCCGGTTGAAGTGCACCACCACGAAGTGGCAGGCGCCGGCCAGAACGAACTCGGCACCAAGTTCTCCACCCTGGTGCAGCGCGCTGACTGGACCCAGAACCTGAAGTATGTGATCTGGAACGTCGCTCACACCTACGGCAAGACCGCTACCTTCATGCCGAAGCCGCTGGTCGGCGACAACGGCTCCGGTATGCACGTTCACCAGTCCGTCTGGAAGGACGGCCAGAACCTGTTCGCAGGCGACGGCTACGCCGGCCTGTCCGAGTTCGCGCTGTACTACATCGGCGGCATCATCAAGCACGCTCGCGCGCTGAACGCCATCACCAACCCGGGCACCAACTCCTACAAGCGTCTGGTTCCGGGCTTCGAAGCACCGGTGAAGCTGGCTTACTCGGCACGCAACCGTTCCGCATCGATCCGTATTCCGCACGTTGCCAATCCGAAGGGCCGCCGCGTCGAAGCGCGCTTCCCGGATCCGCTGGCCAACCCGTACCTGTGCTTCTCCGCCCTGCTGATGGCAGGTCTGGACGGTGTGCAGAACAAGATCCACCCGGGCGAAGCCGCATCGAAGGACCTGTACCACCTGCCGCCGGAAGAAGATGCGCTGATCCCGACCGTGTGCTCCTCGCTGGATCAGGCTCTGGAGTACCTGGACAAGGATCGCGAGTTCCTGACCCGCGGCGGTGTATTCAGCGACACCATGATCGACGCTTACATCGAGCTGAAGATGCAGGAAGTCCAGCGCTTCCGCATGACGACGCACCCGATCGAATTCGACATGTACTACTCGCTGTAATCAGCATTCCGCCGCAAGGCGAAGCTGTTCAAGAGACGGGGAAAACTTCGGTTTTCCCCGTTTTTTTTGCTTGAGGAAACTGTTGCGCCGTTTGCCCATCCAAGCACAGGGCGTTTGTAAAGCATTGATTCTTATCCTAAACTAGTAAGCGCCTCTACAGTTTCTGCAAAGAAAGATGATCAAAAAACAAATAATCGGGCTGCTGTTGCTGGCAGCCGCAGCAGGCGTCGCCCAGGCACAAAGTGAGGTTTATCTGTGCGTGGATGAGCACGGCAAGCGGGAATACAAGAACACCGGCGTTACGAAAGGTTGCAAGAAGGTCGATCTTCCGGGTATTACGATGATCCCGGCGCCGCCGAAGAAGCCGGCGACGCAGACCGCGGCAGCAAAACCGGCGTCGAGCACACCATCCGATTTCCCTAAGGTCGACAACGGCACGCAAAAAGCGCGCGACAATGACCGCAAGCAGATCCTGCTCGACGAAATGAAGGCTGAGGAGCAGAAACTGGCCAACCTGAAGAAGGAATACAACAACGGCGAGCCCGAGCGCCGCGGCGATGAGCGCAACTTCGCGAAGTACCAGGAGCGGGTTGTCGCCATGAAGGAAGACATCGACCGTACGGAAAAGAACATCGAAGCCCTGAAGCGCGAGATCGGTAACATAAAATAGGGCGGGTATGACGCTTGCATAGACAGGGCCGCGTGATGCGGCCCTTTTGATTTCTGGAGCAACGTGAAGACAATCCAACACCCATACGACGGACTCGACCTGCTGTCATCGGCAGTTGTCATCCTCGATGCCGCCAGCCGCATTACCTACGCCAACGCCGCTGCCGAAAACCTCCTGGAAAGCTCGCGCAAGGTGCTGTCGAACCAGAATTTCAACGACCTTTTCCTCAACGGTGACAACCTCAGGGAGATCGTCCAGGAAGCAGTCCAGCACCGGTTCGCGGACAAGCGGCTCGACCTTTCACTCGAGCGCCCCAACCGTGAACCCTTGCTGGTGCACGTGATCGTGACAGCGCTCGATAATCCGGACACGCCGGTGCTGATCGAGTTGCGCGAGAACGTCCAGCAGCTCAAGCTCGATCGCGAGGAGCGCCTGCTCGACCAGAGCCAGGCCAACAAGGAACTGATCCGCAACCTCGCGCACGAGATCAAGAACCCGCTCGGCGGCATCCGCGGGGCGGCGCAGCTCCTCGAGCTTGAACTCCCCGAGCGCCACCTCAAGGAATTGCGCGAGTACACCCAGGTCATCATCAAGGAAGCGGATCGCCTGCAGACCCTGGTCGACCGCCTGCTCGCGCCGCACCGGCGTCCGCACATCGTCGGCGACGTCAATATCCATGAAGTCTGCGAGCGGGTGCGCAGCCTGATCACGGCGGAGTTCCCGGCCGGCCTGAACATCAAGCGCGACTACGACCTCTCGGTACCCGAATTCCGCGGCGACAAGGAGCAGCTGATCCAGGCCGTGCTCAACATCGCACACAACGCGGCGCAGGCCCTGGCCGAACGCATCAAGGCCGGCGATGCGGTGATCACCTTCCAGACGCGAGTCGCTCGCCAGGTGACGCTCGCAAAGGTGCGTTACAGGCTGGCATTAGACTTGCATATCGTCGACAATGGGCCGGGCATCCCGCCCGACATCCGTGACCGCATTTTCTACCCGCTGGTGTCGGGTAAGGATGGCGGCAGCGGACTCGGGCTCACGCTTGCGCAAACGTTCGTGCAGCAGCACATGGGAGTGATCGAATGCGAGAGCCGGCCGGGATGCACCGACTTCAGGATTTTGATACCGCTGCCCTGACCGTATCGATATATGGGTACACAACCGATTCATATGTCATGCAGGGGCCGGCTTTACACAATGCCATACGTGCGGGATGCTGAAAAAATATGAAGCCAATCTGGATTGTTGACGACGACGAATCGATTCGTTGGGTACTCGAAAAAGCACTCGCCCGCGAAAACCTGGCTACCAAGAGTTTTTCCAACGCGCGCGAAGTGATGGATGCGCTGCAGACCAGCGCGCCCCAGGTTCTCGTGTCGGACATCCGCATGCCGGGCGATTCCGGGCTGGAGCTCCTGCAAGCCGTCAAGGCCAAGCATCCCGGACTGCCGGTGATCGTGATTACCGCCTTCTCCGACTTGGACTCCGCGGTCGCCGCGTTCCAGGGAGGAGCATTCGAATACCTCGCCAAGCCTTTCGATGTCGACAAGGCGGTCGAACTGATCCGCCGTGCACTGGAAGAGAGCCTGCGCGAATCGAGCGTCGAACAGACTGCCGCCGATACGCCGGAGATTCTTGGTCAGGCGCCCGCGATGCAGGACGTGTTCCGCGCGATCGGCCGTCTGTCGCAATCGAACGTGACCGTGCTGATCACCGGCGAGTCCGGCACCGGTAAAGAGCTGGTGGCGCGCGCGCTGCACAAGCACAGTCCGCGCGCGGCACAGCCCTACATTGCGCTGAACACGGCGGCCATTCCGAAAGACCTGCTGGAGTCCGAACTCTTTGGCCACGAACGCGGTGCATTTACCGGCGCGCAGGCCATGCGGCGCGGCCGCTTCGAACAGGCGGAAAACGGCACGCTCTTCCTCGATGAAATCGGCGACATGCCTTTCGACCTGCAGACGCGCTTGCTGCGCGTGCTGTCGGACGGCCATTTCTACCGTGTCGGCGGACATCAACCGCTGAAGGCGAATGTGCGCGTGATCGCGGCAACGCACCAGAACCTGGAGCAGCGCGTCAAGGAAGGGCTGTTCCGTGAGGACTTGTACCACCGCCTGAATGTGATTCGCCTGCGCTTGCCCAGCCTGCGCGAGCGGCGCGAGGACATCCCGCTGCTGACGCGCCACTTCCTCACGCAAAGCGCCAAGCAGCTCGGTGTCGAGGCCAAGCGCATGTCCGACAGCGCAATGCAGTTCCTCGCCAGCCTGGATCTGCCGGGCAACGTGCGCCAGCTGGAGAACCTGTGCAACTGGATCACGGTGATGGCGCCCGGCCAGACGGTCGAGGTCAAGGACTTGCCGGCGGACCTGACGCATGGACAGGAGTTCGTGCCGCCATCCGTTACGGCAACAACACCGTCTACGCCATCCATCACACCGCCACCGGCGTTCGCTGCGCAAGGGGAACCGACGGCAACGAGTTCGACGATGAGCTCGGGTATGTTCGTCCCGCCGCCGGCAGCGATGTTGGGCAACGGACAGACCTCGCCTGTGCCGAACGGCGCAGCGGAAAAGGCCAGCTGGATCGCATTGCTTGAGTCGGAGGCGGCGCAGATGCTCGCCGCGGGGCAGCCGGAAGTGATGGATGCCTTGGGGCGGCAATTCGAGTCGGCGCTCATCAAGACCGCGTTGAAGCACACCCATGGCCGCAAGAACGATGCGGCGGTGCGACTGGGCATCGGCCGCAACACCATCACGCGCAAGATCCACGAACTGGGGATAGACGGCGCCAAGGACGAATGAACGAAAAAGGCCGGCATGTTCGCCGGCCTTTTTTCTATTGGCTGACCGGCTTCGTCCGCTTCACGAGCACCGAGACAATGACGAATGCCGCAACTGTTGCGAGCAGGTGCTTGAGCGTGTGTCCGCTGATGGATCCCGACATCGCCAGGATTTCATGGTCGTGCAACTCGGTCAGCTTTGCCAGTACGTACAGCAAGATTGCGACGCCGAATGCCAGCCGTTCCGAGCGCGCCGCGCCATGTATCCACTGCCATAGTGGAATCAGGATCAGGGGCAAGGCCTGCATCAACAAATAGGGGCGCAGGTCTCCGCTGACGTTCCACCATACGACGCTCCACACTGCCGCAATTGCGAGGACGGCGGCGTTGCGCATGACGTGTGTACTTCCTGTGGTTTCTCCGTGTACGGCGGCGAGCAATCCCGCGCAGGCGAGCGCGATCGGGATGCGGTCCCACACGAGGCGTGCGTCATCGGGTTGCAGGTGATAGTAGAAGGAACCCGCAGCGGTCAGTAGCAGCGCGAGCAGGAACAGCCGATAGCCGGGCGAACGCACTCCTGCGTCATCATTGTTGTGCGCATTGCTGCAACAAATCCATCCCCAGAGCCCGGCGGCAGCGAATCCCAGGTTGGAAAGCACGTCAGCCGCATTCGGCAGTCCCCACGCTGCACGCGCGTCGGCGAAGTGGTGATAGTGCGACGGTTGTGCAATCGGCCCGTGGAGGGCCATCAGAAAACCCAGGCCCAGGGTCACGATCAGCGGCAGGTAATGCAGGTAACGGATTCCAGCTTTCATTCATCTTCCTTGAATCGGCAATGCGTGCATCTTGATGCGGCGCGTGGAGCAATGACATCAGTCTCGGCGAGGTCGCGAAACACGACCGCACGGGTATTGGCTCGCAATACGAGTTTCCTGTCTGCACTCCTGCACAACTATTCATCAATCGCAATGAGTAGCCACTCCGGACGCCTATGATGTGCTGACGGACAAGTTTGCCTCCGGTAATTACATTCCTTAACCGACTTCCCGGCCCGTGAAACCCATGTTCAGCTATCTGCATCTCGGACTTGCCATCCTCGCGACGCTGGCGCTGACGCTTATTGTGATCAACCTTGCCGAGGGCGAAAAGAAGATCGACCGGCATATCGAGAGCCGGTATGGCGTGAGGGATCCGCAGTTCCTGCGTGCCATGGGCGTGCTCCTTGGTCCGTCCGTGCTCGAGGGCAACAACATCGAACACCTCGAAAACGGCGACCGCATCTTCCCCGCGATGCTGCAGGCGATACGGTCGGCGAAACACACCATCGTTTTCGAAACCTTCATCTACTGGTCGGGCGAGGTGGGCCGGGCGTTTGCCGATGCGTTGCGTGAACGCGCACAGGCCGGGGTGAAGGTACATGTCCTGCTCGATTGGGTGGGCAGTGCGAAAATGGAGCGGAAGCTGCTGGAGAAGATGCGCGAGGGCGGCGTTCGGGTCGAGCGTTACCACGAGCCGCACTGGTACAACTGGTCGCGCATGAACAACCGCACGCATCGGAAGCTGCTGGTGGTCGACGGCTTGGTGGGATTCACAGGCGGCGTCGGCATTGCCGACCAGTGGAGCGGAGATGCTCAGGATGAGAACCATTGGCGCGATTCCCACTTCCGCATCGAGGGACCGGCAGTAGCGGAATTCCAGGCTGTGTTCATGGACAACTGGATGAAGGCGACGGGGCAGGTGTTGCATGGCCCGGAGTATTTTCCGAAGATCGATAGTGCGGGCAGCATGTCGGCGCAGATGTTCAGCAGTTCGCCGACCGGCGGCAGCGAAAGCATGCACCTGTTGTACCTACTGTCCATCGCATCTGCGGAGAAGACGCTGCTGCTGTCGAGTTCCTATTTCGTGCCCGATGAGCTGGCGATCCGCGCGCTGGTGAATGCCGCGAAGCGCGGCGTGCGTATCCGCATCATCACGCCGGGAGAACACATCGATACTGAGGTTGTGCGGCGCGCGTCACGCGCGCGCTGGGGAAGCTTGCTGGAGGCGGGCATCGAGATATACGAGTACCAGCCGACAATGTTCCACTGCAAGGTGATGGTGGTTGATGGTTTTCTTGTGTCGACGGGCTCGACCAACTTCGACAACCGTTCGTTCCGGCTGAATGACGAAGCGAACCTGAATGTTTACGATGAAGCGTTTGCGGGTCAGATGACGAAGGTGTTCGAAAAAGACCTTGCGCGGGCACGCCGCATTACGCTGGAAGAGTGGCGGAACCGGCCGTTTCAGGAGAGATTGATTGAGCGAGCGGCATCGCTGGTCGGCAAGCAACTCTGACGCCGGTCCTCAGGTGTTCCTGCGCGGGTAACCCTGCGCGGTGATTCTCACCCACACGCGCTCTTTTTCTTCGTCGGTCATGAACACCCAGTTCGCGACTTCATCGACCGTACGGCCGCAGCCGCGGCAGATTTCGTCGAAGGTGGTTGAACAGACGGCAACACAAGGCGTGTCGGGGCGGGGGGAATTTTGCATAATAGGAACCTCACCCGTAATGATAGGCCAAAATCCATGTACAAGCTCTACTACTATCCCGGAAACGCCAATCTGGCGCCGCACATGTTGCTGGAAGAACTGGATGTGCCGTACGAGCTGGTGCTGGTGGATCGGACGAAGGATGCGCAGCGCAGCGGGGAATACCTGAAACTGAATCCGAACGGGCGCATCCCGACGCTGTTGGACGGCGATCTTGTGTTGTTTGAAACAGCGGCGATCTGCCTGCATCTTGTTGACCGACACCCGGACGCCGGGCTTGCACCGGCAGTGGGCACCAACGAACGTGCGCACTTCTACAAGTGGCTTGTCTATCTCACCAATACCTTGCAGGCGGAGTTGTTGACGTATTTTTATCCGGAGCGGCTGGCGGATGACAACGTGGCCATCGGACAGGTGAAGGCGCATGCGGAAGCGCGTGTGGGCGGCATGCTCGATTTGCTTGACAAGGCGCTTGCGGAGAGCGGCGGGCCTTATCTTCTTGGCGCGAACTACAGCGCGGTCGATCCTTATCTGTTCATGCTTTCGCGGTGGACGCGCATGATGGAGAAACCGGCGCGGCATCGGCGGCATCTCGGTGCGTTTCTCAAGTTGATGGTGGAGCGGCCGGCGATCCGGCGGGCGTTGGAGCAGGAGGGGTTGGGCGAGCCGCTATTCTGACGTTGATATCGGGATGAGGCTATCGCTATCGCCAAGCTGCCTTGGTTCGCATGCGGGCGCACCAGTTCAAATTTGCAGTTTCACTCTAACCCGTCATTCCCGCGAAGGCGGGGATCCATAGGGAGGCGGCACGAGCAACCTCAGTATGGGTTCCCGCCTTCGCGGGAACGACGGGGACAGATTGCCAAGACATTTGGGGTAGTCACCCGCATATATAACCATCGGCAATTCTTTAGTCATCACACCTTCTCAGCCTGACTCAGTTTCCGCCACAAGGTCGTGCGACTAATGCCCAGGTATTTCGCCGCCGCCTCACGATTGCCACCGAAGCGCGCCAGCACCTGCTGGATCGATTCCGTTTGCGGCACAGGAATCCGCTTTGCCGGTGCCTCAGCTTTTGCTGCAGCGGCCAACTCGGGCGCCACGGAAAGTACGAAACTCGGCGACAGCGCCTGCAGCGGCTCGGCAGCAAGGAACAGTGCAAGGCGCTCCATGAGATTGCGCAATTCGCGTACATTACCCGGCCACGAATAATTGGCCAGCAGTGGCGCGCAGGCAAGCAGCTCCGCATGCAGGTTCGCATGCGGACGCACGCCAAGCGAGGCGAGGGCGTTTTTCAGGCCCCATTCTGCAAGCGCGACCAGTCCTCCGTGCGTTCGCGCAAGGGTGGCAGCGTGAGCCGCAGTACCCCAAGGCGGTAGAAGAGGTCGGCGCGGAAGCGGCCTTCCTTCACCCGCTGGTCGAGGTCGCAATGCGTCGCGCTGATGATGCGCACGTTGACTGGAACGGGCCGCGTGCCGCCGACGCGGACCACCTCGCGTTCCTCGAGCACGCGCAGCAGGCGCGTCTGCAGCTGCAGCGGCATTTCGCCAATCTCGTCTAGGAACAGCGTGCCGCGATTGGCCGCCTCGAACAGGCCGGCATGGCCGCCGCGCCGTGAGCCGGTGAAGGCGCCTTCCTCATAACCGAACAGTTCCGACTCCAGCAGGGACTCCGCTACCGCGCCGCAGTTGACTGCAAGGAAGGGCTGCCGCGCGCGCTGGCTTTCACGGTGGATCGCCTGCGCGACGAGTTCCTTGCCCGTACCCGTTTCGCCCTGGACCAGGACGGTGGCGGGGGATTTGGCGAACAGCCCGATCGAGTGGCGCACCGATTGCATTGCCGGCGATTCGCCGCGCAGGTCGTTCAGGCCGTGCTTGGCGCGCAGCGTGTCTGCAACCGGCTGCGCACGTCCACGTCCCGACTCGAGTTGTGTGAAGCGCGCGATTTCCAGCGCATCTTCAAACGCTTGCCGGATCGATGCTGCGGAATAGACGAATACGCCTGCCAAACCGGCCTCTTCCGCGAGGTCGGTGATCAGGCCCGCGCCGACCACTGCCTTGATGCCTGCCGCCTTCAGCTCATTGATCTGCGCGCGGGCGTCTTCCTCGGTCACATAAGTCCGCTGCGGAATCTCCAGCCCGAAAGTCGTCTGGAAATCCGCCAGCTCTTCCATTGGTGCCTGGTAGCTGACGAGCGCGATCTCTGGCGTGATCTTGCGCGCCCGTGCGAGTGCCTGCATCACGTCAAAGCCGCTGGCCTTGGCGATCACCACCGGCAGAGACAGCCGGCTCTTCAGGTAGGCAGCGTTGGAGCCGGCGGAGATGACCGCATCGCAGCGCTCGGTTTCCAGGCGTTCGCGGATATGGCGCACCGCATCCTCGAAGCCGAGGTGGATCGGTTCGATCGTCGCGCGGTCGTCGAACTCGAGCGTGATATCCCGGAACAGGTCGGACAGGCGCGAGATCGACACCGTCCAGATGATCGGCTTGTCGGGAAGATCGGCAGCAGGGCGGGCGGGGAGTCTCATGTTTCACGTGACGTTTCAACGTTTCAATTGTAACGCGATTTGAAACATTCAGACAAAATGAGCGTAGAACATGAACGAATATAAGTGATTGAAATTAAATAGTTTTGCAATAGTGATAAACACCGTATTGCACGAAATTATCGTTTGGCACACCGATTGCAATTAAGCCTGTAGCTTTAATCGTTGAAACAGTTCCCCACAAGGAGAAGACATGGGTCTCAATTCCCCGGGCGCCACCTTCCGCAAGGCGGTACAAGAAGAATCCCCGTTGCAGGTCGTGGGTGCGATCAACGCCAATCACGCATTGCTGGCCAAGCGTGCCGGCTACCGCGCGATCTACCTGTCCGGCGGCGGCGTGGCTGCCGGCTCGCTCGGTCTGCCGGATCTCGGCATTTCCAACCTGGATGACGTGCTGACCGATGTGCGCCGCATCACCGACGTGTGCGACCTGCCGCTGCTGGTCGACGTCGATACCGGCTTCGGCTCGTCTGCCTTCAACGTCGCCCGCACCGTCAAGTCGATGATCAAGTTCGGCGCTGCCGCGATCCACATCGAAGACCAGGTCGGCGCCAAGCGCTGCGGCCATCGTCCCAACAAGGAAATCGTCAGCAAGCAGGAAATGGTCGACCGCATCAAGGCAGCCGTCGACGCCCGTACCGACGAGAATTTCGTGATCATGGCGCGCACCGATGCGCTCGCCGTCGAGGGTTTGGAAGCCGCGCTCGACCGTGCGCAGGCTTGCGTGGAGGCCGGCGCCGACATGATCTTCCCCGAAGCGATTACCCAGCTCGACATGTACAAAATCTTCGCCGACACGGTGAAGGTGCCGGTGTTGGCCAACATTACCGAGTTCGGCGCAACACCGTTGTACACCGTCGAAGAACTCAAGAGCGTGAACGTCGGCCTGGTGCTGTATCCGCTGTCCGCTTTCCGCGCGATGAACAAGGCCGCCGAAAACGTTTACAACGCGATCCGTCGCGACGGCACGCAGAAGAGCGTGGTCGACACCATGCAGACCCGCATGGAACTGTACGAGCGCATCAACTACCATGAGTTCGAACAAAAGCTGGACGCGCTGTTTGCGCAACAAAAATCCAAGTAAATTTTTCCCAGGAGACTATTCAATGAGCGAACAACAAGCTGCAGGTTTCAAGCCCAAGAAGTCGGTTGCCCTGTCCGGCGTGACCGCGGGCAATACCGCACTCTGTACTGTCGGCCGTACCGGCAATGACCTCCACTATCGCGGCTACGACATCCTTGATGTCGCGGATGCCTGCGAATTCGAGGAAATCGCGCACCTGCTGGTGCACGGCAAGCTGCCGACCGTGGCCGAACTGAAGGCCTACAAGACCAAGCTGAAGGCGCTGCGCGGCCTGCCGTCGCAAGTCAAGGCCGTGCTGGAAGCGCTGCCGGCTGCTTCGCACCCGATGGACGTCATGCGCTCCGGCGTGTCCGCGCTCGGTTGCGTGCTGCCCGAGAAGGATGACCACAACACTCCGGGCGCGCGCGATATCGCTGACAAGCTGATGGCTTCGCTCGGTTCCATGCTGCTCTACTGGTATCACTTCAGCCACAATGGCAAGCGCATCGAAGTCGAAACCGACGACGACTCCATCGGCGGCCACTTCCTGCACCTGCTGCACGGCCAGAAGCCGTCCGAGCTGTGGGTCAAGGCGATGCACACCTCGCTGATCCTGTACGCCGAGCACGAGTTCAATGCTTCCACATTCACCGGCCGCGTTATCGCCGGCACGGGTTCCGACATGTACTCCGCCATCACCGGCGCGATCGGCGCGCTGCGCGGTCCGAAGCACGGCGGCGCGAACGAAGTCGCTTTCGAAATCCAGAAGCGCTACGACAACCCGGATGAAGCGGAGGCCGACATCCGCCGCCGCGTCGAGAACAAGGAAGTCGTGATCGGCTTCGGGCACCCGGTGTACACCGTGTCCGACCCGCGCAACAAGGTCATCAAGGAAGTCGCGCGCACCTTGTCCCAGGACGCCGGCTCGATGAAGATGTTCGACATCGCCGAACGCCTCGAGACCGTGATGTGGGAAATCAAGAAGATGTTCCCCAACCTCGACTGGTTCTCGGCCGTGTCCTACCACATGATGGGCGTGCCGACGGCGATGTTCACGCCGCTGTTCGTGATCTCGCGTACCTCCGGCTGGTCCGCGCACATTATCGAGCAGCGTATCGATAACAAGATCATCCGCCCGAGCGCGAACTACGTCGGTCCGGAAGATCTCAAATTCGTACCCATCAAGGATCGCAAGTAAGAGCGATGAAGGCCTGCCATCCAGCGATGGCAGGCTTTATTTCCTGAACACTACCCATTCGCACATCCATGAACACCGCATACCGCAAACCATTGCCGGGCACCAACCTGGATTACTTCGACGCGCGTGCTGCGGTCGAGGCCATCCAACCGGGCGCCTGGGAAAAGCTGCCCTATACTTCGCGCGTGCATGCCGAGAACCTCGTGCGCCGCTGCGAGCCCGCCATCCTCACCGAATGCCTGAAGCAGATCATCGAGGTCAAGCGCGAGCGCGATTTCCCGTGGTTCCCCGCACGCGTCGTGTGCCACGACATTCTCGGCCAGACTGCGCTGGTTGACCTCGCCGGCCTGCGTGACGCAATCGCCGACCAGGGCGGCGACCCAGCCAAGGTCAATCCCGTCGTGCCGGTGCAGCTGATCGTCGACCATTCGCTCGCCGTCGAATGCGGCGGCTTTGACCCGGACGCCTTCCGCAAGAATCGCGAAATCGAGGATCGCCGCAACGAAGACCGTTTCCACTTCATCGAGTGGACCAAGCTTGCGTTCAAGAACGTGGATGTGATCCCCGCCGGCAACGGCATCATGCACCAGATCAACCTGGAGAAGATGTCACCGGTGATCCATGCCAAGGACGGCGTGGCATTCCCGGATACCTGCGTGGGCACCGACAGCCACACGCCGCACGTCGATGCGCTGGGTGTGATCGCCGTCGGCGTAGGCGGCCTTGAAGCCGAAAACGTCATGCTGGGCCGCGCCTCATGGATGCGCTTGCCGGAAATCGTCGGCGTCGAGCTGTCGGGCAAGCGCCAGCCTGGTATCACCGCCACCGACATCGTGCTTGCGCTGACCGAGTTCCTGCGCAAGTCGAAGGTGGTCGGTTCCTACCTCGAGTTCTACGGCGAAGGCGCATCGTCGCTGACGCTGGGCGATCGAGCGACCATCTCCAACATGGCGCCGGAATATGGTGCCACCGCCGCGATGTTCTCCATCGACCAGCAGACGCTCGACTACCTGACGCTGACCGGCCGTTCCCCGGAGCAGGTGAAACTGGTCGAGACTTATGCGAAGGAAGCGGGCCTGTGGTCCGACAGCCTCAAGAGCGCGCAGTACGAGCGCGTGCTGAAGTTCGACCTCTCGACCGTGGTGCGCAACATGGCCGGCCCGTCCAACCCGCATGCGCGCGTGGCGACCGCCGACCTCGCTGCCAAGGGCATCGCCGGCAAGTGGGAAGAAGTCCCCGGCCAAATGCCGGACGGTGCGGTGATCATTGCCGCCATCACCAGCTGCACCAACACCTCCAACCCGCGCAACGTGATCGCCGCCGCGCTGCTGGCACGCAATGCGAATCGTCTCGGCCTGACCCGCAAGCCTTGGGTGAAGTCCTCGCTCGCTCCTGGGTCGAAGGCGGTTGAGCTGTACCTTGAAGAGGCCGGCCTGAAGCAGGACCTGGAAAAGCTCGGCTTCGGCATCGTGGCCTTCGCCTGCACCACCTGCAACGGCATGTCCGGCGCGCTGGATCCGAAGATCCAGCAGGAGATCATCGACCGTGACCTGTACGCGACTGCGGTGTTATCGGGCAACCGCAACTTCGACGGCCGCATCCATCCGTATGCGAAGCAGGCTTTCCTGGCCTCGCCGCCGCTGGTCGTGGCGTATGCCATTGCCGGCACGGTACGTTTCGATATCGAGCGTGATTCCTTCGGCACCGACAAGAACGGCAAGCCGATTACGTTGAAAGACCTGTGGCCGTCGGATGAAGAGATCGACGCTATCGTCAAGTCCAGCGTGAAGCCGGAGATGTTCAACAAGGTCTATATCCCGATGTTCGACCAGCGCGCGGCATCCGCAGAGCAGGCCAGCCCGCTGTACGACTGGCGTCCGCAGTCCACCTACATCCGCCGTCCGCCGTACTGGGAAGGCGCGCTGGCAGGCGAGCGGACGTTGAAGGGCATGCGTCCGCTGGCGGTCCTTGGCGACAACATCACCACCGACCACCTGTCGCCGTCCAACGCGATCCTGCTGGACAGCGCGGCGGGCGAATACCTGGCGAAGATGGGCCTGCCGGAAGAGGACTTCAACTCCTACGCGACGCACCGCGGCGACCACCTCACCGCGCAGCGCGCGACCTTCGCCAACCCGACGCTGATGAACGAGATGGTCGTCGTGGATGGCAAGGTCAAGAAGGGTTCGCTGGCGCGCATCGAGCCGGAAGGCAAGGTCACGCGCATGTGGGAAGCGATCGAGACCTACATGGAGCGCAAGCAGCCGCTGATCATCATCGCCGGCGCCGACTACGGCCAGGGTTCGTCGCGTGACTGGGCAGCCAAGGGCGTGCGTCTGGCAGGCGTGGAAGCGATCGTGGCTGAAGGCTTCGAGCGTATTCACCGTACCAACCTGATCGGCATGGGTGTGCTGCCGCTCGAGTTCAAGCCGGGCGTCAACCGCCTGACGCTGAAGATCGATGGCACCGAAACTTTCGACGTGATCGGCGAGCGCAAGCCGCGTGCGGACCTGACACTCGTGATCATCCGCAAGAACGGTGAGCGCGTGGAAGTGCAGGTGACCTGCCGCCTCGATACGGCGGAGGAAGTGTCGATCTACGAAGCGGGTGGGGTGCTGCAGCGGTTTGCGCAGGACTTCCTGGCTTCGTCGGAGGCGAAGGCGGCGTAAGCTGTAACCCTCGTAAGGCTCCTTCCCCCTTCCAGGGGGAAGGTTGGGA